>Ga0265295_1001410_pt1 | contig 42233 bp, 38 predicted proteins | sample Munlansysbiofilm_FD_192503 | JGI IMG/M metagenome (GOLD analysis project Ga0265295, IMG submission 192503) | Leachate microbial communities from a municipal landfill in Southern Ontario, Canada - Methane capture system biofilm | ecosystem: Engineered > Solid waste > Landfill > Unclassified ... | reverse complement strand
TATGTTTCCACCCCGGGTTTTCCCGGCAATCGGGCTTGTCGAAATGCTACAATCCCATAGTTTGATCTTCTTTGACAGGGGCCACTCATGAATCTGGCACAGTATTTTCCCGTGCTGCTTTTCATCATCGTCGCCACGCTGATCGGCGCGGCCCTGCTGGGCGCGGGCCGCCTGCTGGGCCGCAACGTGCCGGATCCCGAAAAGCTCTCACCCTACGAATGCGGGTTCGAGGCCTTCGGTGATTCGCGCATGCAGTTCGACGTGCGCTACTACCTGGTGGCCATCCTGTTCATCATGTTCGACCTGGAAATCGCCTTCCTGTTCCCCTGGGCCATGGCCAATGGCGTGGTGGGCATGGTCGGTTTCTGGACGGTCGCCATCTTCCTGGGCGTGCTGACGGTCGGCTTCATCTACGAATGGCGGCGCGGCGCGCTGGACTGGGAATAAAGGGGGTTCATCATGGCTATCGAAGGTGTCATGGACAAAGGCTTCATCACCACCAGCGCGGACAAGTTCCTCAACTGGGCCAAGACGGGTTCGCTGTGGCCCATGACGTTTGGCCTGGCCTGTTGTGCGGTCGAAATGATGCACGCCGGCGCGGCGCGCTACGACCTGGACCAGTTCGGCATCATTTTCCGTCCCAGCCCGCGCCAGTCCGACCTGATGATCGTGGCCGGCACGCTGTGCAACAAGATGGCCCCGGCCCTGCGCAAGGTCTACGACCAGATGCCCGAACCCCGCTGGGTGGTGTCCATGGGGTCCTGTGCCAACGGCGGCGGCTATTACCACTATTCCTATTCCGTGGTGCGTGGCTGTGACCGCATCGTGCCGGTGGACGTCTACGTGCCGGGCTGCCCGCCCACGGCCGAAGCCCTGGTCTACGGCCTGCTGCAGATGCAGAACAAGATCCGCCTGACCAACACCATCGCCCGCTAGGCGCCGTCCAACCGCTGAAACACACGCTATGACACGGCTACAGACTTTAGACACGAACCTGCGCGCGGTCCTGGGGGCCTCGGCCGACCTGACCGAAGATCGCGGCGAACTCACCCTGCGGGTGCCTGCCGACGCCTGGGTGGAAACCTGCCGCGTGCTGCGCGACCACGCCAGCCTGCGTTTCGAGACCTGCATCGATCTGTGCGGGGTCGATTATTCCGCCTGGAAAGCCCCCACCTACGACGCCGGCGATGCGCATCCCCAGCGCTTTGCCGTGGTGATCCACCTGCTGTCGGTGACGCACAACTGGCGCCTGCGGGTCCGGGCCTACACGCCGGATGACGCGTTCCCGATGATCGCCTCGCTGGTGGACATCTGGCCGGTGGTCAACTGGTACGAACGCGAGGCCTTCGACCTGTACGGCATCGTCTTCGAAGGCCACCCCGACCTGCGCCGCATCCTGACGGACTATGGCTTCATCGGCCACCCCTTCCGCAAGGACTTCCCGATTTCCGGGCACGTGGAAATGCGCTACGACCCCGAACAAAAGCGCGTCGTCTACCAGCCCGTCTCGATCGAGCCGCGCGAAATCACGCCGCGCGTCGTGCGCCAAGACCACTACGGCATTGAACGGTACTGACATGGCAGAAATCCAGAACTACAACCTGAACTTCGGCCCCCAGCACCCGGCCGCGCACGGGGTGTTGCGCCTGGTGCTCGAACTGGACGGCGAAGTCGTCCAGCGCGCCGACCCGCATATCGGCCTGCTGCATCGCGCCACCGAAAAACTGGCGGAAAACCGCACGTTCCTGCAGACGCTGCCCTACATGGACCGCCTGGACTACGTGTCCATGATGTCCAATGAGCATGCCTACTGCATGGCCGTCGAAAAGCTGCTGGGCATCGAAATCCCGCTGCGCGCGCAGTACATCCGCGTCATGTTCGATGAAATCACGCGCATCCTGAACCACCTGATGTCGCTGGGTTCGCACGCGCTGGACGTGGGCGCCATGGCGGTGTTCCTGTACGCCTTCCGCGAACGCGAAGACCTGATGGACTGCTACGAGGCGGTCTCGGGCGCGCGCATGCATGCGGCCTACTACCGCCCGGGCGGGGTGTACCGCGACCTGCCCGACACCATGCCGCAGTACCAGGGCTCCAAATACCGGTCCGCCAAAGAACTGCGCGCCATGAACGAAGCGCGTTCGGGTTCGCTGCTGGACTTCATCGAGGACTTCACCAACCGTTTTCCGACCTGTGTGGACGAATACGAGGTCCTGCTGACCGATAACCGCATCTGGAAACAGCGCCTGGTGGACGTCGGCGTGGTGTCGCCCGAACGCGCGCTAGCGCTGGGGTTCACCGGCCCCATGCTGCGCGGTTCCGGCATCGAATGGGACCTGCGCAAGCACCAGCCCTACGAAGTCTACGACCGCCTGGAATTCGACATCCCCGTGGGCAAGAACGGCGACTGCTACGACCGCTACCTGTGCCGCATCGCGGAATTGCGCGAATCCAATCGCATCATCCGCCAGTGCGTCGAATGGCTGCGCAACAACCCCGGCCCAGTCATCACCGGCAACCACAAGGTCGCCCCGCCCAAGCGCGAACGCATGAAGACCGGCATGGAAGACCTGATCCACCACTTCAAGCTGTTCACCGAGGGCATGCACGTCCCCGAAGGCGAGACCTACGCGGCGGTCGAACACCCCAAGGGCGAATTCGGCATCTATCTGGTCTCCGATGGGGCCAACAAGCCCTATCGCATGAAAATCCGCGCGCCGGGCTTCGCCCACCTGCACTCACTGGAAGAAATGTCCAAGGGCCACATGATTTCCGATGTGGTCACCATCATCGGGACCCAGGACATCGTCTTCGGCGAGATCGATCGCTAGCCGTGCGGACATCACAGGGAATCTGATTATGCTGCTTTCCGAACAAGCCTACCGGGAAATCGACCGGGAAATCGCCAAATACCCGGCGGACCAGAAACAGTCCGCCGTGATGGCGGCGCTGACGATCGCCCAGGGCGAACAGGGCTGGGTGTCGCCGGACGTGATCCGCGACGTGGCCGCCTACCTGGGCATGCCGCCGGTCGCCGTCCAGGAAGTCGCCACTTTCTACAACATGTACAACACCAAGCCGGTGGGCCGCTACACGCTGTCCATCTGCACCAACCTGCCCTGTGCGCTCCAGGGCGGCACCCAGGCGGCCGAACACCTCAAGCGCACGCTGGGCATCGATTTTCACGAAACCACCCCGGACGGCCTGTTCACCCTGGTCGAGGGCGAATGCATGGGGGCCTGTGGCGATGCGCCCGTGATGCTGGCCAACGGCACGTACATGTGCTGCCGCATGCAGCCGGAAAAAATCGACGCCCTGATCGGTGAACTGAAGGAATCCGCATGAGCGCTCTGGACGTATTGCAGAAATTTGCCACGGACGCACTCGCGCCCGACCTGGGCGGCGATCCCGCCCGCAGCATGATTTTCCATGGCCGCCACATCCAGCCGCAGATCCTGGCCGATCTGGACGGGCACAACTGGGGCATTCGCGACTACATGGCGCGCGGCGGCTACGAGGCCCTGAAAAAAGTCCTGTCGGGCATGACGCCCGACGACGTGATCGCCGAACTCAAGGCATCGAACCTGCGTGGCCGGGGCGGCGCCGGTTTCCCGACGGGCCTGAAATGGTCCTTCATGCCGCGCAACATGCCCGGCCAGAAATACGTCGTCTGCAATTCCGACGAAGGCGAACCGGGCACCTTCAAGGACCGCGACATCCTGCGCTACAACCCGCACGCCGTGATCGAAGGCATGATCATCGGCGGTTTCGCGATGGGCGCGTCGGTGGGCTACAACTACATCCACGGCGAAATCTTCCAGGTCCACCAGCGTTTCGAACAGGCCCTTGCCGAAGCCCGCGAGGCCGGTTTCCTGGGCGACAATATCCTGGGTTCGGGGTTCAGCTTCCAGCTGCATTCGCACCACGGCTTTGGCGCCTATATCTGCGGCGAAGAAACCGCGCTGCTGGAATCCCTGGAAGGCAAAAAGGGCCAGCCGCGCTTCAAGCCGCCGTTCCCGGCCAGTTTCGGCCTGTACGGTAAGCCGACCACGATCAACAACACGGAAACCTTTGCCGCCGTGCCCTGGGTGATCCGCGCAGGCGCCCAGGCCTACGCGGACCTGGGGGTCGAAAAAGCCGGCGGCACCAAGATCTTCTCGGTTTCCGGCGACGTCGAACGACCCGGCAACTACGAAATCCCCCTGGGCACGCCGTTTGCCACGCTGCTCGAACTGGCGGGCGGGGTGCGCGGCGGGCGCAAGCTCAAAGCCGTGATTCCCGGGGGTTCTTCGGCCCCGGTGCTGCCGGCCGACATCATGATGCAGACCAATATGGACTATGACTCCATCGCCAAGGCCGGCTCCATGCTGGGTTCGGGCGCGGTCATCGTCATGGACGAGACCCGCTGCATGGTGAAATCGCTCATGCGCCTGTCGTATTTCTACTTCGAGGAATCCTGCGGCCAGTGCACGCCCTGCCGCGAGGGCACCGGCTGGCTGTATCGCATGATGTACCGCCTGGAAAACGGCCAGGGCACGATGGAAGACATCGAAACCCTGGATTCCGTGGCGCACAACATGATGGGGCGCACGATCTGTGCCCTGGCCGACGCGGCCGCCATGCCCGTGCGCAGCTTCATCAAGCATTTCCGCGACGAATTCGTGCACCACGTGGACCACAAGGCCTGCGTGGTCGCCAAGTATCTGTAGGGTCAGGACACGCCATGGTAGAACTCACCATCGACGGGCTGAAGGTCGAAGCCGCAGAAGGCAGCATGGTCATCCAGGCTGCCCACGAGGCGGGCCTGTACATCCCCCATTTCTGCTATCACAAAAAACTCAGCATCGCAGCCAATTGCCGCATGTGCCTGGTCGAGGTCGAAAAGGCGCCCAAGGCGTTGCCGGCCTGTGCCACGCCGGTCACCAACGGCATGGTGGTGCACACCCGTTCGCCCAAGGCCATCGAGGCCCAGCGCGCGGTCATGGAATTCCTGCTGATCAATCACCCGCTGGACTGCCCGGTCTGCGACCAGGGCGGCGAATGCCAGTTGCAGGACCTGGCCGTGGGCTATGGTGAATCGGCTTCGCGCTACAAAGAACCCAAGCGGGTCGTGTTCCACAAATCCATGGGGCCGCTGATCTCGGCCGAACAGATGCAGCGCTGCATCCACTGCACCCGCTGCGTGCGCGTGGGCCAGGAAATCAGCGGCTACATGGAAATCGGCATGCTCAACCGGGGCGAATTCTCCGAAATCACCACGTTTGTGGGCGAGGCCGTGGAATCCGAACTGTCCGGCAACATGATCGACGTCTGCCCGGTGGGCGCGCTGCTGTCCAAACCGTTCAGCATGAATGCCCGCACCTGGGAACTGGCCCGGCGCCGGTCGGTCAGCCCGCACGACAGCGTGGGCGCCAACCTGGTGGTGCAGACCAAGATGGACCGCGTCCTGCGCGTGGTGCCATTCGAAAACGAGCCGGTCAACGAATGCTGGATCAGCGACCGCGACCGGTTTTCCTACGCCGGCCTGTATACCGAAGACCGCCTGCAGCACCCGATGGTGCGCGGTTGCGACGGCCAGTGGCACGAATCTTCCTGGTCCGATGCCCTGCAGTCGGTGGTCACCGGCCTGAAACAGGTGCGCGAAGACGGCGGCGGCGCCCAGATCGGCGCGCTGGCCACCGAGACCGCCACTCTCGAAGAACTCGCCCTGCTGGCGCGCCTGACCCGCGCCCTGGGCTCGGACAACATCGACTTCCGCCTGCGCGGCGATGGCGCAGCCTTGGATGCGGTGCGTGCGGGCGTGCCCTGGCTGGGCATGCCGATTGCCGACCTGGACACGCTGGATCGCGCGCTGGTGGTGGGCTCGATCCTGCGCAAGGATCATCCGCTGATGGCGCAGCGCCTGCGCCAGGCGGCCAAGCGCGGCCTGCAGCTGTCCCTGGTGGACAGCGTGGCCGCCGATCCCCTGGTGCCGGTCACCGGCCGCCTGACGGTCAAGCCGTCGGCCCTGGTCCAGGCCCTGGCCGAAATCGCCGTGGCCCTGGCCGAACTCAAATCCCAGCCGGTCCCCGAAGGACTGGCCGGCGTGCAGGCGGGCGAACCGGCCCGCGCCATTGCCGCCAGCCTGGCCTCGGGCGAACAGGTGGCGGTGCTGATGGGCAATCTGGCCCTGGCCGATGACCAGGCGGCGCAACTGGCCGCCAACGCCCAGTGCATCGCCCAACTGGCGGGCGGGCGCTTTGGCTTCCTGACCCCGGGCGGCAATACCGTGGGCGGCTATCTGGCGGGCGCCGTGCCAGCCGATGGCGGCCTGGATGCCCGCCGCATGCTGGGCGGCGAACCGCTCAAGGCCTACCTGGTGCTGCATGCCGAACCGCGCCTGGACAGCGAACTGGGCGAACGCGCCGTGCGCGCGCTGCAGGGTTCGGCCATGGCGGTGGCGTTCACGGCCTTCCGCTCGGCAGCCGAGGACTGGGCCGACGTGATGCTGCCGATCGCGCCCTTCACTGAAACGTCCGGCACCTTCGTCAACGCCGAAGGCCGGGTACAGAGCTTCAAGGGCGTGGCCGCCCCGGTGGGCGATACCCGCCCGGCCTGGAAAGTCCTGCGCGTGCTGGGCAATCTGATGGATCTGCAAGGCTTCGACGACGAGACCTCCGAATCGGTGCGCGATACGGTGATGGTCGGCGGGCTGGATGGCCGCCTGTCCAACGAGATCCGCCTGGCGCCGGCGGCGACCGCGCCGGGCGCCGGCCTGGAACGCGTGGCCGAACTGCCCATCTATCGCACCGATGCGCTGGTGCGCCGTTCGCAGCCGCTGCAGGAACACATCAGTTCTGCGCCGCCGCGTGCGGCGATGAACGCCGCCACCCTGCAAGCGCAAGGGCTGTCGGACGGGGACGCAGTGCGCGTGTCCACGGCCCATGGTTCGGTCGAACTGCAAGCCGCCCTGGACGACACGGTGGCCGACGGGGCCGTGCGCATTGCCGGGGCCTTTGAACAGACTGCCGCCTTGGGCATGGGCTCGGGCGCAATCCAGGTGGAGCGTTGCTAATGGACTGGTTGAACACTCTCAACGCCTTTGGTGCCGGCCTGATCGGCGAGACCCCCTGGCTGGTGGTCTGGACGCTGGTGAAAATCGTCGTCATCGCCGTGCCCATCATCCTGTGCGTGGCCTACCTGACGTACTGGGAACGTAAGATGATCGGCGCCATGCACGTGCGCCTGGGCCCCACCCGGGTGGGTTATCGCGGTCTGCTGCAACCGTTTGCCGACGTGTTCAAGCTGCTGACCAAAGAACTCATCGTGCCGTCCAAGGCCAACCGCGTGCTCTACATCCTGGCCCCGGTGGTCACGTTGATGCCGGCGCTGGCGGCCTGGGCGGTGATCCCGTTCCAGCCCGAAGTCGTCCTGGCCGACATCAACGCCGGGCTGCTGTTCATCCTGGCCATCACGTCGGTCGAAGTCTACGGCGTGATCATGGCCGGCTGGGCCTCGAATTCCAAATATGCCTTGCTGGGCGCGCTGCGCGCTTCGGCGCAGATGCTGTCCTACGAACTGGGCATCGGCTTCGTGATGGTCACGGTGCTGCTGGTCTCGGGCACGCTGAACCTGTCGGGCATCGTCGAAGGCCAGGGCGTCGGCTATTTCGCCGGCATGGGCCTGAATTTCCTGTCCTGGAACTGGCTGCCGCTGCTGCCGCTGTTCGTGATCTACGTCGTGTCCTCGGTGGCCGAAACCAACCGCCACCCCTTCGACGTGGTCGAAGGCGAATCGGAAATCGTCGCCGGCCACATGGTGGAATATTCCGGCATGGGTTTCGCGCTGTTCTTCCTGGGCGAATACGCCAACATGATTCTGCTGTCGGCGATGGCCTCGATCATGTTCCTGGGCGGCTGGGCCGCGCCGCTGGATTTCGCGCCCTTCACCTGGGTGCCGGGCTGGCTGTGGCTGGGGATCAAGACCTTCGTCGTGGTGTCCATGTTCATCTGGTTTCGCGCGACGTTCCCGCGCTACCGCTATGACCAGATCATGCGCCTGGGCTGGAAGGTCTTCATTCCCCTGACGGGGATCTGGCTGGTGGTGGTGGCGATCTGGATGCAGACGCCCTGGAACATCTGGCAGTAAGGGGTACGAGATGGAAGCGATCAAGGATTTCTTTGGCAGCCTGATGCTGAAGGAAATGCTCGAAGGCATGCGCCTGACGGGCAAATATTTCTTCAGGCGCAAGATCACGCTGCACTATCCGCAGGAAAAGACGCCGGCTTCGCCACGGTTTCGCGGCCTGCATGCGCAGCGCCGCTACGCCAACGGCGAAGAACGCTGCATCGCCTGCAAACTGTGCGAAGCCGTGTGCCCGGCCCTGGCCATCAGCATCGAATCGCACCAGCGCGAAGACGGCACGCGCCGCACTACGCGCTATGACATCGATCTGGCCAAGTGCATTTTCTGCGGCTTCTGCGAAGAAGCCTGTCCCACGGACGCCATCGTGGAAACGCACCTGCACGAATACCACGGCGAAAAACGCGGCGACCTGTACTACACCAAGGACATGCTGCTGGCCGTGGGTGATCGCTACGAATCGGAAATCGCAGCCCGTCGCGCCGCCGACGCGCCCTACCGTTGATGCCGGGAACCCGACCATGAGTTTCGATACCGTTCTGTTCTATCTGCTGGCCATCGTGCTGGTCGTGGCGGCGTTTCGCGTCATCACGGCCACCAGTCCCGTGACCGGGGTGCTGCACCTGATCCTGACCTTCTTCACGGCATCCATGATGTGGATGCTGATCCAGGCAGAATTCCTGTCCCTGGTGCTGCTGATCGTCTACGTCGGTGCCGTGATGGTGCTGTTCCTGTTCGTCGTCATGATGCTCGACATGCGCACCGAGGGCCTGAAACAGGGCCTCAAGGTCTACCTGCCGCTGGGCCTGACGATCGGCGGGATCATGGTGCTGGAAATGGCCTTCGTGGTGTGGCGCGCCTGGGGTGACGCCCCCGCGCTGCCGGTGCCCGCCGACGATTTCGACAATACCCTGGCCCTGGGCACGGCGATGTACACCCAGTATGCCTATGCCGTCGAGATCGGTGGGGTGGTGCTGCTGGTGGGCATGATCTGCGCCATCGCCCTGACCATGCGCAAGCGTGCCGACTTCAAGCGCACCCATCCCAGCAAGCAGGTGCGCGTGCGCGCCGCCGACCGGGTGCGCCTGGTGAGCATGCCCGCGCAGGTCGAAACGCCGGCCGCGCAATCCGAAGGAGCCGAAAAATGACCCTGGGCCTGAGCCATTACCTGATCGTCGGAGCGATCCTGTTCGCCATGGGCGTGTTCGGTTTTTTCCTGAACCGCCGCAACCTGATCGTGCTGCTGATGTCGATCGAACTGATCCTGCTCGCAGCCAACATGAATTTCGTCGCCTTTTCCATCGGCTCGGGCAATCCGGCCGGGCAGATCTTCGTGTTCTTCGTGCTGACCGTGGCTGCAGCCGAAGCCGCGATCGGGCTGGCGATCCTGGTGCTGCTGTTCCGCAATCTCAGCACCATCAACGTCGACAAACTCGACCAGCTGAAGGGGTAGTCACGCCATGTCTGCACAGAATCTGTATCTCCTGATTGCCCTGGCGCCGCTGGCCACGGCCGTGGTGGCCGGTTTCTTCGGCACGGGTTTTCTCGGCTCGTGGCTGGGCCGCCGCGGTTCGCACCTGCTGACCATCCTGGGGGTGGCGGTGTCCTTTGTCGGTTCGCTGCTGGTGCTGCAGCAGGTGCTGGACGGCCAGACCTTCGAAGGCACGGTCTACACCTGGTCCATGATCGGTTCGGTCAAATTCGAGATCGGCTTCCTGATCGACTCGTTGACGGCGCTGATGATGGTGGTGGTGACTTCGGTGTCGCTGATGGTGCACATCTACACCATCGGCTACATGTCCGACGATCCGGGCTACCAGCGTTTCTTTTCGTACATTTCGCTGTTCACCTTCTCCATGCTGATGCTGGTGATGTCGAACAACATGCTGCAGCTGTTCTTCGGCTGGGAAGCCGTCGGCCTGGTGTCCTACCTGCTGATCGGTTTCTACTACGGCCGGCCGTCGGCGGTGTTCGCCAACCTGAAGGCATTCATGGTGAACCGCGTGGGGGATTTCGGCTTCGTGTTGGGCATCGGCCTGCTGTATGCCTACACCGGCAGCCTGAACTACGCCGAAGTCTTCGCCCAGGTCGATCGCCTGTCCGACCTGTTGTTCCCGGGCACCGAATGGCACCTGCTGACCGTGGCCTGCCTGGCGCTGTTCGTCGGCGCCATGGGCAAATCCGCCCAGGCCCCGCTGCACGTCTGGCTGCCCGACTCCATGGAAGGCCCGACGCCGATTTCCGCCCTGATCCACGCCGCCACCATGGTGACGGCCGGGATCTTCATGGTGGCCCGTTTTTCGCCCATCTTCGAAATGTCGCCCACGGCGCTGTCGTTCATCATCGTGATCGGCGCCTTCGGTGCGCTGTTCCTGGGCATCCTCGGGGTGGTGCAGAACGACATCAAGCGCGTGGTGGCGTATTCCACGCTGTCGCAGCTGGGCTACATGACCGTGGCGCTGGGCGCGTCGGCCTACCCGGTGGCGATCTTCCACCTGATGACGCACGCCTTCTTCAAGGCGCTGCTGTTCCTGGGCGCGGGCTCGGTGATCCTGGGCATGCACCACGACCAGGACATGCGCCATATGGGCGGCCTGCGCAAATACATGCCGATCACCTGGATCACCATGCTGATCGGCACGCTGGCCCTGGTGGGCACGCCGTTCTTCTCGGGCTTCTATTCCAAGGAACACATCATCGAGGCCGCTGGCGCGGCCAATGTCTGGGGCGCGAATTTTGCCTACTACGCAACGCTGTGCGGCGTGTTCGTGACCTCGCTGTATTCCTTCCGCCTGTATTTCCTGGTCTTCCACGGCAAGGAACGCTTCGATACCGTGCATGGTCCGGCCCACGTCCATCATGACGAAGGCCACACCCTGGCGGTGCAGGGCCACGACGCCCAGGGCGCGCATGACCACGAAGATCACCATGGCGGCGGCCTGCCCAAGGAATCGCCCTGGGTGGTGACGCTGCCGCTGGTGCTGCTGGCGGTGATGTCGGTGGTGGCCGGGGTCTGGTTCATCGACCCGCTGCTGTTCGACGGCTATTTCGGCCAGGCCATCACGATTGCCTCGTACCATCCGGCCATGGCCGAACTGGCCCATGAATGGCACGGCTGGGTGGCCTTTGCGCTGCACGGCTTCACCTCGGTGCCGTTCCTGCTGCTGCTGGCCGGTTTCGTGGTCGCCTGGTACTGCTGGCTGATCAATCCGTCGGTGCCGGCCGCCATCGCGCGCAGCCTGGCGCCGGTCTATCGCTTGCTGAACAACAATTACTACTTTGACTGGTTCAACGAGCACGTCATCGCCCGCTTCGTCCGTGCCCTGGGGCGCGGCCTGTGGCAGGGCGGCGACCGTGGCCTGATCGATGGCCTGATCATCAACGGCAGCGCGCGCCTGGTGGGGGCGGCCGCCGCCGCAGGCCGCCTGCTGCAGTCCGGCTACATCTATCACTACGCCTTCGCCATGATCATCGGCATCATGGTGTTTCTCACTTTCTTCGTCTTGATGGTTCACTGATGGCTAGCGAAATGGCGTCCACTACACTCCCCTGGCTGACCCTCTCGATCTTCGTCCCGATCTTCTTCGGGCTGCTGGTGCTGCTGATCGGCCGGGACGACAATCCGGGACCGGCCCGGGTGCTGTCGCTGGTCGGCTCCATCGCCGGGCTGCTGGTGACCATTCCCCTGTACACCGGCTTCAACCCCGATACAGCCGACATGCAGTTCGTCGAAAAAACGCCCTGGATCGAGGCCTTCAACCTCAATTACCACCTGGGGATCGACGGCATCTCGGTATGGTTCGTGCTGCTGACGGCCTTCATCACCATCATCGTGGTGCTGGCCGGCTGGGAAATCATCAAGTCGCGCGTGGCCCAGTACATGGCCGCGTTCCTGATCCTGTCGGGCCTGATGATCGGGGTGTTCTGCGCCCTGGACGGCATGCTGTTCTACGTGTTCTTCGAGGCCACCCTGATCCCGATGTACATCATCATCGGCGCCTGGGGCGGCCCGAACCGCGTGTATGCCGCTTTCAAGTTCTTCCTCTACACGCTGCTGGGTTCGCTGCTGACCCTGATCGCCTTCATCTATCTGTGGCATGCGGCAGGCGGTTCGTTCGATATCGCCACCTGGCACGCGCTGCCCCTGGGCTACACCGAGCAGATCTTCATCTTCGTGGCGCTGCTGGCGGCCTTTGCGGTCAAGGTGCCGATGTGGCCGGTGCATACCTGGCTGCCGGATGCCCACGTCGAGGCGCCCACGGGCGGTTCCATCGTGCTGGCGGCCATCATGCTCAAGCTGGGGGCCTATGGGTTCCTGCGGTTCTCGCTGCCGATCGCGCCGGATGCCTCGCACAGCCTGGCCGGCCTGATGATCGCGCTGTCGCTGATCGCGGTGATCTACATCGGCCTGGTGGCCATCGTCCAGGACGACATGAAAAAACTCGTGGCGTATTCCTCGGTGGCGCACATGGGCTTCGTGACCCTGGGTTTTTTCCTGTTCAACGTCACCGGCCTGGAAGGCGCCATCGTGCAGATGATCTCGCACGGCTTTGTGTCGGGCGCCATGTTCATGTGCATCGGCGTCATGTACGATCGCCTGCACACGCGCCGCATCGACGCCTATGGCGGGGTGGTGCACCGCATGCCGCGCTTCGTCACTTTCTTCGTGCTGTTTTCCATGGCCAACGCGGGCCTGCCGGGTACCAGCGGCTTCATCGGCGAATTCACGGTGATCCTGGGCGCGGTGCAGTACGATTTCTGGATCGGTCTGCTGACCGCTTCGGCGCTGATCTGGGGCGCGGGCTATTCGCTGTGGATGGTCAAGCGCGTGGCCTTCGGGCCCGTGGCCAATGAACAGGTGGACGGCATGTCCGACCTGTGCAGCCGCGAATTCCTGATCCTGGGCCTGCTGGCCATCCTGACGCTGTTCATGGGCATCTATCCCAAGCCCTTCACGGACCTGATGCATCCTTCGGTGCAAGCCCTGCTGCAGCACGTGTCCATCTCGAAACTGTAGGCCTGAACCACTATGCAAAATCTTTTCGACTTCGCGCTGGCGACTCCCGAGATCGTTCTGCTGGTGCTGACCGGGGCCGTGCTGCTGATCGACGCGTTCGGCAACGAACCCACACGGCGCATGACCTTCATGCTGACCATGGGCACGCTGCTGGTCGCCGTCCTGGTGTCCTGGGGGCAGTGGGGCGAGGCCACGCAGGGCCGGACCTTCAGCGGCCTGTACGTGGCGGATTCCCTGGGGCATTTCCTGAAGATCCTGTCGGTCATCGCCGTCGGCGTGACGCTGATCTACGGCCGTGCCTATGCCGAAAAACGCGACATGGTGGCGCGTGGCGGTGAACTGTATTCCCTGGCGCTGCTGACCCTGCTGGGCGTGTTCGTGATGATCTCGGCCGGCAGCATGCTGACGGTGTACCTGGGCGTGGAACTGATGTCCTTTGCCCTGTACGGCCTGGTGGCGCTGCGCCGCGATCACCTGGCCGCCACCGAGGCCGCGATGAAATACTACGTGCTGGGCTGCCTGGCCTCGGGCGTCCTGCTGTACGGCATGTCCATGATCTACGGCGCCACGGGCCAACTGGGCTTGGCCGAGATCGCCCAGGTCATCCGCGAAGGCGGCGCCGATCGCCTGCCGCTGGTGTTTGGCGTGGTGTTCATCGTCTCGGGCCTGGCCTTCAAGATGACCGCAGCGCCGTTTCACATGTGGACGCCCGACGTCTACCAGGGCGCGCCGACCACGGTCACGCTGCTGGTGGGTTCTGCCCCGAAATTCGCCGCTTTCGTGATCACGCTGCGCTTGCTGATCGAGGCCCTGCACGGTGTCGCGGTGGACTGGCAGCCGATGCTGCTGATCCTGGCCGTGCTGTCGCTGGCCATCGGCAATATCGTCGCCATCGCCCAGACCAACTTCAAGCGTATGCTGGCCTACTCGACCATCGGCCAGATGGGGTTTGTGTTCCTGGGTCTGATGTCCGGCGTCTACGAGGGCCAGGTGGGCGCCAGCGCCGCCGCCTATGGGTCGTCGCTATTCTATGTGGTCATCTATGTGCTGACCACGCTGTCCACCTTCGGCCTGATCCTGCTGCTGTCGCGCCAGGGCTTCGAGTGCGAGGAAATCTCTGACCTCAAGGGCCTGAACCGCCGCAACCCGCTGCTGGCCGGCGTGCTGCTGCTGTCCATGTTCTCGCTGGCGGGCATTCCGCCGCTGTCGGGCTTCTATGCCAAACTGGTCGTGTTGCAGGCCGTGGTCGGCGCTGGCCACATCTGGCTGGCCGTGTTCGCGGTGCTGTGCTCGCTGATTGGCGCTTTCTACTACCTGCGGGTGGTCAAGGTGGCGTATTTCGACGAACCCGAGGACCACATCACGTTGGGTGCCGGCACGCTGGCCACGCGCGGCGTGATGTCCATCAACGGTCTGTTGGTGATCGGCCTGGGGATCCTGCCCGGTGGGCTGATGTCCTTGTGCGTGGACGTCATCCGCCAGTCGCTGACGTTCTGACCGGACGGCCATCTCCATGTCTCTGACGGCAGCGGTCTGGATCGTCATCCTCGGTGCGCTGGTCATGGCCAACCTGCCGTTCCTGCTGGAACGGCGGCTGGCCCCCTGGCCCTGGGGGACGGCCGGCGCATCGTCCATTTGGATGCGCTGGGGTCTGGGTCTGGTCTTTCTGGCAGCGCTGGCCCTGTGGTCCTGGGGCACGCTGAATCTGGTGGGCGGGTCGTTTGCCGGGGGCGGCGCCGCGACGGTGCTGTTGCTGCTGAAACTGCTGGGCAGCCTGCTGATCGCCGGCGTGCTGCTGGCCTTGCCGGGCTGGCGCCGGGCGGCATCGGGTACGGTCGCTGCGGATGCGGTGGTGACCGGCGCTGCGGCTTCAGGGGCCACTGCACCGCGTGCGGTCGGGCGTGCCAAATCCTTTTTTGATCGCTTGCTGGAAGTCCTGGTCGGCTATGTGCTGGTCGGCACCCTGGGCTTTGCCCTGGAACGGACCCTGGGCAATGCGTTTGCCCAGCGTTGGGAATTCTATGCCGTGACCCTATCCCTGTTCCTGGTGCTGGGGTATCCGGGATTCGTCTGGCGCTATATGCTGCGCCGCCACCCGCGCTGAATCCCGAGGACTTTCCACATGGCACATATCATCCTGCAGGCCCCGCGCCTGTTGGCGGCGGACATCGAACGGCTGGCGGCCGTGGCCTGCGCGGGCGGCGTTCAGGAACTGGGGCCCACTGCCGTGCGCCTGCTGGACGTGGACCCGGATTGCCGGGGCGAGGCCCTGGCGCAGGCGGCGGCCGTGCGCATGGACGCGGCCTGGCTGGATACCGTGCATCGCCTGGGCGATTGCCGGGTCCTGGCCATGGACATGGATTCCACCCTGATCAATATCGAGTGCATCGACGAGATCGCCGACGCGGTAGGCCGCAAGGCCGAAGTCGCCGCAATCACCGAGGCATCCATGCGCGGCGAGATCCAGGATTTTTCCGAAAGCCTGCGCCGCCGCGTGGCCCTGCTGCGCGGTGTGCCGGAAACCGCGTTGGATCGGGTGTTCACCGAACGCCTGCGGCTGAATCCCGGCGCCGAGCGCCTGATCGAGACCGCCCGGGCCCATGGCCTGAAGACGATGCTGGTGTCCGGGGGGTTCACCTTTTTCACCGAGCGCCTGCGCCGGGGACTGGCGCTGGACCAGGCCCATGCCAATGTCCTGGAAGTCGTGGACGGCGTGTTGACGGGCCGGGTGCTGGGCGACATCGTCGATGGCGCGGCCAAGGCACGCCATGTGCGCGCGCTGGCCGACTCCGTGGGGGCGACGCCCGAGCAGATCATCGTGCTGGGGGATGGTTCCAACGACCTGCCGATGATGGCCCAGGCGTTCTATTCAGTGGCCTACCGGGCCAAGCCCGTGGTGCGCGCCCAGGCGCGCTTCGCCCTGGACCACAGCCCGCTGGATGCGGTGCTGAACTGGTTTCGGTTGCGCCATTAGACAGACAGCCGCAGTTCCGGGCGCAGGCCGGCACGGGCCGCCAGCGTCAGCAACATGTCCAGGCTGAAGTCCTCGACCTTCCCCTTGATCAACCGGGAGACACGAGGCTGCGTGATGCCGAGCTTGCGGGCTGCTTCTGCTTGCGTCCAGCCTTGTTCTTTCAGCCGCTGGGCCGTGCGGATCATGATGGGTGTTTCTATCCCGTCAGATCGACAGGCCTGGTGGCGATGTGCTTGTGTTCGAGAGGGCGGTGCGTGATCTCAGCCGCCATCCGGCCGCTTGCGTGGTCGCCCGCCTTTGCGGCCATTGAGGCGCGCCGCCCGGGTCTTGGCCTCGGAGCGAGCTCGCCCGCCCGCCTGTCCGAGCAGGCTCGCCATCCAGCGGCGCGTACCGAACAGCCCCTGGATCAGGGCGGGCACATATAAATCCGCGTCCAGATCCGGCCAGTGCAGCCCAGTGCCTTCCGGGCTGATTTCGATCCTGTCCAGGGAGGCCGGCGGCGCGTCCGCCAGCCCTTGCAGCAGATGAACCGGGATGGCCAGCTCGAGGCCGTGGCGCAGCGTGATGACGATCCGCCGTAAGGCGGCATCGTAACGCACAGCCTCGGCGTAGCCGGTGTCCGGGACGCGCCCTAAGCCGCCGCGCCTTCTAGCTTCTGCAGCAAACCCCTTAGCTTCTGCACCCGGCCCGGCACGTCCACCGCGCCGCTGAAGGCGATCTTCAGGCGGTCGGGGCCGTTCAGGCGAATCTGGCGATCCTGCTGCACCAGTTCGATGATGCGGATCGGGTCCACGTTGGGCTGGGCGGCAAACTGGATTGCGGCCTGGGTGTCGCCGGCGTCGATCTTGATCACGCCCAGCGGTTCGGCCAGCAGCCGCAGGCGGTGCAGCGCCAGCAGGGTCTGGCCGGCTTCGGGCAGCTTGCCGTAGCGGTCGATCAGTTCTTCCTGCAGCAGGGTGAGCGCGTCGGCGTCAGCGGCATGCGCCAGGCGCTTGTACAGGCCCAGGCGTGCCTGCACATCGGGGCAGTAGTCCGAGGGCAGCAGCGCGGGGGCGTGCAGATTGACCTCGCATTGGTTGCCGAAAGGCGATTCCAGGTCGGGTTCTTCGCCGGATTTCAGGGCGCGCACGGCAGAGGCCAGCATCTCGTTGTACAGGCTGTAGCCGATTTCCTGGATATTGCCCGATTGCGATTCGCCCAGGATTTCGCCGCTGCCGCGGATTTCCAGATCGTGCATGGCCAGGTAGAATCCGGCGCCCAGTTCTTCCATCGACTGGATGGCCTCCAGGCGTTTCTTGGCATTGGCCGTCATGGCGTCTTCGCCCGGGGTCAGCAGGTAGGCGTAGGCCTGGTGATGGGACCGGCCGACCCGGCCGCGCAACTGGTGCAGCTGGGCCAGGCCGAGCTTGTCGGCGCGGTGGATGATGATGGTGTTGGCCGAGGGCACGTCGATGCCGGTCTCGATGATGGTGGTGCACAGCAACACGTTGCTGCGCTGCTGGTAGAAGCCTTTCATGACTTCTTCCAGTTCGCGTTCGGCCATCTGCCCGTGGGCGACGGCGATGCGGGCTTCGGGGACGAGTTCTTCCAGGCGGGCGCGACGGTTGTGGATGGTCTCGACCTCGTTGTGCAGGAAATAGACCTGGCCGCCGCGCTTGAGTTCGCGCAGGATGGCCTCGCGGATGGTGCTGCCGTCCTCGCGGCGCACGAAGGTCTTGATCGCCAGGCGCTTTTGCGGCGCAGTGGCGATCACGGAAAAATCGCGGATGCCTTCCAGGGACATGCCCAGGGTGCGTGGGATCGGTGTGGCGGTCAGGGTCAGCACATCGACCTCGGCGCGCAGCGCCTTCAGGGCTTCTTTCTGGCGCACGCCGAAACGGTGTTCTTCGTCGATGATGACCAGGCCCAGCTGTTTGTAGCGCACGTCCTTGGACAGCAGCTTGTGTGTGCCGATGACGATGTCCACGGAACCATCCGCCAGGCCCTCGATGGTCCGGGCCGTTTCCTTGCCGGTGCGAAAGCGCGAGAGTTCGGCGATGCGCACCGGCCAGTCGGCGAAACGGGTGGCGAAGTTCTGGGCGTGCTGTTCGGCCAGCAGGGTGGTGGGGCACAGCAGCGCCACCTGGCGTGCGTTCATGACGGCCAGGAAAGCAGCACGCAAGGCGACCTCGGTCTTGCCGAAGCCGACGTCGCCGCAGACCAGGCGGTCCATGGGGCGGCCAGAGGTCATGTCCTGGATCACCGCCGTGATGGCGGCGGCCTGGTCCGGGGTTTCCTCGAAACCGAAGCCTTCGGCAAAGGCCTGGTAGTCGCGTGCGGGGAATTTGAACCGCAGTCCTTCGCGCGCGGCGCGCCGGGCGTACAGGGCCAGCAGTTCGGCAGCCGTGTCGCGTGCCTGGCGCGCGGCCTTGCGGCGGGCTTTTTCCCACTGGCCCGATCCCAGCGGGTGCAGCGGCGCCTGGTCCGGGTCGGCGCCGCTGTAGCGGGCGATCAGGTGCAGTTGCGAGACCGGCACGTACAGGGTGGCGTCGCGGGCGTATTCCAGGTGCAGCAGTTCGATGGGGCCTTCGCCCAGGTCCATGTTGACCAGGCCGCGGTAGCGGCCAATGCCGTGCTGGACGTGGACGACCGGATCGCCCACATGCAGTTCGGCCAGGTCGCGCACCATGGCGTCGATGTTGCTGCTTTGTTCGTGGCGGCGGCGCGCGCGCGGGGGGCGGCCGGCCTGGGCGGGGTAGAGATCGTTTTCCGTCAGCACCGCCAGCCCGGCGGGCGGTGCCTGGAAGCCGCCCGTCAGCGGGGTGACGGTCAGTGCGAATCGCGCTTCGCCTTGCACGCAGTCCTGCCAGGAATCGAACACGGCGTCGGGCGTCAGGCCGTAGTCGGCCAGCAGTTCGGCGATGGTTTCACGCCGACCGGCGGAATCCACGCACAGCACCGTGCGCAGCGGTGTCGTGTCCAGGTGGCGGCGCAGGTCGGCCAGCGGATCATCGGCGCGGCGGTTGACGGCAGCGGGCGGGCAGGCGACGAAGTCCGGGTGCGTGCCCTCGTCGGCCAGCGCCAGGCGGGGCAGGCCGCGCAGCCGTGCGTGGAAGGCTTCGTCGTCCAGGAACAGCGCATCGGGCGGCAGCACCGGGCGTTCCGGGTCGGACTTCAGGAATTGCCAGCGGTTGCGCGCGTCCTGAAAGAATCGTTCGATGGCGGCCGGCACATCGCCCAGGGTCACGGCGAGGGTGTCAGACGGCAGGTAGTCGAACAGGGTGGCGGTCTGTTCAAAGAACAGCGGCAGATAGTATTCGATCCCGGCAAAGGCGATGCCATTGCCGATGTCCTTGTAGGGCAGGGCGCGTGACGGATCGCCTTCGAAGACCTCGCGAAAGCGTGCGCGGAAATGGTTGCGCGCGGCTTCGTCCATGGGGAATTCACGGCCCGGCAACAGTTCGATTTCGCGCACCGGATACAGGCTGCGCTGGGTGTCGCTGTCGAAACTGCGGATGGATTCGATCTCGCGGTCGAACAGGTCGAGGCGATAGGGCAGGGCCGAGCCCATGGGGTACAGGTCGATCAGGCCGCCGCGGATGCAGAATTCGCCCGGCGCGCTGACCTGGGTGACGTGGCTGTAGTTGGCCAGGGTCAGCTGGGTGCGCAGGCGGTCTTCGTCCAGGGCGTCGCCCTGGCGGAACTGGAAGGTGTAGGCGGCCAGGAAGGACGGGGGCGCCAGGCGGACCAGCGCGGTGGTGACCGGCACCACCAGGATGTCTACAGTCCCCTGGCCCAGCGCGTGCAGGGTGCGCAGGCGTTCGGAAATCAGGTCCTGGTGCGGGGAAAAACTGTCGTAGGGCAGGGTTTCCCAGTCGGGCAGGAAGCGCACCCGCAGATCCGGGTCGAACAGGGCGATCTCGTCGGCCAGGCGTCGGGCGGCCAGCGGATCGGCGCAGAAAGCAGCCAGGGGCTGCCGGGCCTGGCGGGCCAGGGCGGTCAGCAGCAGGGCGTCTCCGGAACCAGGGGGGCGAGGCTGGGCGTAGCGTTGGCCAGGTTGCAGGGCGGCCAGGGTGGGGCCGATCGAGGGCAGGGGCAAAAGCAGGGACAAGGGGGGCAGTGAGGCATCCATGAGGGCTCCAGTATAAAGGCGTGCAGGACCCGGAACGGCTAAAATCGCCGCTCATGAACACCGAATCCCTGATCGCCCTGGTGCCGGCTGCGGGCGTTGGCGCGCGCGCCGGCATCCCCGATGGCCGGCCCAAGCAGTACCGCGATCTGGGCGGAGAACCCATGCTGCGCCGTACGGTACGGGCCTTGCTGGCGGATCCGCGCATCCTGCAGGTCCGGGTGGCGGTGGCGGCCGGCGACCCCTGGGTAGAATCGGCCCTGGCCGGTTTGCCGCGCACGGTCTGGCGCCCCTGCGGGGGCCCCACGCGGGCCGAGACGGTACGCGCCGCCTTGCAGGATGCCGGTCTGGCGGACGACGCCTGGGTGCTGGTGCACGATGCAGCCCGGCCCGGCTTGCCGGCCGATGCCCTGGGACGCCTGATCGATGCCTGCCATGCGCATGACCAGGGCGGGCTGCTGGCCTTGCCGGTGGCCGATACGGTCAAGCAGGCGGGCGGCGCGGTTGATGTGCCCTGGGTGGCGCGGACCCTGCCGCGCGATGGCCTGTGGCTGGCGCAGACGCCGCAGATGTTCCGTGCCGGGGAATTGCGGGCGGCGCTGGCTGCTTGCGCCGGCGACCCCCGGGTCACCGACGAGGCTTCGGCGGTGGAATTGGCCGGTGTTTCGGGTCGCGCCCCGCTGCTGGTGCGCGGAGCGCGGGCCAATGACAAGCTGACCTGGCCGGAAGATTTCGCCTGGTTCGAGGGCCGGCTTGCGGCGCGGTGCGAACCGCCCAGGCCCTGAATGGCATTTGACTGGAGCCATCCCATCATGACGTCCTCCTTTCCTTTTCGCATCGGCCAGGGCCACGATCTGCACGTGCTGGCCAAGGGCCGGCCGCTGATCCTTGGCGGCGTGTCGATCCCCCATGATCGAGGGCTGGTCGGCCATTCGGATGCGGATGCCTTGCTGCATGCGATCACCGATGCGGTGCTGGGGGCGGCCGGGCTGGGGGATATTGGCCGCCATTTTTCCGATCGCGATCCGCGTTGGGCCGGGGCCGACAGCCGCCTGTTCCTGCGCGAGGCCGTGCGCCTGGCGCGCGCGGCGGGCTGGGCCGTGGTCAACGTGGATGCCACGGTGCACGCGCAGGCGCCGAAGATCGCGCCGCATGCGCCGGCCATGGCGGCCTGCATCGCCGGTGACCTGGGGATCGATCCGGCGCAGGTCAACATCAAGGCCAAGACCAACGAAGGCCTGGGCTATCTGGGGCGGGGCGAGGGGATCGCGACCAGCGCCGTGGCGCTGCTGGCGCGTATCTGACGCATCCGGATCGCTGGCGGCGAGATGGATGCGACCGGGCCGCAGGCGCGGCCCGGCGTGGAAGGCATTACAGGGTGCTGCCTCCGACTGGGCGGTTGCAGGCGCACAGGCAGTCGGTCAGCAGCGCGTCCAGGACGCGCAGGGTTTCTTCGGGGCTGCGGCCAACATTGAAATTGTTGACCGCCACGTGCTGGATGATGTTGTCCGGATCGACGATGAACGTGGCTCGCAGTGCGACGCCTTCGGATTTTTCGCGAATGCCCAGCGGATCGACCAGCGCGCCTGCGGTGTCGCTGAACTGGTAGTGGTTGAGCTTGCCCAGTTCGGGGCTGGCGCGCCGCCAGGCGAGCTTGACGTATTCGTTGTCGGTCGAACCACCCATGAGGACGGCGCCGCGTGCTTCGAATTCGTCGGCCAGGGCGTTGAAACCGACGATTTCAGTGGGGCAGACCTGGGTGAAGTCCTTGGGGTAGAAGTAGATCACCTTCCATTTGCCGGGGAAGGATGATTCGGTGATGTCCTCGAATGCCGAGACGCCGTTTTCCTCGTGCTGATTGAATCCGGGTTTGACGCCGGTGACGCGGAAGGCCTCGAGCTTGTCGCCTATGGTTTTCATCGGGGCTCCTGAGATGATGGACGACCGTCAGGGTCGTCGTCCCAATTCTACGCCATGGCCGGCCTATGGCATTGCTGCGATGCGGCGTCAGGTTTTTCCCTGGGGCCTGGCCTTGGGGATCTCGATGCGCGCCAGCAGACCGCAGGGCGTATTGGGCGCCAGGGTGAATTTGCCGCCGACCTGTCCCAGCAGGCGCTCGACGATGGACAGGCCCAGGCCCGCGCCGCTGACGCCGGTGCGGGCGGACTCGCCGCGTGCGAAAGGCCGCAGCAGCCGCTGGATGTCGGTCTGGGGGATGCCGGTGCCCCGGTCGCGGACTTCGATGGTCAGCTGATTGCCGCTCTGGTGGGCGGCCAGGTTGATGTGGGCGCGCCCGTCGTCGGCGCTGCGGCCGTAGCGTCGGGCATTTTCGATCAGATTGCTGACGATGCGCTTGAGGTCATTGGCGCTGATCCGCGCCTGCAGGCCGGGCTGGATGGAAGCGGTCAGGTCGCCCCCCTGGGATTCGGTGTGGCTGCGTTCGCGTTCGAACAGATCCTGCAGCACCCGGGACACATCGATGCCGGCCTCGGGCACCTGGCCGGCCGGCCGCGCGTATTCCATCAGCTGACCGATGCTGTGGTTGATCTGGGCCAGATCGTCGTCGATGGCCTGGCGGGCTTCATCGGTCATGTGGCCCATTTCGATTTCCAGGCGGATCCGCGCCAGAGGCGTGCGCAGGTCGTGGGAAATCCCCGCCAGCATGATTTCCCGGTCGGCCTCGTTCTGCCGCAGGTCGCGCGCCATGCGGTTGAAGGCGATATTCATGTCGCGGATTTCACCCGGCCCTTTTTCGGGCAGGGGTGTCGGCGTTTCGCCGCGGGCCAGTTGCTGGGCGACCTTGGCCAGCTGGGCCAGCGGCTGGTTGATGAAGCGCACGCTGATGGCGGCGCCCAGCAGCGCCAGCAGCAGGGACGCAGTGACCCATCCCAGCCATTCACGGCCTGTGGTCAGGCGCAGCTGGTCGCGGTCGAAGACCAGCCAGTACATCTCGTCGTTGATCTGGAAACTGATCCAGATGCCGGGCACCTGGTTCACGGACCACATGATGGCCGTCTGGCTGCCCAGGCGATCGCGGATCTTGCCGGACACATTGGTCCAGTAGGTAGTGTGGGGCAGAGGTTCGAGCACGTCGGTGTGCTCGCGCGGTTGGACGCGCAGGCTTTCCTGGGTGGCCAGGTCCAGCAGCAGGGCGGGACGCATGGCGGGTGGTGCGTACACCAGGGCCGAGCGGGTGATGCTGACCGTGGTGGCGATCCGCTGTGCCAGCTGGGAAGCGCGAGGGCCTTCTTCGATGTTGAAGACGATCTGCAGCCATGCGCCCAGGCTGACCAGCATCAGGAAGGCGATCAGCAGGAATGAACGGCTGAACAGCCCCAGCCGCAGCCGGGGCCGGACATCGTGCCGGATCCGCCTCAGGAAAGTCATTGGATGGCCGTTGCGCGCGGCCTGTGGGCCGCAGCAAGAGAATTACTGGCCGCCGTCGGGCACGAAGACGTAGCCCAGCCCCCAGACGGTCTGGATGAAGACCGGCTTGGAAGGATTGGGTTCGATCAGCTTGCGCAGCCGGGAAATCTGGACGTCCAGGCTGCGGTCGAAGGCCTCGTATTCCCGCCCTCGGGCCAGTTCCATGAGCTTGTCGCGCGACAGGGGGACCTTGGGGTGGCGGGCGAAGACCTTGAGGACGGAGAATTCACCGGTCGTGATGGGCACGGCTTCGCCGTTGCGAGTCAGGGTGCGGGTGGACAGATTCAGCACATAGGGGCCGAATTCGACCGATTCGTTTTCCTGGCTGGGCGCGCCGGGGTGTTCTTCGGTGCCGCGGCGGCGCAGGATGGCGTTGACCCGGGCCAGCAGTTCGCGCGGATTGAAGGGTTTGGTGAGATAGTCGTCCGCGCCCATTTCCAGGCCGACGATGCGGTCGATTTCCTCGGCCTTGGCGGTCAGCATGATGATGGGCGTATTGTCGTGGCTGCCCCGCAGCCGGCGGCAGATGGACAGGCCGTCTTCTCCGGGCAGCATCAGGTCCAGGACCAGGAGGTCGAAATGTTCGCGTTGCCAGAGCTTGGCCATTTCCTTGGCGTCTTCGGCGACGTAGACATTGAAGCCCTGTTCGGACAGATACCGGCGCAGCAGATCGCGCAGCCTGGGATCATCGTCGACGATGAGGATCTTGCGGGTGAGAGTCTGATTTTGCGTGTTCATGCGGAAAATGTAACAGGGTCGAGAAAGGGGTGCCAGCGCTTATCACAACAAATTACACAATAAGCGTTTGGTTGTCGTGATTGAAACGAAATAAGCAGTGTTCTTTGGCCGCTCCTTTAAAATGTCCTGGTTATGGACGATTTTCACATTCTCGCGTTTGAAACATCAAGCACTTTGTGCGGCGTTGCGCTGCTGTCCCGGACGGCGGGCGTGACGCGGCTCAGTGCGGCGGCGCATGCAGGCCGTGGCGAACATGCCGAACGCATCCTGCCCATGGCGCAGGGGCTGTTGGATCAGGCTGGCCTGGCCCGCCGCGATCTGTCTGCGGTGGCCTTCGGCCAGGGGCCGGGCGGGTTCACGGGGCTGCGCGTGGCCTGTGGGGTCGCTCAGGGCCTGGCGGTGGCGCTGGGGATTCCGGTGCTGCCGGTGGATTCCCTGTGCGCGGTGGCGCTGCAGGGGGCTGGCGAGGATCCGGACGGGGTCCACGTGGTGCTGCAGGACGCGCGCATGAACGAAGTCTATGCCGCCGTCTATCGGGCGGCCGGGGCGGATTGGACTGCGTTGCAGGCGCCCGCCTTGCTGGCGCGTGCCGATGTGGCAGATTGGGCCGCCTGTGGCATGGCCGACTGGGGCCTGCAGGCAGGGGGCGGCTGGACGGTGCATGGGGATGCGCTCCAGGTTTTTCCCGGTCTGGGCGATGAACTTGCGGCCCTGGGTGCGCGGTGCGCGTCCACGGCGCCGGACGGCGCGCATGCCCAGGCGGGCACGATTGCCCGGCTGGCGGCACAGGCCTGGCGCCAGGGGCGGGCCGTGGATGCCGCCCTGGCATCGCCTGCCTATGTGCGCGACAAGGTCGCCTACACCACGGCTGAACGTGCCGACGGGTTCGGGGGCAATCCCCAGGTCGGCGCGGCCACCCTGACCCTGCACGACATGATGCCCGCCGACATCGACGAAGTCGCCGCCATCGAGGGGCGGGTGCAGTCCTTTCCCTGGACCCGCAAAAATTTCATCGACGGCCTGGCCGCTGGCTACCACGGCTGGGTCGTGCGCCGCATGGGCGCGATGCTCGGTTTCGCCCTGGTGATGGACGCGCCGGACATGGCGCACCTGCTGGTCATCGGCGTGCGTCCGGATGCTCAGCGTCAGGGGGTGGGCACCCGGTTGTTGCGTCGTTGCGTCGAACATTGCCGGGGCTCGGGCCTGCCGGCGCTCACCCTGGAAGTCCGCCCCAGCAACCAGGGCGCCATCGCTTTTTATCATCGGCACGGTTTCGTCCAGGCCGGGCTGCGCCGGGGCTATTACCCTGCGGCCCAGGGGCGCGAGGACGCCTGGATCATGACGCTGTCCCTGGCGGATGCGGCCCAGGCCAACGCCGGGCAATCCCAGGTTGCCGTGGCGCCCGCAGGGACTGGACCGGGAATGGCGCATTCCAGGGGGCGGTCATGACGGCGCGCGTGCTGTTGCGTCCCGGACAGGCGGCCTGGCTGGCCGAGATCGGGCTGGACACGCATTGGCTGGCCACGCGCCCGGACCCGGCGCCGGCATCGTCTGCCCTGGCGCCGGTGGCCGAGCCACCAGCGCCGGGTTCCGATGCGGTGGCCGCCAGCGCCGGGCTGGTGCGTGTCCGCGCCCCGGCCGGGCTTGTTGCACCGCCCGTTCCAGCGTCTTCTGATCCGGCGGCCGCTGTGGCTGCGCCTGCTGACTGCCTGGACCTGTCAGTGCTGGATGCCGCAGTGGCTGCCTGCGCCCGATGCGGGCGCCAGGCCCAGCGCGTCCGGGCCGTGCCTGGAACCGGCCAGGTGGTCCGGCCACACTACCTGATCGTCGGCGAGCAACCCGGCATCGAGGACGATGCCGATGGCCAGCCGTTCCAGGGCGATCAGGGCCGCCTGCTGGCGGCCATGCTGGCGGCCGCGCGCCTGCCACAGGGCGATTCGACTTATCTGACCTATGTGGTCAAATGCCGCGCCGTGGGTGGACGGGAACCCTCGCCCGAGGACGTTGCGGCCTGCCTGCCCTGGTTGCGCCAGCAGATCGCCTTGCTGCAGCCGCACTGGATCCTGGCGCTGGGCCGGGTGGCGGCGCAGGCGGTGACCGGGGCGAATGGGGATCTGGACGCATTGCGCGGCGGTCCGCACCAGTACGTGCCCGACCAAGGCGAGCCGATCCCGGTCTGGGTCACGCATCAGCCTTCGTCGCTGCTGGTGCGTTCTGCCTGGAAGGCGGAAGCCTGGCGTGATCTGGCGGGCCTGGCGCAGGCCGCCAGGGACAGACAGGGCGCTTAGGAAAGCGCCTCTGAACTTGTGCAGGCTTAGTGCAGCGCCGTGCCGTGGCCGGTCTGCCCGATCATCTGGCTCAGTTCTGGATGGGCGCGGTGATTGAGCCGGTTCCAGTGGATGACGACCAGCATCAGGCAGGCGACCAGGATGCCGAACAGGGCGATGATCAGGTTGATGGACAGGCCCAGCCACAGCATCAGGCTGTACATCGCCAGCATCAGCAGGATGTTCAGCTGTTCATTGAAGTTCTGCACGGCGATCGAATGGCCGGCTGACAGCAGCACGTGGCCGCGGTGCTGCAGCAGCGCGTTCATGGGGACCACGAAAAATCCCGACAGGCCGCCGATCAGCAGCAGCAGGCAGTACACCGTCCAGGTCGTGTAGACGGCCGGCATCAGCAGGACCACCAGGCCCATGGCCACCCCCACCGGCAGGACGGCCAGTGCGCGGCGCAGCGGCACCCGGCCGGCGCAGATCGCCCCGATCACGGTGCCAAAGGCCGCTACACCCATCAGCACGGAGGCCTGATCCAGGCGGTAGCCCAGGTGCTGGGCACCCCATTCGATGACGATGAACTGCAGGGTCGCGCCGGCGCCCCAGAACAGGGTGGTGACGGCCAGCGAGATCTGGCCGAGCTTGTCAGACCACAGAATGCGGACATAGCGGGCAAAATTGCGGATCAGGGCGATCGGATGAGCCTGCTGGCGGGGATAGAAGGCGTGGGTGTCGGGGATCAGCAGATTGCACAGGGCGGCTGCGACGTAGACCAGCCCAATGATCAGGATGGCGCATTGCGCGGCATTGTCGGCCAGGCTGTCCATCCAGCTGAAGGACATCAGCCAGGCCGAGACGGCCGGACTGATGAGCAGGCCACCCAGGACGGTGCCGATGATGACCGACAGCACGGTCAGGCCCTCGATCCAGCTGTTGCCCTTGACCAGCAGGTCGGGGGGCAGCATTTCGGTGACGATGCCGTATTTTGCGGGGGAATAGGCAGCTGCGCCAATGCCGACGACCGTGTAGGCGATGAAGATCAGGATCAGCTGATGTTCGTGGCCCAGCCCGAATGCGCCGTAGCTGAACATCAGCAGGCAGCCGCAGGTCTTGAGCGCATTGGTGGCGAACATGACCCGGCCTTTGGGGAAGGCATCGGCAAAGGCGCCGACAAAGGCGGCCAGCACCACGTAGGCCAGGGCGAACCACCATTTCATCATGGGGGCCATCCATTCCGGGCCGCTGAGGTCGGCGATCAGCCCGATGGCGGCGATGAGCAGGGCATTGTCCGCGACGGACGACAGCGCCTGCGCGGCCATGACCATGTAAAAGCCCTTGTTCACTCGCGGACCCCAGGTGGTTGATGAAGGGGGCGGCTGCCGCAAGGCGCGCCCGTAAAAAAGAGTTGCAGTATAGCGGGTTGCCGCTGGGGTGACGGCGCCGGTGGCGGCGGATTGCCTGCACCCGGTGCGTTATCATACGCTGTCACTCACGCGACTCGAATTTTCGACCGTCCCTGTACCGTGCGCCTCACGCAGATCAAACTTGCCGGATTCAAATCCTTCGTGGATCCGACCGTGATTCCCACGCCCAGCGAGCTGGTCGGCGTGGTGGGCCCCAACGGCTGCGGCAAATCCAACATCATCGATGCCGTGCGTTGGGTGCTGGGCGAAACTAAGGCGTCCGAACTGCGCGGGGCTTCGATGCAGGACGTGATCTTCAATGGGTCTGGCCAGCGCAAGCCGGCTGCGCGCGCTTCGGTCGAACTGGTGTTCGACAACAGCCAGGGTCGGGCGGCGGGGCAGTGGTCCGCTTTTACAGAGATCGCGGTGCGCCGGGTGCTGACCCGCGACGGCACCAGCAGTTATTTCATCAACAACCAGCCGGTGCGCCGCCGCGACATCCACGACATTTTTCTTGGGACCGGCCTGGGTGCGCGTGGATACGCCATCATCGGGCAGGGCATGATCAATCGCCTGATCGAGGCCCGTCCCGAAGAACTGCGCGTCTACCTGGAAGAAGCCGCCGGGGTGTCGCGCTACAAAGAACGCCGTCGAGAAACCGAAAACCGCCTGGGCGACACGCGCGACAACCTGACCCGTCTGGAAGACATCCTGCGCGAACTCGACGGCCAGCTCGAAAAGCTCGAATCCCAGGCCCAGGTGGCGGCAGATTACCGGGCGCTGCAGGCCGAAGGCGAACTCAAGCAGCACGCCCTGTGGCTGCTGCGCGAACGGGCCGCGCGCGAAAGCCGCCAGTCCCTGGCGGTGGAAACCGAGCGGGCCCAGGCCGAACTGGAATCGGCCGTGGCCGGGTTGCGCGCCCTGGAAACTGACCTGGAAACCCGTCGCGCCGCGCACTTCGAGGCCAGCGAGCGCGTCCACCAGGCCCAGGGTCGCCTGTTCGAGGCCGGTGCGCAGGTCAGCCGCCTGGAAGCCGAGATTCGCCATGTGGTCGATTCACGCAACCGCCTGCAGGTCCGGCGCACGCAGTTGCAGGCCCAGCAGCAGGAATGGGGCGATCAGCGCGCCCACAGCCAGTCGGCCATCGAGGACACCCAGGCGCAGATCGAAGAAGCCAGCGCCCGTGCGGAACAACTGGCCGATCAAGCGCAGAGCGCTCAGGACGGCCTGCCCGAACTCGATGCCCGGCTGCGCGATCTGGCGGCCCAGCGCGATGAATGGCGCCGCACGCTGGCGCGCACCGAACAGGATCTGGCGCTGGCCGCGCAGTCCCAGCGGGATGCGGATGGCCAGTGGCGGGCCCTGGAGGACCGCCGCGCACGGCTCGAACAGGAACGCAGCGCCCTGGGCGCGCCCGATCCCGCCGAATTGCAGCGCTGGGCGGGTGAATGCACGGTCGCCCAGGAACGCCTGGAAGAAGCCCAGGCGCGGTTGCTCGAACTCGAATCCCGTCTGCCGGACCTGGAAACCGCCCGGACCGAGGCGCTGCAAGCCAGCCAGGCCGCCCGGCTGGACCTCGAAAAGCTCGATGCGCGGCGCCAGGCCCTGATCGCGCTGCAGGAAAAAATCCAGTCCGAAGATGCGCTGGAACCCTGGCTGCAGCGCCAGGAATTGGGCGGCATGACACGTCTGTGGCAGCGGCTGCAGGTGGATGCGGGCTGGGAAACCGCCCTGGAATCTGTCCTGCATGAACGCATGAATGCCCTGGGGCTGCGCACGCTGGATCTCGTGCGTGCGTTTGCCCAGGATGCGCCGCCTGCGCGCCTGGCCTTCTACCAGGTGCCGGGTGCTGCCAGGCCGCCTGCGGCGGCGGGGCCGGATGCGCCCCGCCTGCTGGATTTCGTGCATGCGCGCGATGCCGCCCTGCAGCCCCTGCTGGCCGAATGGCTGCGCGATGTGTATGTGGCCGACGATCTGGGCGCTGCCATCGCCCGGCGCAGCGAATTGCCTCCGGGCAGTATCTGGGTGCTGCGTGATGGTCATCGGGTCGATGCCTGCAGTGTCCGCTTCTACGCGGCTGACTCCGAACAGGCCGGTTTGCTGGCGCGCAGCCAGCAGATCGATAATCTGGCGCTGGAAATCCGCGCCGCGCAATTGATTGCAGACCAGGCGCTGGATGCCCACGCCCAGGCCGATGCGGCCTGTCGCAATCTGGCCCAGGCATTGCAGCCTGCACGCCAGCAGATCGCCGAACGCATGCGGGCGCAGCACGATGCCCAGATTCGCCACCAGCAGCTCAGCCAGCAGGCGGCGCAGTCCGACGAACAGCTGCGCCGCCTGGACCGCGACCTGCATGAACTGGCCGAACAGCAGGCCGCGCTGGATGTCCGGCGATCCGAATCCGAGGCGCGCTTTGAGTCCCTGGATCAGGTTCTGGCCGAGCAGCAGGAACGCCTGGCAGCACTGGATCTGCAGGCCGAAGACCTGGCCCGTCAGGCAGAGCAGTCCCGTCAGCGGGGCCGCGACCACGAACGCGCCGCCCAGGAAGCCGAATACGCCGTGCGCACGCTGCGCCATCGCCTGGATGAATTGCACCGCACGCTGCAGTTGGCCGAGGACCAGGCCCGGCGCTCGGGGACCGAACTCGAATCCTTGCAGGGTGAATTGTTCGAACTGGATGAATCCGTGGCGCAGGCGGGCCTGCAGGACGCGCTTGAAGCCCGGGCAGCGTGCGAAGAGGCGCTGCGCGAGGCGCGGCTGGAACAGGATCGGGCCGCCGCCGCCCTGCGCGAGGCCGATGAGAGCCGCCTGACGCTGGAACGCGGTCTCGATCCGCTGCGGGCGCGCATCACCGAACTGCAACTGAAAGAACAGGCCGCGCGCCTGTCGGTCGAGCAATTCGCCGAACAGCTCGATGCCCGCCAGGTCGATCGCAATGCCCTGAGCCGTCATCTGGACGAACAGCCGCCCCAGTGGCGGCGGCTCGATTGGCTGCATGCCGAAGTCCAGCGCATCACGCGCGCCATCGAATCCCTGGGCGCCGTCAACCTGGCGGCGCTGGACGAATTGACGGCGGCGCGCGAACGCAAGGGTTTCCTGGATGCCCAGCATGCCGACTTGCTGGCAGCCATCGACACACTGGAAAATGCGATCCGCCGCATCGACCGTGAAACCCGCGAACTGCTGTCGCAGACTTTCGAGACGGTCAATGGCCATTTTGGCGAACTGTTTCCGCGCCTGTTCGGCGGCGGCGAGGCCCGCCTGACCATGACCGGCGACGAAATCCTGGACGCCGGGGTGCAGGTCATGGCCCAGCCGCCAGGCAAGCGCAACAGCACCATCCACCTGTTGTCGGGGGGTGAAAAAGCCCTGACGGCGACGGCGCTGGTGTTCGCCTTGTTCAAACTCAATCCGGCACCGTTCTGCCTGCTCGATGAAGTCGATGCGCCGCTGGACGATGCCAATACCGAGCGGTACGCGAATCTGGTGCGCAGCATGAGCGACCAGACGCAGTTCCTGTTCATTTCGCACAACAAGATCGCCATGCAGATGGCCCGGCAACTGGTCGGGGTGACCATGCAGGAACAGGGTGTGTCGCGGATCGTGGCCGTGGACATGGACTCGGCCTTGCAATGGGCGGCAGAGGCGGCCTGAGAGGACTCTATGAGCGATTTGCAGATCTTGCTGGTTTCGATCGGGGTGGCGCTGATCGTCGCTGTCCTGTTGTACAACGCATGGCAGGACTGGCGGGCGCGGCGCAGCATGCGCCAGACGCTGCCGGAAGCCGGCCAGGACGTGTTGATGCGCGACGCGGGGCCCCGGCGCGAACCCGGGCTGTGGCAGGCTGGCCGGCCAGCGGCTGACGAGAGCCCGGAACCTGATCCCGCCTGCGAGGCCGTCATCGACATCGCGCTGGCCCACCCTGTGGGGGGAGAATCCCTGGTCGAGGCTTTGCGGGCCATCGTCCGGGTTGGCAAAAAGCCTGTGCGTGTGTTTGCGGAACGCGAGGGCGGCGGCCATCGCGCCGAGGCCTTGCCGGGCGAATCCTATGTGTCGCTGCAATTGGCAGTGGTGCTGGCCAATCGCAGTGGCCCGCTCACGGCCATCGAGTGGTCCAATCTTTGGACCCTGGCGCAGAATCTGGCGGAACGCTTCGAGGGTCTGATCGAGGCCCCGGACCAGGATGTGGTGTTGCGCCAGGCGGCTGAGCTCGATGCGCGCTGCGCCGCCATGGATGCCCAGGTCGGTTTGATCCTGCAGTTGGCCCAGCCGCGCCCGGTGGCGGCGATCATCCAGTCGGCCGCCGAGGCGGGGTTCGTCCAGTGGCGCAGGCAGTGGGCCTGGATGGCCGAAAACGGCCTGCCACGCTTTGTCCTGCAAATCGAGGCGCCAGACGGCGAGTCCACACATCGTGTCGATCTGGTGCTGGATGTGCCCAACAGTCTGCCCGATGACCAGGCGTTCAGCCGCATGGTGACCGTGGGCCGGGATCTGGCCGCACGCCTGGATGCCTACGTGCTCGATGACCAGGGGCGGACTTTCCAGGATGATGCCGCACCCGCGATCGACCGGCAGATCAGCGCCCTGTACGATCGGCTGGATCAGGCGGGCTTTTTGGCTGGAACAGACCGCGCGGCGCGGGTGTTTTCGTGACCGGTCGGATTGACATGGATGCCGCTGCGCAGGATGCCGATCGCACGGCAGCCGATCGCTGCCGCCTGGATGCCTTGCGTGCCGATATCGAGGCCCACAATCGCCGGTATTACGTCGAGGATGCGCCGTCCATTTCGGATGCGCAATACGACCGCCTGATGGCCGAACTTCAGGCCCTTGAGCAGGACCATCCCGACTGGGTGACGCCCGATTCCCCCACGCAGCGGGTGGGTGCCGCGCCGCTGGATCATTTTTCCACGGTGCAGCATGCCGTGCGCATGTTGTCCCTGGGCAATGCCTTCGAGGCTGCAGATGTGACGGCGTTCGATGAGCGGATCACGGCCACCTTGATCGAGTCCGGCCTGTTGGCCGATGGGGTGGGCGGCGTGGCCTATGTCGCGGAATACAAGTTCGACGGCCTGGCGGTGACCCTGCGCTACGAACAGGGCCGCCTGATCCAGGCAGCCACGCGGGGCGATGGCGTTCAGGGCGAAGACATCACGGCCAATATGCGTACCCTGCGCTCGGTGCCCTTGCGCCTGGCTGGCGATGCCCCAGCTGTGCTGGAAGTCCGTGGCGAGGTCCTGATGACGCGGGCGGACTTCCAACGGCTGAACGAAGCCCAGGTAGCCCGGGGCGACAAGCCCTTCGTCAACCCGCGCAATGCGGCGGCCGGCAGCCTGCGGCAACTGGATCCGCGCGTGACGGCGACCCGGCCGCTGCGTTTCTATGCCTATGGCTGGGGACAGATTCTGGATGCTGCCGGCGCCGAGGTGCAGCCGAGCGCAACCCATTCAGGGATGCTGGACTGGCTGGCCGGTTTCGGTTTTGCCGTCAGCCCGGGGCGCGCGCCGTGCCGGGGCGCTGCGGCCCTGTTGCGCTTCTACGAGACCGTGGGTGCATCCCGTGCCAGCCTGCCCTATGACATCGACGGTGTGGTCTACAAGGTCGATGAACTGCGCGCCCAGGCTGTGCTGGGTTTCGTGGCGCGCGCACCGCGCTTTGCCATTGCGCACAAATTCCCCGCCCAGGAAGAAACCACCCGCCTGCTCGGCATCGATGTCCAGGTCGGACGCACCGGGGCGTTGACGCCGGTGGCGCGCCTGCAGCCGGTCTTTGTCGGCGGGGTGACCGTGACCAATGCCACGCTGCACAACGAAGACGAGATCCGTCGCAAGGACGTGCGCATCGGCGACACCGTGGTGGTGCGCCGTGCGGGCGATGTCATCCCCGAGGTCGTCGGGCCGGTGCTGGCGCTGCGCCCTGCCGATGCGCAGGTCTTCGACCTGCAGGCCGTCTGCCCGGTCTGCCCGGAATGCGGCTCGGCGGTCGAACGTCCGGAAGGCGAGGCGATCACGCGCTGCACGGGTGGGTTGTTCTGCCCTGCGCAGCGCAAGCAGACTCTGTGGCATGCGGCCAGCCGCAAGGCGCTGGACATCGATGGTCTGGGCGACAAGCTGATCGAGCAACTGGTCGACAGTGGCCGGGTCCGTACCCTGGCGGATCTGTACGCGCTGGCGGACCCGGACGGTCGCGGAGAACTGGAACTGTCCACTTATCCTCGCATGGGCGCGAAATCGGCGCGCAATCTGGTCGAGGCGATCCGGCAGCGCCGCCGTCCGGCCCTGTCCCGCTTGCTGTACGCCCTGGGTATCCGCCATGTGGGCGAGACCACGGCGCGTGACGTGGCGCGGCATTTCGGTTCCATCGAGGCGATCATGGACGCCTCGGAAGAGGCCCTGCTGCAGGTGCCGGATGTCGGTCCGGTCGTGGCGGCCTCGATCCGGCGGTTTTTCGCCGAGGCGCACAACCGCGAAGTCATCGCGGATCTCCGGGCGGCCGGGGTCGAGCCGCAGGCCGAGGTCATTCCCGCTGGCGAGAAACCCCTGGCGGGCAAGACCCTGGTGCTGACGGGCACGCTGCCGACCCTGAGTCGGGACGAGGCCACGCGCTTGATTCTGGCCGCAGGCGGCAAGGTCAGTGGCTCGGTGTCCCGCAAGACCGCCTGGGTGGTGGCTGGCCTGGATGCTGGCAGCAAGCTGGCCAAGGCCAACGAACTGGGTGTGGCCGTGATCGACGAGGCTGGCCTGCAGGCGCTGCTGAATTCTTGATTCAATGAAAACGGCCTTCCATGAGGAAGGCCGTCGAAATGCCCAGCGGCTTGCAAGCCGCGATTGCGATGTGGGGGGCGTTATTCGGCCTTGTCCACGATCTTGGCGTCTTTCATCAGGCTTTTCTGGTAGTCGGCCAGGGCCTGTTGACGCATCATTTCTTCCAGTTGGGGCTTGGCTTCGTCAAAGGACGGGAAGGCGATCGGGCGCACGTCCTCGACCTGGATCACGTGCCAGCCGAATTGCGTCTGTACGGGCTTGGCGCTGAGTTCGCCTTTTTTCATGCTATCGACGGCCTGGGCGAATTCAGGCACGTAGTTGCTGCTGGGGCCCCAGCCCAGTTCGCCGCCGTTCTTGCCGCTGCCGGTGTCGATCGAGTCTTTCTTGGCGGCGGCCTCGAACGAGGTCTTTTTCGCCTTGATTGATTTGATCAGATCCTGAGCCTTGGCTTCGTCCTTGACCAGGATGTGGCGCAGCTTGTATTCCTTGCGCGAGGCTTGCTCGGCCTTGATGGTGTCGTATTCCTTTTTCAGGTCGGCTTCGCTGATGGGGTGGTCCTTCAGGTATTTGGCCATCAGGGCGCGTACCAGAATGCTTTGCGTGGCCAGTTCGGTTTCCTGCTGGACGGCGGGGTCTTTTTGCAGGCCGGCCTTTTCGGCGGCCTGGACGGCCACCAGGCGGTTGATCATTTCCTGTTTGACCTGGTCACGCAGTTGCGGCGTGTCCTGGGCGCCTTGAGCGACCAGCATGCCGACGAACTGGTCGAATTTGGCCTGGGAGATCCCTTGGCCGTTGACGGTGGCAATGTCCTTGGCCCAGACCGGCAGCGACAGGGAGCAGGCCAGGGCGACAGCAGCGATGCGTTTCATGAAAGTCCTTCAGTGGGAGGAAGACCGGCCTCGATGGCCAGGGCGTGGAGCGGATGGGGCATCAGATCCCGCACGCAATCATACACAAGACGATGGCGGGCGAGGGTGCCGAGCCCCTGGAATCGGTTGGACAGGATCCGGACGCGAAAGTGCCTGGCGCCGCCCTGGGCGCCAGCGTGACCGGCGTGCAGGTGGGATTCATCGATGAGATCCAGCTGCGTGGGCTCGAGCGCGGCCAGCCGTTCGGCCAGCAAGGGGTTCAGATCGGTTTCGGTCGAAGTCATGGGCGATTTTCCAGGGCGCTGCCGGCAACCAGCGGATTCATCCGCGTGGATTGCCGTCGGGGCCGTTGATTCGGGGCGCGGCGGATTCGGTCTGGATGTGCCGGCCCAGCCACAGTGACTGCGCCACCACGAACAGCAGCAGCAGAATCATCAGACCGAAGACCTTGAAATTCACCCATTGCGCCTCGGTGAAACGGCCGGAGAAGGCCACATACAGGTTCAGGGCGCCCGAGACGACGAAGAATCCGGCCCAGCTGTCGTTCAGACGGGTCCAGGCGCGGTCCGGCAGGGCGATTTTTTCCCCCATCAGACGGCGCATCAGGTTGCGCCCGGCGAACAGGCGCGCGCCCATCAGGATGGCGGCAAACAGCCAGTACAGGACGGTGGGTTTCCATTTGATGAAGGTGTCGTCGTGAAACAGCAGGGTCGCGCCGCCGAACACCACGATCACTGTCAGGTTGATCCAGTGCGTGGGTTCGATCGCGCGTCCGGTCAGCCGCAGCCACAGGATCTGCAGCACGGCCGCCGCCATGGCGGTTCCGGTGGCGACGTAGATGTCGGCGAACTTGAACGCCAGGAAAAACAGAATCAGCGGGAAGAGGTCGAAGAGGAATTTTTTCATTCGGGCGGTCTTCCAGTCATTCGTGCGGAATAAATTTCAGGGACAGGGAATTGATGCAGTAGCGCAGTCCGGTGGGCGGTGGCCCATCGGGGAATACATGGCCCAGGTGGGCATCGCAGGCGGCGCACAGGATTTCCGTGCGGATCATGCCGTGGCTGGTGTCGCGCAGTTCGCGCACGCGGTCGGGGGCAAGCGGTTCGAAATAGCTGGGCCAGCCGCAGCCGGCGTCGAATTTCGTGTCGGAGGCAAACAGCGGAGCGCCGCAGCATACGCACAGGTAGATGCCCGGCTGGGTGGTGTCCCAGTAGCGTCCAGTGAACGGCCGTTCGGTGTGCTTGAGCCGCGTGACCGCGAATTCTTCGGGGGAAAGCTGCGCGCGCCATTCGGCGTCCGTGCGCTTGATCTTGTCCACGAGGAACCTGTCCAGAATTTCACTCCAATCCTTCATGTTAATCGACTTTGGGATTGGCGGCAGGGACGTCGTGCATGGGCGTGTGGGTGCGATTGCATGGCGATTTGCCAATTCGTGGCAGCAAATTGCGCCAGCCTGAGATAATATGACGCCCGTTCACGTATTCATGCCTTGACCTGTCGGGTTCGTGGTCATGAATTGCACGATCCGTCAAAAACATTCGGAGACAAACATGATATTTCCGCTTTCTCTGCGCCTGACCCTGGGCGCTGCCGCGTTGCTGGCAGCGCTGCCGCTGGCTGCCACGGCTCAGATCAAGGTGGGTGTGACGGTGTCATCGACCGGCCCAGCGGCCTCGCTAGGCATTCCCGAACGCGATACCGTGGCGCTGTTGCCCACTGAAATCGGTGGCCAGGCGGTGCAGTACATCGTGCTGGACGACGCGACCGACACCACCCAGGCGGTCAAGAACATCCGCAAGCTCACGGCCGAGGACCACGTCGATGTGGTGCTGGGCACCTCGGCCGTGCCGGGTTCCCTGGCCATGTCCGACGTTGCCGCCGAGACCGGTACGCCCATGATCAGCGTGGCTGCGGGTGTCAAGCTCGTTGCGCCGGTGGATGGCCCGCGCAAGTGGGTCTACAAGACGCCGCAGAACGATGCGCTGATGGCCGAGGCCCTGGCGAATGCGATGGTCAAGCAGAACGTCAAGACCCTGGGCTTCATTGGTTTCAGCGATGCCTACGGCGAGGGCTGGCTGCAGGAAATGACGGCCAAGGCCGAGGCACAAGGCATCCGGATTGTGGGCGTGGAACGCTATGCGCGGCCCGATACCAGTGTCACCGGCCAGATTCTGAAGCTGCTTGCGGCCAAGCCTGACGGGATCCTGATCGCCGGTGCCGGTACGCCGGCCGCCCTGCCACAGCGCGAACTGGTGGAACGTGGCTACAAGGGGCAGATCTATCAGACCCATGGCGCGGCCAACAATGACGTGCTGCGGGTCTGCGGCAAGGCGTGCGAAGGGATGATCCTGCCCGCCGGCCCGCTGCTGGTCGCGGCCCAGCTGCCTGACAGCAATCCGGTCAAGACCAGCGCCCTGACGTATGTCAATGCCTACGAGGGCCAGCACGGGGCAGGCACGACCAATACGTTCGGCGGCCATATGTGGGATGCCGGCCAGCTGATCAACGATGCCATCCCTCGCGCCTTGAAGACCGGCGCCCAGCCGGGCACGCCGGAATTCCGCGCGGCCCTGCGCGATGCGCTGGAACAGGTCAAGGAACTGCCGGCTTCGCAGGGGGTCTTCACCATGAGCCCGACCGATCATGCGGGCCTGGATGGGCGTGGTCGCGTCATGGTGCAGGTGGTCGACGGCAAGTGGACCTACCGGCCCGACCTGTGATGCGATGCTGCGTCGGCCTTGCCGTGCTCCGGGGTAGCGGCTGGATTGTCTCAGAGGCGGGGGGATCGGCGCCGTGGATCTGACCGTTGCGTTGATCCTGCTGCAGGACGGCATCCTGAACGGCACCATCTATGCGCTGCTGGGCCTGGCGCTGGTCCTGGTGTTCGTGGTCACGCGGGTGATCTTCATCCCCCAGGGGGAATTCGTCACCTTCGGCGCCTTGTCCCTGGCGTTTCTCGCCAATGGCCGGGTGCCGGGGACGGCGTATCTGCTGGTGTTGCTGGGTGTGCTGGTCTGTCTGGCCGAAGCCGTTTCGTGCGTGCGGGCCCGCCAGTGGCGCGGCTATGGCCGTACGCTGGGCTGGGCGCTGGCCCTGCCGTTGGCGCTGCTGGCCCTGGCGCCCCTGGCCGCCGGTCCGGACGTGCCGTTGGCGCTGCGCGTGCTGTTTGCGCTGGCCTTGGTGGTGCCCATGGGGCCGATGATCTATCGCCTGGTCTACCAGCCGGTCGAGCAGGCCAGTGTGCTGGTGCTGCTGATCATTTCGGTTGCCGTGCACTTTGCCCTGACCGGCCTGGGCCTGCTGTTCTTTGGTGCCGAGGGCTGGCGCACGCCGGCCCTGGTCGAAGGTTCGGTGCAGATCGGGCCGGTGGCCTGGACGGCCCAGACCTTTGTCGTGCTGGCAAGCTGCGCCGTGCTGATGGGTGGTCTGTGGCTGTTTTTCAGCCGCACCCTGTACGGCAGCGCCTTGCGGGCCACGGCCGTCAACCGGCGTGGTGCGCGGCTGGTGGGGATCAGCACGCGAGTGGCGGGCAGTCTGACGTTCACTCTGGCGGCCATCATCGGCGCACTGTCGGGGATGTTGATTGCCGCCATGACCACCATTTATTACGACACCGGCTTCCTGATCGGACTGAAGGGTTTCGTGGCCGCGATTTTCGGTGGGCTGGTCAGTTACCCGGTAGCGGCAGTGGGGGCCTTGTTCGTCGGCATCCTGGAAGCCTTTGCTTCTTTCTGGGCCAGTCCGTTCAAGGAAGCCATCGTCTTTACCTTGATCATTCCGATTCTGATGTGGCGCTCGTTTGGCAGCGTCCATCTGGATGAGGAGGATTAGTGTGAACAGGCACTAGGTCTCATGCGCCCACGTCATCTCCTCATGGTACTGCTCCCGATCCTGGCCCTGCTGCCCTGGATTCCGGGCGTGCCTGCCTTCTGGATCACGCAGATGAATTACATCGGGCTCTACAGCCTGGTGGTGCTGGGATTGGTCCTGCTGACGGGCGTCGGCGGGCTGACATCCTTTGGCCAATCGGCCTTTGTCGGCCTGGGGGCGTATTCCACTGCCTGGCTGACGACGGCGGCGGGCCTGTCCCCCTGGCTGGGCCTGGTCGCGGGCCTGCTGCTGACCTGCCTGGCAGCGTACGTGCTGGGGGCCATCACACTGCGCCTGTCCGGCCATTACCTGCCCTTGTGCACCCTGGCCTGGTGTCTGGCGCTGTACTACTTGTACGGCAATCTGGATTTCCTGGGGCGGTACGATGGCATTGCGGGCATTCCGCCCCTGTCGATTGGCGACTGGTCCCTGGGGGCCGGGTCGCGCATGTACCTGCTGATCTGGCTGGTCCTGCTGCTGGCCCTGTGGGCCACGCACAATCTGCTGGATTCCCGCGCAGGCCGCGCGATCCGTGCCTTGCGCAGCGGTTCCATGGCCGAATCCTTTGGTATCGATCTGGCGCACTACAAGGTCGTGATCTTCGTTTACGCGGCGCTGTTGGGTAGTGTGTCGGGCTGGCTGTATGCGCACATGCAGCGGGCCGTCAGCCCCAGCCCCTTCGGCCTGAGTTATGGCATCGAATACCTGTTCATGGCCGTGGTGGGGGGATCGGGCAGCGTCTGGGGCGCAGTAGCGGGCGCCGCCGTCATTTTGATCGTCAAGGATCAATTGCAGAATGTCCTGCCGGGGCTGGTCGGCACCAGCGCGAACCTGGAACTGCTGGCCTTTGGTGTGTTGATGATTCTGGTGCTGCAATTTGCCCGGGACGGCCTGTGGCCCGTTCTGGCCCGGCTGTGGCGGCGGTTGGGCGGCCGCGCGCAATCCGGCGGCCATGATCCGGCGCGCCTGGCGGCTGCGCCCGAACTGCCGCGCCGCACCATGCCCAAGGCTGGCGACCTGGTGCTGGAAGTCGATCGCGTGCGCAAGGAATTCGGCGGCCTGGTGGCGGTCAACGACATCAGCCTGCGGCTGCGGGCAGGTGAAATCATGGGGCTGATCGGTCCCAATGGGGCCGGCAAGAGCACCACCTTCAATCTCATCAGCGGCGTGGCGCCCCTGTCGGGAGGCACCGTGCGTTTCATGGGGGATCGCATCGACGGCTTGCCAGCGCATGAGATCGCCCGTCGGGGGCTGGCGCGCAGTTTCCAGCACGTGCAGTTGCTGCCGGACATGAGCGTGCTGGAAAACGTCGCCTTGGGGGCGCATCTGCGCAGTGGCACCGGCGTGGTGTCGGCTGCGCTGCGCCTGGACCGGACCGCCGAGGCGTCCCTGCTGCGTGAGGCCGCCCGCCAGATCGAGCGGGTGGGTCTGGGCGATGTGATCGATCAGCCGGCCGGCAGCCTGCCCCTGGGCCGCCAGCGCATCGTGGAAATTGCCCGGGCGCTGTGCTGCGACCCGATTGCGCTGCTGCTCGATGAACCCGCTGCCGGCCTGCGCTATCAGGAAAAGCAGGCGCTGGCGGCGGTGCTCGATCAGTTGCGCCGCGAGGGCATGAGCCTGCTGCTGGTCGAGCACGACATGGAATTCGTGATGAATCTCACCGACCACCTGCTGGTCATGGATTTCGGCACGATGCTGGCCGAGGGCGTTCCGGCGGACATTCAGCGCGATCCGGCCGTGCTGGAAGCCTATCTGGGCGGCCTGGATGAGACCTGGAACGTGCCCGATGCCGTGCCTCAGGGGGTGGCGTCATGAGCGCGGAAAATCTACATGTGCCGGTGCTGTCGGTGCGCGGACTGTCGGCGCACTATGGCAAGGTCGCCGCTCTGGATCCCATAGACCTGACCGTCGGGCGAGGTGAGATCGTGACGGTCATCGGCGCCAATGGCGCCGGCAAATCGACACTGTTGGGCGCCATCATGGGGGCGCTGCCCTTGCAGGGGCACAGCCAGGGATCGATCCTGTTCCAGGGTGCCGAAGTGCAGGGCTGGGACATCGAGCGCCGCGTCGGCCAGGGGATGTCGCTGGTGCCGGAACGCCGGGAACTGTTCGCCAGCATGACCGTGCGCGACAACCTGTTGCTGGGGGGCTTTCGCCTGTACCGTGCGGGCGTGCGGGGCTGGCGCGACACGCTGGACGAGGTCTACGCCCTGTTCCCGCGCCTGCAGGAACGTGCCGGCCAGGCGGCAGGCACCCTGTCGGGGGGAGAACGCCAGATGCTGGCGCTGGGCCGCGCCCTGATGGCCCGGCCCGCGCTGCTGCTGCTGGACGAGCCCAGCCTGGGCCTGGCGCCCCGGGTGGTCCGCGAGATCTTCCAGACGATTGCCCGGCTGCGCAGCACCGGCGTGTCCATCCTGCTGGTCGAGCAGAATGCCCGCGCGGCCCTGCACGTGGCCGACCGGGGCTACGTGCTGGAGACCGGCGCCGTCGTCCTGGAAGGCGAATCCCGCATGCTCGCCGACCACCCCCGAATAGCAGAAAGTTATTTGGGACTCGCCGGGACACACAAGAGTCCTTGAGGACTCTTGTGTGCCAGGCGAGTCCGAGCGGCATGCAGGCCGCGAGGTGGGGCGGGCTGGTTCTATGGGCAAGAGTCCTTGAGGACTC
>Ga0265295_1001409_pt1 | contig 42259 bp, 34 predicted proteins | sample Munlansysbiofilm_FD_192503 | JGI IMG/M metagenome (GOLD analysis project Ga0265295, IMG submission 192503) | Leachate microbial communities from a municipal landfill in Southern Ontario, Canada - Methane capture system biofilm | ecosystem: Engineered > Solid waste > Landfill > Unclassified ... | reverse complement strand
GAGACGGTGGGTATGCTGCTGACGTGAGACCAGCTCAACTCTACAGTGCTGTCCGGCAAAGTGGAAGAGCTGCCCGTGTAGTAGTTTTGGCTCTGAGTTTCTGAGCTACCCCCATTCATTCCATAGCTCCAAGCGGAAGTTTGCAGAGAGGATACCAGCCTCCAGGTAGGAGCATCCGGGCTTAAAATGTTTTGAGCGGATAGATCATCCGTTCCAAGACTCAGTAAGATGAGCATAGCCATGAAAGCTATCAGGAGCTTTGCTTCGTTCGTCATTTTTATACCTCCATCGGGTTTGTCGTTGTGGCACGGTGCTCGTTTCCAGTACGCGAGATTAGCGTTGACCGCGTAGGAGCAAGAGCATCCGCAAAGTTCGTTATCAAAACCGCTTTTAGCTGGATGGTTCATAAGAATCCATTACGTATTTAATAAATATCTTTCTAAGATCCTGTCAAGATAAATTTACCACCCCGATTACCGTTTTCTTGATTATTGAATAGAACGCAGATCGGGCGGATCGGGTAGATTAGCAGGATATTAAGGTTTATAAATCAGGTAAGAAAAAAATATCTTGACGGGCATATCTTGGAGATTATACTGGAACAAAGGACAGAATAATGAAATAGCTAGCCAGCATTAAATAAGAGCGAACGCATAAAGCCTTGGATTCCCGAGCTTCCTATGAGTTGATGGGCAATGATAAGGTCAAAACAAAATGTCCCCTATAAACTGGCCCATAAAATTGGCGACAGTCACAAAAACAGAACTGGAGAGATTTGACATGATTACAGAAATCACTGGAAAAATAGTTACCTTACGGGATACAACCGCCGATGATTTGAACGATTATCGAAACTGGTTCAAAGCAGGAATGGAATGGACAAAATGGGATGCTCCCTGGGAAGAAATGAGCGAGGATTATGCCAAAAGCTTTATAGACAATCTCTCAAAAAGAATTCAAATGGGTGCACAAAAGCTAAAAACGAGGCTTGAGATTTGGGCGGATGATACCCATATCGGTTGGGTATCATGCTACTACATTGAAATTAACCCGGAAAGCCTGGCAGTAGGTATTTCCATCCCGGAAATGTCTTATTGGGGCAGAGGAATAGGCCGTGAAGCCCTGGAAATGTGGATCCAATATCTGTTTCAGTCCAGACCCTTGGAACAAGTTTATTGCCAGACCTGGTCCGGCAATGAAAGAATGGTGAGATTGGCTCTGGGCCTTGGCTTTGAGCTGATAGAAAGTGATAGAATCGTACAGGTAAGGGGCAAGCCCTACAAGAAACTCAAATTCGAATTTCCCCCCGCATAATTCTCCATTCTCAAGTGAGCCCCCCAAATTCTACGTTAGCCAAGAAATTCTCAATTCTCCATCCTCAATTCTCAATTAAGAAAGCCCCCAGGCATTCCTCCACCGTATTAAAATGCAGCTCTAAAACCTTCTCTATAGGCTTCTGATATCCCCCTGCCAGATTCCAGGCAATGGGTATCTTATTATCATGAGCAAAGCGGAACACGTTCCTGTCTCTCAGCCTCATCTGCTCTGTGGTCAATTCTCCACCCAGAGGATCATCGATATGGGGATCTGCACCGGCTTGGTAAAGCAGCAGGGTAGAGTTCTGGAAATTGTCTTCCAGAGAAGCGTACAGTCCCTGGAGCCACACGTCATAGTCACTGCCAATCTGATCACTAAAAGCCATGTGTTTCACATAATCTATGTCCAGCCTGCGGATAATATCCATAGTGCCATTGCCCCAATGCTCATCAAAATCGATGATGCCGATTTCGTCTATCAATTTAGCTCTTTTCAGCAAGACCGCAGTTACCATCAGTCCATTAAAAGTGCAAAATCCCATGACTTGATTATAGCTGGCATGATGAAAACCGCTGGTGGGGGAGACCGCGATCCCTTCCTTGAGCGCAATTTTGGCAGCATTATAAAAACTGCCGTTTGTGTAAATCAAGGAATCCGCCACGGATTTTAAGGTGTTGCCGAAGCCATTGGACTTCCTGCACTCCAGGATGGCATCCACGTGGGCTTGATCGTGCACTAAGTAGAGATCTTCCCGGGACACGGGCTCCCAGTCTGAGAATATCTCAATACCCGGTTTGGATTTGATCAAATCGACAAACAAAGCGGGCTTTCCAGCACTTGGGGAAAAACTCTCGTTTCCCAAGGATGTTTGCTCTTTGCGATAAACTACTTTCATGTCTTGATTCTCCTTTTATGGCGACCAGACTATCCGTTTAGTCCTAATGCTGGCGTGAAATCCAAGTCACTGATTTTAATGCTCTTTCAAGACCTAATTGACTTGTATATATCTAGGGATTTCCCCGAATAACGGGAACAATTAATTCTTCCCCATTTCGATTAATTAAGAAAATCACTGTGACTCCAGGTTCTCCTGAAATCATCATTGAATCTTGAATTATGTCGCCTGTAAGATCAGCTCCATCCACTTTCAATATAATATCGTCTTTCCTTAAGCCGGCTTTTTCCGCAGGGCTTCCTGGGAGAATATAAAGAATCTTCTTGTTCTCAACCTGTACACCGACTTTTCCTCGATCCTTCATGCTAGCGCTAAATTCTAAATTTCTTTTCAGATTTTCTAATATAGTTTGAGCTTCATGTGCAGCTTTTGATGCTTTGCTTACATCGGTTTTTTGTTCAAATGCGCTTCCGGGATTAGTGACAATTTCGATGGTAGTTAGAACCCGGATTCCAGATGTTGCATCAATTAAAGTGTATGTCCATCTATTCTGAGGAAAGGGATCGTACCGAGAACCTCCCAAAATAGCCATTCCTGGATCTTTAATTATTTTTCCGAAAACCAGACTATATTCATCCATCCTAATCATTAGAAAATCATAATTAATCATAAAATTTACCAGTACATCACTTACTTCCTTTTTAGTCACACCATTTATGACGATATCAGGTCGACCAGTTCTTGTTTCTAGAGGTGTCAGATTGGCACAGCCCCACAGTAAGGACAGACATAATCCAACACACATAATTTTAGCCATACAAGTATTCATCTTTTACCTCTCAGCTTTTTCTAGTATATCTACTTTATAATGCTTTAATTCTTTCACATATTCACATAATATTAAAGCTCAAATCTTGGTGTAAGTTCCTAGTATTGTTTAATGTTCTTACGGATTACTGCCTCAGAAAACCTCTCGTAATCTAGTATAATGCTGCAAAACAATGCTTTTAGTACTTTATCTCTTTTGTCAAATCATTCAAAAATCCATTTAGGTAAATCTGAAAGACATGGAAGCTTGTGTTTCTATTCACTACATACTGCCCAATAAAATGTTTGTAATACTTATCCCCTGAATGATCGTTTAGGTTCATTGCATATTTATTCATTTGTTCAGGTGTTAAGAACTCTGCTGTTTTTTTGTCGTCGAAAACATTGATTTCCGAAAAGCGAGTATCTTTGTGGTCATATTTCAAGGTCTCGCCTAATTTCTCCATGTCCGACACGTTGGCATATGTTGGATCAATAACGATAGTTTTTATGGAGCCACCGCTTGATCGTTTTATATCTCTAATTATCGTATATGGTATTGGCGTTAAAGGCTCTGATTCTGTTTCAGAAATAACCTTATCAGTGCGTTGATTAGTGCCGAATTTCAAGCTACAATAATTAATTGCTATTGACAATATTCCAATTGAGACAAATATCCCAAGTACGACTAGTACAGCCATTGAACAGCCAGAAGTCCTCTTTTTCCCACATCTAGGACATTGGGATGCACTTGAACTTATTTCTGCACCACATTCTTTACATCTTATCATAGCCATTTTATTCTCCTTAAATGGTCCGCCATGAATTACTCATTTCTGGACATCTCTTTACAAAAAAGTTGAGTTTCAAGTGTTGGGTGTAAATCCCAAACATTATTACTCGAGTTGCATGAAAACCCATTATCAGGTCTTCGCTTCACACAGTATACGCTTATGGCTGATTATAAATGCTAAAATCAACCAAGGTCATACTAATTAAAGTCACGTCTTTCAGTCAAGAACTATGTTCTTCATAAATCTAGTTATTTATTTCAGATCAGATGCCGAGTGATCAGCTCTGTAGCAGAGCAGGGCGTGAAAGCCTTCGATAGAGTTAAAAAGAGATTCCTTGAAGAAGCAAGTCTCAAAGCTTGGTGTATATTCAAATTCATTGAATAATATGGCTGCATCCTTTTGTTTGCCATCGCTCTTGCGCAGGTTTTCGAAGATGCTGTTTTTGGTTGACAAATAAGCTCTATCAGTTTTTAATGCTTATTAGGGAAATCTTGCGTTTTCCGACTGACTGTTACTATGAGGTATTCAGATCAGTTCATTATTTGAACTGGATACAAGATATAATTGGTTTAATCTTATGAGCAAGAAACATACAAGCAGAGTGAATAAAAAAAGGCGAGATAGTGAAGAATGATATTATTGAACTATTAGAGGAAACTCATGAAAGCTTAATAAGCGATCCGAGCATATTTGATTCTTTGATCGAATCAAAAAGAAGGATAGCAATGCACTGTAACGAATACCCGATTATAACGGATGAATTCTGGACGTCCAAACAAAGGCAAGCATCCAGCATACACGAGGTATCATATAGGGCCTGTTTCAAGCCGCAACTACCGAATTTCTTCATAAACCGGTTTACAAAACCTGGCGATATTGTCTATGATCCTTTTAGCGGTAGAGGGACTACGGCGATAGAAGCCGCATTGTGTGGCAGAAACGTGATCATCAATGATGTAAACCCCTTAAGCATCATGCTAACTATCCCAAGAATAAGAATACCGCTCTTGAAAGATATTGAATCCCGTTTAGCCTCTATCAAGCTCTATAAAGATAGAAAGGCTGATATTGATTTATCGATGTTTTATCATCCTGACACAGAAAGCGAACTGGTCTCGATCCGTGATTATCTGATAGAACGTAAAGCCAATGGCAGAGGGGATTATGTAGATGACTGGCTCAGGATGGTTGCTACGAATAAATTAACCGGGCATTCGAAAAACTTCTTCTCAGTATATACACTCCCTCCGAACCAGGCTTGTTCTCAACAGAAACAAATAGAATTTAATGAAAAATCTGGCCGCATCCCGAGCTACAAAGACACTAAAGATATCATCATCATCAAGTCTCATCAGCTCCAAAAGGACATTAGCCCCGAGATAAGAGAAGCAATGTTCGCACTTGGAGAAAAGGCAATGTGTGTAAATAGTGACGCTGCCAAGACCAGCCAAATACCTGATTCATGTGTCTCGCTGGTGGTTACATCGCCTCCATTTTTAGATGTAATTGATTACGCTGGAGATAATTGGTTGAGGTGCTGGTTTAATAATATCGATATTAAGGAAGTTCAGGAAAGCATTACTGTCACAAAGAAACTTGATGAATGGGAGCTCTTTATGAGCTCCGTCTTCAATGAGATGTATCGGGTGATAAAACCTGGTGGATACATTGCCTTTGAAGTAGGCGAAATTCGCAAGGGAAAGATCAAGCTCGAAGAGAGCATTGTGCCAATAGGGAAGCAAGCAGGTTTTGAGGTGCTGGCTGTAATAATCAACGAGCAGATATTCACGAAAACTTCAAATATATGGGGCGTGTCAAATAACCAGAAAGGGACAAATACAAATCGTATTGTCATTTTGAGGAAACCCCAATGAGTGGATTCAATCAAGCCTATCATAATGATCAAAGGAGAGAGCATAATGGCAAATGATGAATATTTAAAGAAGTTGGAGAGGGTGATAAAACAGATGCTTTTACCTTTAAAAGGCATCCCTTTCAATATAATCATTCAGAGCATAAGTGGACACGAAGTAATCGAGTTTGACAGAGATGATAAAGAGCATTACAAGCTTTTAAAAAACTTGACTGAAGTAGCTAAGATGACATGTGTTTCTGTGAATAAAAAAGGCATAAAGCGACCAAGACCCAATGAGGTAGGTAATGACATTGAGCCATTCGTAATTGATTCGTTAAACGCTTGCGGAATCAGTGCAAAAAAGCCTTGCACTAAATCAGGGAAGAAGCAGTCTGTAGGATATCCAGATATAGAAATAACATGTTCTGATAACAGAAAGCATTATATCGAATGCAAAACATTCAGCGAGAAAACAAAGGGGACGTCCCAGAGATCCTTCTATTTATCCCCATCTGAAGATTTTAAAGTAAATCACGACGCTATTCATTTTATCATGGGCTTTGAAATATATGTAGATAAGAAAGTTGGGAACAACAATATATATAAAACCAAAGCGTGGAAGATCCTGGATGCATATCAATTAGAATGTGATCTCAAACATGAATTTAACTCAGACAATGCAAGGCTATACCAGGATTCAATGATATTGGCTGAGGGGCCGGCGTAGTATATAGCTTCAGCATTATGTTCCTGTCTTAACTCTCAATTTTGGCTGGCGGGTAACTTGTAGCTTGATTGGAAGATAGAAGATATCGAGAAAGTTTGTAGCCTGCAGGAAGGTCAAAAAGACAAGTCAAAACAGGTATACGTGTTGTTTTGACCTAAAAGCGACCCTTCCTGCATTGGCTTTACCAACTCAGCTTATCCTCTATCTTTTATTCTGGCTGTAAGTTCCAAATTACCTGGGTCGCTTTTGGGTTAAAACAAGGGCTGAAGCTGATGCACCGGCCGGATGAATCCAGCGTTACGACTTGGGGTTTGGCGTGGGGGACTAAGAAATAGATTGACTGTTTTGAATAGACTAAGAGTCTTGTACCAAACTGGTAAAGTGCTGTGTGCTATGCCAATGTTTGAGATAATATCAGGAGAAAATATGCGACGAGTAGTGATTGCGATGATCCTAATCAGCCTGCTTTTGGGCGCTTGTGGAAAAACGCTGACATCAGGTAAGACCAAGATTACCTTTTGGCATGGTCTGAGTGGCCCTTTGGGGGATACTCTTACCGAGATGATCATGGAATTTAACCGCAGCCAGAACGAGATCGAGGTGGTGGCGAATCCCATCAGTTCCTATACTGCCTTGTCGCAGAAATTGATGGCTTCGATCCAGGCGAAGAAGCAACCTGATCTCGCTCAGGTCTTTGAGAGCTGGGCTGCGAAGTATATCGAATCCGGAGTCTTGTGTCCTTTGGAGCCCCTTATAGAAAAAGACAAGGATTTTGGGGAAGAGGATTTGCTGGATATATATCCGGTATTCAGGAATTCCAATACTTTTAACGATACCATTTACTCCATGCCCTTTAATAAAAGCGTGAGAGCTTATTTTTACAATAAAGACGAATTTTACCGCCTGGGCCTGGATCCGGATTCTTTTCCCAAGACTTGGGAAGAATTTCGGAAGCTGTGCAAAGTCCTGACCCGGGATACGGATGGGGACGGTGTGATAGACCGCTGGGGCACAAACTTTAATGTGAACGAATGGCAATTCATCAATTTGCTTCATCAAGCTGGCGGCAAGATCGTGGATGAGGCTGGCAATCCTGCCTTTAATAGTGCGGCTGGCATCGAAGCCCTTACCTTCATCACCGATATGATGTTCAAAGATAAGAGCGCGTATCTGGTAAATGGATACGACGGTCAAAATGACTTTATGGCTGGGATCGTGCCGATCTATGAAGGCTCCAGTGTATCCATCACCCACATGCGCCAGCAGCCGATCAATTTTAATATAGGATATGCGCCTCTGCCTACTTATAGGACTGCTGAAAGTGCGGTATCGGGCACGAATATCGTGATCTTCAAATCTGGAGATGAAAAGCGCGAGCGCGCCTCCTGGGAATTTATCAAATGGTTTACGGATACAGAGCAGACTGCCCGTTGGAGTGCCGAGACCAGCTATATGCCGGTGCGGCGGAGTGCTATGGCCAGCGCCACGATTCAAAATTTCCTGGCAAAGAATCCCCAATTTCAGGGTATATTTGACCAGCTTGAGGATGCGGTTTTCGAGCCTCAGACCTCCGCGTGGTTTAAGGCCAGGCCAGAGCTCAAGAGTGCTCTGGAATACGCTATGCGCAAAGAATCTACACCCAAGGAAGCCCTTGATGCTTGTGCACATAAGTTTGCAGATTTGATCAGGGAAGAGTCTAAATAACTCTTTTTACTTGACAAAGAAAGGGAATTAAAAGATTTGAAACATAGGATGCCGAAGTGGTGAAATTGGTAGACGCAGTGGACTCAAAATCCACCGGGCGAATAGCCCGTGCCGGTTCGATTCCGGCCTTCGGCACCATAGCTTTCAAGGAGAAAATTGACAAAATTGCTATAAGGCAGTATTCTATGACATCACAGGAGATTTGTGCTTCGCAGTTATTATATTGCCATACAAGCGAAGGCTCAAGTCATAAGCAAATACACAGGGATATCTACAAAGCCCTGCTGACACAAAAAGAAAACCCCAATTTGTGGAGGAATAAATGTCGATCAGACATATAATAATCACTTTCTGCCTTGTTTTAATGGGGATTGCGCCTTTGGCAGCTATCTCTCAAGGCGCGTTTCTCTTCCTGACCTTTGAACCAGGTGGCCGTGCCAGTGGCATGGGTCGTGCCTATTCTGCAGTAGCAGATGATGCTTTTGCCATGTGGTGGAATCCTGGAGCTACTGCCTTTAACCGTAAAGGCCAACTTGCCTTCAACCATATCCCCTGGCTGCAAGGCTCTGGTATCAATGATTTGTTTTACGAATACCTGGGCTGGAATCAGTATTTTGAGGATATAGGCAATCTCAGTGCGCATATCGTGCTTTTGGATTCTGGAACTCAAGACCAGACCTTGGAAGATTCTACACCCGTAGGGACTTTCCACTCTTTTGATATTGCCGGAGCCTTGGGGTATTCCTACGATGTGATCCCTGCCAAGCTGGGTGTGGGTGCGAATTTTAAGCTCATTTACGGCTATTTGGCACCTCCCACTGGGCTTACCGATTCTGAGGGCAAGGCTTTCAGTTTTGGCTTTGACCTGGGGGCGAAGTATCTGGATCTGGGCGGTATTCCTGGATTGGATTTGGCACTGGTGGTGCAAAATATGGGTCCGGACGTGACTTTTGTGGATAAAGCACAGGCTGATCCGCAATCCATGACGGTGCGCCTGGGAGCTGCTTACACAGTGATGGATAATCCTCTGAATAAGCTGATCCTCTCTGCTGAAGGCAGTAAAATGCTGGCTAATGAAGATCCCTTATTAAAGCGCTTTGTCACAGGCTGGGATTATATGGAAGAGACCATCTACGGCGTGGGTGCAGAATACACCTATCTGCAATTAATCTCGCTGCGGGGTGGCTACTTCTATGATAATGCAGGTAGTATCGAGGGTCCCAGTTTTGGGGCAGGAATCAATTATTCCTTTAGTAACCGCTATAAACTATCCGTAGATTTCTCAATGGTTCCCGCTGGTGAACTTACCGATTTTAATAAAGTATTCTCCATCGGATTTGAGTATTAGGTCTTTAACAAGCTGTGGAAGCGGGCTCTTTCTGAGCCTGCTTCTGTGGTATATAGCTCAAGGACTTTGGGTAATGCAAAATGAAAACTAAGAACATACATTCCAGATGGGTGCGAGCCCTGTTACTGCTGCTGCTTGTTCTATTTGGCACGCAGCTCTGGGCACAAAAGATGCTGCTTTCCCCAGCGAAAAATAGCTTTAAACCTAAAAGACACCCTTATACAAAGCAATTGCGCGGGCCGGCAGAGCAAAGGCAAGTGCAAGAGATCAAGAGCAAGGGTAAGTACGAAAAACTCCTGGTGATCCTCATAGATTTTCAGGAAGAGATAATAGACGATCCTCTTAGCACAGGTAATGGCAAATTTGAGCTGGAGCCGAATCCAGATTACCTCTACAGCATCGGTGCCCCTCCTCACAATCAGGAGTATTTTGAAGCCAATCTGGAAGCTATGCGCTATTATTATCTGGCAGTTTCAGCGGGAGCTTACAATCTGGAATATGACGTTTGGCCAAAAGACAAGGCAGCTTATACCCTGCCGCACAGCATGAGCTATTACAATCCTGTGGGCGCAAGCAGCGCAGAATTTGTCGCCAAGATGGAAGAGTATTTTACCACTTCCTTTGAAACCGCAGATTCTGACGATCCTGAGCTTGACTTTTCCGCTTATGCCCATTATATGATTATCCATGCCGGGTCGGACTGGCAACACGATGTGTTGGGAGATAGCCCTGCAGATTTGCCGTCTTTCTTCATCCGGGTGCCGGAAGAGAAGAAAGTGCTGGTGGATGAGGGACAAACTTCAATCTATCACGCTTGTAACGTTCCGGCCACGATCTCGCAGGACTTTTCTGTGACTTTTGAAGCTGGCATCAATATCCATGCTGGCTATGGAGCTTTGAACTCTGTGATGTTCCATGAATTTGGACACTCCCTGGGTTTGGTGGATCTGTATAATGTAAGGAATTTCTATCCCATGGTGGGAGCTTTTGACATTATGGACAGCGGTGGAGCTGGTATCCTGGTGGACGAGCTGGAAAATGGCGATTACGTCTATGTAGAGGGTATCTTGCCCGCTTTGCCGGGAGCTTTTAGCCGGGCTCTGCTCTTTGAAGATGATTTTGTCTCCCGGGGTCTCATGGTAGAAGTCTCCGATCTGGAGCCTTTCAGTGCGGTGGACTTGGCGGCCAGCAGCTATATGCAAGGCCAGCAAACCAAGCCAGGCATCATCCGTTTCCCCATCGGCCCCAAAGAGTATTATCTCATCGAAAACCGCAGCGTGGATCCCGATGGGGATGGTGGCACCGCTGTGTTTGGAGCCTTGGATGGCCGGGTGGTCTTGTATCCTACTGCCTTTGATGATGATGGCAATAATCCTACTTACGAGTATGACTATCTGCTGCCTTCATTTATCAAGACGGATAACTCTGCCGTGGGCGGTGGCATCCTGGTCTGGCATGTAAATGAAGAGATTGTCTATAATGAGGGCAGCGTGCTGGAAGACGGCAGCTTCTGGTCGAATTTTGAGAACAACACGGTCAATACCAGTTTCAACCGTCCTGGGGTAAGCGTCCTGGAAGCAGATGGGCTACGCGATCTGGGCGAGGCAAATTCCATGTATTGGACGGGAACTCCCTATGAGTATTTCCATGCCCGCAAGCCGTTATTGAATGAAAACGGCAATTTTATAAACTGGTTATTGGAGCCTTGGCGTCCTCGTCTCAGCTCGGTTACCAAGCCTGCGATGCTGGCTACAAATGGCTTGGGCAGCATGTTTTACCTGGATGATATTTCGGATCCAGCACCGGTGATGAGCTTCAAGCTAAAAGCCGGAATCTTTGAGGAACTCTTTACGGAAAGCCTTTTGGGCTACGCCAGAGCGGGTAGCCCGATAAATACGAATTTCAGTGAGCTTGCGATTCCCTATTACGGCGCCAAGGGCTTGAGCCTGTACAGCTATATGAACGAGAGCTGGCAAGACCTCTTTGGCCCCAGCCCTATGCAGACGGAGCGCTTTGACTATCCTCTTTTGAGCGTGGATAGCAATTCTGATGGCTATGAAGAGCTGGTGGGCGTGCAAGGCAAGGGCATGTATTTCATGGATTTTGCGGATGTAAATATAGCCAAACACAGCATTGATTTCCCGGATAGCATTTCCCGGCCTTTGGCAGCGGATAATGCGGTTTATACTCACAGCGAAAACTGCCTGTATAAGATCACCGGGTTTAAGATTGAGGATTTTGTCTCAATACCGGGGATCAAAAGAATCGCTGCCTTTGAAGATCATATTCTGGTGCTCAGAGAGCGGGATTTTTCAATCTATAGCAGTACGGACCTTGAGCCTGAAATCGATACCTGGGAGCTACCTGATGATTTTGGCAGCTATGAGCCGGTGATCTATCAGCAGACTTACGAGCAGACTCCAGGGCAGATTGTGGCGAGCTCTGATTACAAGGTCTTCCTCATCTCAGAAAGAGGGGATATCTACGTTATCAACGGGACCTGGGCAGATGATGGTACTCCAGAACGTCCGCATCCTCTGCAAAAGATATTTTCCAATACCACAGAGTATTTGCCTACAGAGTTGGCCCTTTTTGCTCAGGGCAGGATAGATGTCAGGCTTGCTTTTGGCCTGGGCAACCGGGCTTATCTATTGGGAGCTAATGGCTATCTCTTTCCGGGATTTCCAACTTATCTGGATCAGCTTACCCTGGCCCAAGGGCAGCATCCCAAAGTCTTAAATCTACAGGATCAGATTGTGCTCTTGTATCCGGCCACAGATCAGGGCTATGTGGCACTCTCTGAGACGGGGGAGCTTTTGCCCCAGAACTCTTTGCTCTATCCCTGCGCTCAGGCTTTTGAGGATGCTTCCAAGCAGGATTATCTGTATTATGATGAGCTAAATCAGCACTTGCTCTGGTATTACGCTCTAAAAGCCTCTGAGGGTAGCCGGGCTTATATCCATAGCCTGACGGCGGCGAAAAACCCAATTTTGTGGGCTGGGTTTAGAAATGGCGAAAGCGGAACATTTTATCATTATATCGATGCAGATACACCTCCGCCAGATCCGGTAGATTTTGCGGCATATGTATTTCCCAATCCAGTAAAATCAGGAATATTCAGACTCCGTGTTCTGGGCGCGGGCTCGACGATAAAAGTAAACATCTTTAATATAGCTGGATCGAAAGTTTACTCAAACCGGATCATCTGGGCTGACCCCAAACAAGATATTGAGCTTGATGCCGCCAGATTCAGCTCTGGAGTCTATATAGTGCATGTAAAAGGCAACAGAGCCCAAAAAACATTTAAATTCACAGTAGAGAAATAAGGAAGTAGCAAATGCGAAAGATAATAATATGTGCCTTTTTGATCAGTCTTTTGGGTGGCCTTGTGGCTCAGACTGGGGAAGATTGGCTGTGGGGAGATCAAAAACAGGACGAAGAAGAAGAAGTCCTGAATGCAGATTTCATCAAAGTGAATTATGAGAGGAGAAACCCTCGCGTGGCTATGCTGATGTCGGCTCTTGTGCCCGGTGCCGGACAGTTTTATGCAGATAAAAAGGCCATCACCGCTTACATTTTCCCTGCTATTGAGATTGGGCTGATCGCTGGCCTCTTGGTTTTTCAAAAGCAAGGTGACGATAAGACCAAGGATTTTGAGCGTTTTGCAAATCAGGAATTGATCACCTTCCAGCTGGGAGATGGCAGCACTATCGAAATTTATCGCTACGATCGAACCCGTCAACACCGTGTGGAAGCTATCCTGAGAGACCTCAATCCAGTGGATATTTACGAACCGTCTTACTTCCGTTTGGACGATCATAACTGTCAGCACTTTTACGAAGACATCGGCAAATACTCGCATTATGTGTTTGGTTGGGCGGATTGGTATTACACTTTTGCCACAGATAGTTACGGCAACGACATGGATCCGAGCTGGCTTCCCGTAGTCACAGCCGAACAAGGCTGGATCTGGAGCGGGAACAACCCGCTTTGGGGAGATACCGAAGCTCATGTGGCAAACAGCTCCCATGCCTCCAGCCCTATGCGCAAAACCTATGTGGATATGCGCAACAAGGCCAAAAAAGAATATGCAAAGAGCGAAATCTTCAAATTCGGCCTGGCTTTTAACCACATTGGCGCAGCTCTGGACGCGATAAGAGTAACCCGCAAAGTAAACCGTGGCGCAATCACAGACAGCGGCCTCAGGATGCAGTATTACACCACCATCAGGGATCAGTACATCACTCCTACGCTCGCGGTGAATTGGAAGTTCTGATGAACCTGCTGTTTTCAAAACGTCTGAACCTAATAGCTCTTCTGCTGCTCATGCTCACCGGCGGCAGCCTTTGGGCCCAATCCCGGATGGCCTTTATCGGTATGAGTGCTTTGGTTCCTGGCAGTGCTGAAATCGCCATGGGAAAGACAAATCGTGGAGTAGCCTTGCTCTTGTCAGATGTTTTGGCCACTTACTCTTTTTTCAAGACAGACAAGGACATGGATTTGAAGAAAGCTGCCTACAAGCAATACGCACAGAGCTATGCAGGAGTGCCGCTGGGCATGCCTCAAAGTCAATATCAGGTGATTCAGGATTACATCAGCAGCGAGCAATTCAATGATTTTCAAGACCTGATGGCCAGGAACTATTTTGTGATCTATCACAATGATGTCCAAGCCTATATAGATTATATGGAGGCGAATACTTACACCGGCGAGGAAAGCTGGCAGTGGGAATCCTCCAGGCACTGGGAAACTTACAGAAATATGCGCAATCAGCATCAAAGGATAATGATAAACCACAATCTCGCCTTGGGAGTGATGCTTCTGAATAGGGCGATCAGCGTGATCGACACCGCTATCCTGAGCAAGAATATCAATTTGTATGCCAGGCCTCACGGGGTGGATGGCCTGATGTTGAATTACGAAATGAGGTTTTAATGCGCTTTAGATATCTGCTTATCATTCTGCTGTGTATATTGTCTATCAGCGGATTGTGGGCTCAGGGCAAAGACTTCCTGTTTTCACTGGCGGTGCCCGGATTTTCACAAGTGATGAATGGGAAGAGCCACGGCTATGTGATGATGGCCGCAGAAGCTGCCTTGATCGGCACATCTTTGTATTTGAGCAGTGAGGCCGATCTTTTGATGGATGAATCTTACAGCTATGCTTTGAAATTCGCCGAGCTCAATCCTGCGGATTATGATACAGAGTTTTTAAAGAACCTTGGCAAATACAATAGCAGCGGCTTTGATGCAGATGGCTATAATGCCATGATCCGGCGCGAAGCGCAAGCTATCTTTTCAGATAGTCCCGATTCTATGCAGATCTATATTGAGGATCACAGCTATGGTGAAGACCAATATTGGAGATGGGAGAGTGCAGGCAGACGTGCTGATTACAACCGGATGCGTAATAACTCTGTGGACCTTGAGTCCTATGGTAAGCTCGTGGTGGGTGTGATGATCCTGAACCATCTGGTGAGCGGTATGGACGTCTTGATCTCTCACTCTCAAAAACGCCGAACCCAGCTCAGCATGGGCATCCATCGTAATGCCCCCATGCTCAAACTTACCTTGAGGTTTTGAGCATGGATAGAAAGCCCAGAATTCTGCTCTGTGTATGTGGTGGCATCGCCGCTTACAAGGCTATAGACCTGGCCAGTATGCTCTACAAGGCTGGATTTGAAATTCGCACCATCCTTACCCAGGCAGCTCAAAAGTTTGTGAGTCCGCTGAATTTTGCCGCCATCACCCACTCCAGCGTGCACAGCTCTTTGTGGGAAGATACTGATCCTATTCCGCATATCAATCTGGCGGATTGGGCAGATCTGATTGTGGTGGCACCCGCTACAGCCAATGCTTTGGCCAAGGCGGCACATGGCTTGGGCGATGATCTGCTCTCCTGTGTGCTCCTGGCTCACACTTGCCCGGTTTTGTGGGTACCGGCGATGAACGTAAATATGTATTCAAACCCAGCGACTCAGGCTAATATCAGCATCCTGCGGGAAAGAGGCCATCATATTCTGGAGCCCGCCACCGGCATGCTGGCCTGCGCCTATGAAGGCAAGGGTAAATATCCTCCCAATCTGGAAATACTATATGCCATCCGCAGCTATCTGAATTATGGGAAAGACCTTAGCGGCAAGAAAGTCCTGGTGACCGCTGGCGCAAGCGAAGAAAAGATAGATCCCATGCGCCTGATCACAAACCGTTCTTCCGGCAAGATGGGGATAGCTCTGGCCCGGGCTCTATGCCTGCGGGGTGCCCAGGTGAGCTTGATCTATGCTTCGGTGACCGAGGAGATTCCTTATTATCTTTATGAAGCTGTAGAGGCTCTATCTGTGGATGAGATGTATGCCCAGGTGATAGCGCGTGCGGGCGGGATGGATTGGATCATCAAATGCGCCGCTGTGTCAGATTACAAGCCCAAACAAGCTTATCCAGACAAGATCAAGAAGGGCGGAAATCTGACCCTGGACCTGGTTTCTACGCCAGACATACTGGCAGAACTGGGCAAAAACAAAGGCCCCCAGCAAAAGCTGATTGGCTTTGCCGCCGAGACTCAGGATTTGGCCGCAAATGCACTGAAGAAACTAAAGAGCAAGAATCTTGATCTCATCATTGCCAACCATTTGAGCAATGCCGGTAAAAGCAGCAATGCAGTGCAAATCATCTCAGACAAAGCTGAGCCTTTGCATCTTGAAGGTGAGAAATTTGACCTTGCTCAGCAGATAATCGACCGGATCCTTAAGATATGAAGTCAATACTGATCACTGGTGCCAATTCTCAGATTGGCAGCTTTCTGGCCCGTCAATACGAAGCTGAAGGACGGGATTTATTGCTATTATATCACAAGCACGATCATCGTATAGCCGGGCTCAAATCCCCCCGGTTCAGCGTGGATCTCAGAGAGCTTGATGCTCTGCAAAAGCTTCTTTCAGAGCTAAGTAGCGAGACCCACTGCCTGATCCACTGCTCGGCCATTCGTAGCGAAGATGCGCGGCCTCTATCAGACACTGATCCACTGCAATTCAAGCGGGTCTTTGATGAAAACTTTTATCCTGCCTACAATGTTTTAAGAGCTGTATTGCCACAAATGCTGGCCCAAAGATTCGGGCGAGTGGTCTTGTTTAGTTCCGAAGTTACACGCAGCGGCCTGGCTAAGGGCTCGGCTTACGCAGCGGCAAAAGCGGCTATAGCCAATCTGGCCAAAAGCGCAGCCTTGGAATGCGCATCCGCAAACGTCCTGATAAACTCCATCGCGCCTGCGCCGGTGGATACCGCTTTGGAAGACGATTTTAGCGGTGGTTACCTGGCCTTTCGCAAAGCCTATTTTGCCAGGCATATTGCCCACGCGGCTTCACAGCAATTAGTCTCCATTGCCGAGATCAAACAGGTTTCTGATCTTCTGATATCGGAAGAGCTCAGAAGCTTGTGCGGCGAAGAAATCTTCCTTTCCGGAGGGAAATTATGAAAAAACTCCTTGTTTTAGCAATCATATTAATGAGCCTAAGCCTGAGCCTGAGTGCTGAGGCCTTTATGGATGGTGAAAAGCTCACTTTTAAAATAAAATATGGGATTATCAGTGCTGCACAGGCCACTCTGGAAGCCCGCACCTCCGTGTATCAAGGCACTCCGGTCTGGTATCTGAGCACAAACGCCAAGACTTACTCTTTCTTTGATAAGCTCTTTCGGGTGCGTGACCGGGTGGAATCCTGGTGGGACAAAGAATCCCACTTGCCCCACAAATTTGCCAAAAACCTGCAAGAAGGTAATTACCGGCAGCATAGAGTGCATATCTACGATCATTCCAAGGCCAAAACCACTTATCAGAGATGGTCTTACAAGCAGGCCAGATTCAATAATTCCGAGATGGAGATGCCGGGCGATTCCCAGGATATCCTGAGTGCATTTTACACTGTCCGAAATCAAGACCTGCAAGTGGGCAAAAGCGTGAGACTCAATATCACTGCCGATGGGCGAAACATGCCCACCGAGGTAATGATTCACCGCAAAGAAAAGCTTAAATGTATATTTGGCGAAGTGGAATGCCTGGTGATAGAGCCAAAGCTGCGTGGCGAAGCTCTATTTAAGCAGACCGGGAATATCTATATCTGGGTGACAAACGATCAATACAAGATCCCGGTGAAACTGGAAAGCAAGGTCAGCTTTGGCAGCTTTGTCGCAGTACTGGAAAGCGCACAAAAGGTTCCTCTGAAATTACAATAATGCAGCCGGACCTACTCAGCAGGGGGGCTTATCATTACGATCTGCCGCATGAATTGATCGCCCAATATCCCCTGCCCAAACGGGATGAATCCCGCCTCATGCACCTGAATTGCTCTTCACACAGCATTAAGGATCGCAGGTTCAAAGACCTGGTAGATATCTTGCAGCCAGGCGATCTTGTGGTCTTGAACAACAGCCGGGTATTTCCGGCCCGCCTTTTCGGCTACAAAGCCAATGGAGTCAAAATCCAGGTTCTGCTTCTGTATCCCAGCAGCGCAGAAAACACCTGGAACTGCCTCTTGATGCCTGCCAAAAGGGTGAAGCAAGAGCAGTGGCTCACTTTTTCAGACAATCTGCAAGGGCTGGTCTATCCAGACGATGAAGATGGTCTGAGGAAAATCAAACTGAACTGTAAAGGAGATTTTTGGCAGGAGATTGAAAGAATCGGCCATATCCCCCTGCCTCCTTATATAAACCGTCCCGATGAGCAAAGTGATAAGGGGCGCTATCAAACCATTTATGCTTCGCAGAGCGGCTCTGTGGCAGCTCCCACGGCCGGTCTGCATTTCAGTGATGAGCTGATCCAAACCCTTAAGGCCCAGGGCCTGCTCTTTACAGAATTGACCCTGCATGTGGGCATAGATACCTTCCGCCCGGTGAAGGTGGAAAGGATAAATGAGCATATTATGCACAGTGAATGTGTAGAAATTTCCACAGCCACCGCTGAGGCCGTAAACAAGGCCAAGAGAGAGGGGCGGCGGGTTATCGCAGTGGGCACCACCTCGGTGAGAAGCCTGGAATCCTTCTGGGATGGTAAGAATTTGCTTGACGGAAATCGCTGGACAGATATTTTTATCTTTCCGGGGTATAATTTTGGCGTTCCGGACGCTATTATCACGAACTTTCATCTGCCGGAGTCCACTTTACTGATGATGATTTCGGCTTTTGCGGGTTACGATTTTATAAGGGAGGCTTATGAACAAGCTGTTGCCAAGCACTACAGATTTTTTAGCTATGGCGATGCCATGTTGATTGAGTTATGACAGAAAGATCTTATTTTTATTATGACGAACTTGATAGCACTATGCAGGAGCATAAGCGGCTTCAGGATTGTTGTGACGGACTTATTTGTGTGCGCACTGGGACACAGGACGACGGCAAGGGCAGAGGTGAGAAGATTTGGCTTTCTCCTCCAGAGGGTTTGTGGTTTACTTTTGATCTGAAAAATACGGAAGTGGTGCCTTCTTTTTCCCTGTTTATAGGTTACTGTCTGCATCGGGAGCTGAGCCGGCTCTTTGCCCCGCTTCAGGGTGAACTCAGCATCAAATGGACAAACGACATCATGTACAAAGGCAAGAAACTGGGCGGTATCCTCTGCAAAAATCACCCTGGCCGCTATATCATCGGAATTGGCATTAATACCAATAACGTGATAGACCCGGATTTGGGCAAGTTTGGTGCCATCAGTCTGAAACAGATCATGAATTGTGATATTTCAAACGAACAGCTTTGTTATAGCCTGATTGAGGCTGTGGAAAGTCAAGAAAAGGTTTTATCCCATAGCATCACCTATATTACTTATTGCAATGAACAGCTTTTTGGCCGGAACTCTATGGCAGTGATAGATGTAGGTACGAACCCCTTTGAAGCAGAGATTTTGGGAATCGACCTTACTGGAGCTCTGATTATCAGAAAAAGCAAGGGAGAAATCGTCAATTTGCATAGCGGTTCAATCCTTAGCCTGCAAGCTTTTTCTTGACAGATAGTCCAATGCTAAAACTTTGTGAAAGAACAAAAATTAATAGATAAATCCTGGAGGATCTAATGAACAGATTGTTGCTGATAGCCATGGTTGCCCTGCTGCTGATTTCAGCTTGCTCGGTGAATACTGGCTTGCCACAACCTAAAGAAGCACCTGAAGCTTTTACTGGAATTCCCACAAAAGTAGCCATTTTGCCACTAAAGACCATGGATGCGAGAAGCCGTAATATTCGCAAAATTCTCGAAATTCGTGATCTGGAATATGTCTTTTCCGGCTATCCTCAATTTGAATTGATGGATATGGAAAAAGTTGAAACTGAATTTAAGACTTTCGGATATCCGGATGTAGATGATATGCTCCCCGAAGAAATGCAGGAAGTAGCATTGGATTTGGGTGCAAATGTACTGATTACCGGAAATATCTCGGCTACACGTGCTGATCTTTTTGCCATTGCTATGAAGTTTTACAGCACTCGCACCGAGGAATTGCGTCAGGTAAATTTCAACGTACCCAATCTCAAAGAAAAACGTTGGGCCCAGCTCGATAAATCTCTGATGACTGAGCTGGATAGATTCATCTCCACTGAAGTGGACAAGATCTTCAATTACGCTACAAACTTCTATGCTGGCGGCAATTTTGTAGAGGCCGAAAAACAGCTTCAGACCGCTATTGGCCTGGATCCTGAAAACAAAGATGCCTATTACTATCTTGGTGCTACCTATTACAAGACCGATCGCTACGCCTTGGCCGAAACGAATTTTAATAAAGTTCTGGCGATCGATCCCACGCACTATCAGAGCCTGATGATGTTGACCGAAATGTATGAGAAAACCGGTGAAAACCTCAAACGCATTGCCGTGATGGAAAAAATAGCGGCGATGAATGAAGACGCAGAATTGTGGCTGGCCATCGGTAATCTCTATGCCGAGGCAAACAAGATGGACAAAGCTCAGAGCGCATTTGAAAGCGCCCTTGCGATCGACGCGGACAACCCCTTGGTCAAAACCCGTCTGGCTTTCCTGCTCTATGATCAACAGCGCTTCTTAGAAGCCCTGCCCTATCTGGAAAGTGCCTATGATAGTTTCCCTGAAAACGATCTGATCTCCAGACGTCTGGCTGTATCATATCAGCGCAGCGGACGCATGGATCAGGCCATTGCCCGCTACGAATCTCTGATCGAAAACAATCCTCAAAACACTCAGGCCTATCTGAATGTAGTAAGCCTGTATCGCAATCAGGCTCAAGAAGCCCAAGATCAGGAAACGAAGAATGCGATCAATGCCAAGGCTATTAATGCTATGCGTCAATTGATCACAGTGGACAAAGATAATGCTATGGCCTACCTTAATCTGGCCAGCATCTATCTGGCTCAGAGCAAATACAATGATGCTGAGACCAATGCCAATCTTACTGTTCAAAAAGATCCCAGTCTGTATCAATCCTATGTGATCCTGGCTACAGTAAGCCAGTCCAAAGGAACCACGGAATACAACCGCTTTGTGGATTTGGAAAAGCGCGCCGCCGCCGCAGTGGGAAGACAGGCCACCAAGCTTTCCAAAGAACGTGATGAGGCCAAAGTCTCTGCCAATTCTCATTTCCGCACTGCAGTGCAACAGCTTACCACAGCCCGCACTCTGACTATTGAAACTGAAAGTCTGGCCGATATTAACAGCCGGATGTCAGTACTGAACAGTCTGGTAAATCAAACCGCAGGTTATTGATTTAGACCTCCCTATTAGATCTGAAGCCGCTCCCAAAAGGGGCGGCTTCTTTACATTGAGGCAGCATCAGGGCCTAAAACGAGGCCTTGTCCTTTCTGCAGATCTACAAAACAAAAAAAGAGAGCTGGATAAAGAGCTTGAGCCTTCAAAATCATCATATTTATCATGCTTTGGAATGCCCTTTGCATACATTAAAAATAGAGAAATAATCTAAGATAATATAAGGTCGTAAAATGAAAGCACTTTCACTAAGTCTTATCATGATTTTCGCAGTTCTAATACTCACAGCGGGAATCACACACAGTTATGAGTTTACCAGTCCAGAGTTTGTGAAGACAGACAATGGAATCCGCATCAGTTTGGATGGAGCCCGCAGTTTTGGCGATCCTTCGCAGCCGGATTTACCCTGGTTTGGCTACAAATTACTCTTACCCGCTGGGTCTGAGGCCTCTGAAGTGGTGGTAAAACGCTATGGTGAGATTCGCTTTAATCTGGATGATATCATCGTTCCTGTGCAAAGCCAATATCCTTTTTCCCACAGCAAGATTGAGCCCCGGGACGAGCCTGCGGATGAGATATATCTGTCCGCTGCAATCTTCCCCGAGAAGGCGGAGAAAGGTCTGAGAACGGAATTTATGAATGGCCATCCCATAGCTTTTGGGGCGTTTTCTCCCTTTGATTATAGCCCTTCAGCCAATGAATTGGTGTTTTATACCAGAGTTGAGGTAGAAATAAATTACATCAGCACGTCCAAAGCTTTGACCGCGATGAGTATGCTCAAGAAAGATGCCTTCATCATGCAGCGGCTCAAAACCAGTGTGGACAATGCTTCCCAGATTCCGCTATACAGCTTTACCCGAGAGCCCGGATACGAATATCTGATGATCATAGATGGTGCCAAAGAGGCACAGTGGCAGCCTTTGGCAGACTTTTATATAGGCCGTGGCATCTCTGTGATGCTGCAAACAGTGGACCAAATACTTGCGACTACTGCCGGGCAGGATGATCAGGAAAAGATCCGCAATTTCATCATAGACTCTTATGCCGAAAATCCCTTGCGCTATGTGCTCTTGGGTGGAGATACGGATGTGATTCCGCATCGCGGTTTTTACGTTAGTATGGATTCACAGAACAGCGATAACGATATTCCGGCGGATATGTATTATTCCTGTCTGGATGGAACCTGGAATTATGACAACGACTCCCACTGGGGTGAACCTCAGGAAGCAGATCTTGCCCCTGAGCTTGCTTTGGGCAGAATCTGCTATAATAACGATGCGGAAATTGCGAATCAGATCAATAAAATCTTCATGTATCAAGTAGCTCCCGTGGAAGATCAGATCAAAAGCTCTGGTTTTGTGGGAGAATGGCTCTGGGATGGACCTACCTGGGGCGGAGACTATATGGATGAAATGATCGGCGGTTCCAACGCGCACGGATATACCACGGTAGGCGTGCCCGCAGATTGGAATATTACCACTCTTTACGATCGGACTGCCGGACAGTCTGAGTCCTGGGGCAGTGCTCAAATTCGTCCCTTCCTCTCCAATGGACCAAACCTGGTGAACCACCTGGGGCACTCTAATACCACATACAATATGAGGCTGTCAAACAGTCAGGTTTCAGCTTCCACCATTTCAAATAATGGTGCCAATCAAAACTTTTCCATCTACTTTACCCAAGGTTGCTATGCAGGCAGCTTTGACAATAGAAATACCGAAGTTGGTTCCTACACCCAGGACTCCATCACCGAAAAGTTTACCAGCCTGCCCACTTCTGCTGCGGGCATGATCTCCCATTCCCGCTATGGATGGGGAATGCAGGGCTCTACCGATGGTGCCAGTCAATACTTGCACCGGGAGTACATCGATGCCATATTTGGCGAAGATATTCACGCTTTGGGCTACACGCTGGTGGATTCTAAGATAGATAACATACCGTTCATCACAGGCAGCGGGGTAATGTATTGGGTCACCTATGAGACCAATCTCTTTGGCTGCCCGGTAACCAGTATCTGGAGCGATACCCCCTCCTCGATAACGGCGAATCTCCCTTCGATCTGGCTGGTGGGACTAAACCAATATACTGTCCAAACCAATGCCCCCAATGCCTTGCTCAAGATCAAGCAAGACACGGATATCCTGTATGAAGGCTATGCCGATGAAACGGGCATTATTTCCATCGACCTCACAGATAGCCTGCTTCCTGGAAATTATGTTGTTTATCTTTCCGCGGCAAACTTTTATCCCAGCTCTCACAATATTTTTGTAACTGCCAGTGATATGCCTTACATAGTATGTGACAGCGTGATCAGCTCCGATGAAGATGGCATTTTGCACACCGGTGAAGTGCTGAATATCTCCATGCAGATCAGAAACATGGGTATGGTGGACCAAATAGGCGGCGGCACGGTGAGCCTCAGTACTGAATCCGAAAATATCCAGATTTTGCAGGGGGTTTACAGCTTTGACGGTATTAGTTATGCGGACAGCCTCTATGCCGAAAACGCTTTCCAAATCCAGATTGTGGGCTCTTTTGCAGATCATACTGTGGTCAATTTAACCTTTAATTCTGTGTATGATGATTATGAGACAGAGTCTTTTCACCGCCTGCAGCTTTCTGCTCCGATTTTGGATATATCCGCTTACACCATTCAGGGCGATAATCCCGTTGTAATGCCTGGCGATAATGCAAATGTAAGTTTTAGTATCAATAATACGGGTAGCGGAACAGCCTTTAACCCGCTAATGATACTTTTTACCAGCGATAGCACTGTGAATACCTCTGTCTATGATCTATCCCTTCCTGCGGTGGTAGCCGGACAAAGCCTCGAGGTCGAAAATGCCTTCAGTGTCAGCATCTCAGAAGCTGCTGAATTGGGCACAAACCTTTCGGTGCTTTACATGCTATCGGCCGAGAATGGTGCTGTAGCGGAAGGCAGCTTCACCATTCATATAGGTATGATCAATTATGATTTTGAGCCGGATACCCAGAATTGGGATAGTGTTCAGATCAATCAAAACTATACTAATCAATGGCATCGCAGCAACCATAAAAATGCCACTTCAGGTGGAGAATATTCCATGAAATTTGGCGGAGCAGGCTCTGCTGCCTATGCCTCCAGCTCCTATGGCGCGCTGGTCTCTCCAGAGATGAGCCTGGGGCTGAACAGCAGGCTCAAATTCCAGCATTGGATGGACGCCGAAAATCATGATAGTTATCCCAGTTCAGCCTGGGATGGCGGCAATGTGCAGATGTCCCTGAATGGCACAGCCTGGTTTTTGATCCAGCCAGTGGGCTCTTATCCTCACCAAAGCTATAATAACCCCGCTTCTCCGTTTGACACTGGAACTCCGATTTATTCCGGTAGTTTTGCCTGGACGGAAGCCGAATTTGATCTCAGTGCCTACTCAGGAACGGCAAGATTCCGTTTTGTTTTTGGCAGCGATGCTTATGTGGGTGGCGAAGGCTGGTATGTGGATGATGTCTTCCTCGAAAGCGATCCTACTTCTACTGCAGACCCTATTTCTATACCGGTAGTTCTCACTATGGATCAGAACTTCCCCAATCCCTTTAACCCAAACACCAGGATCAGCTTTTCACTGCCCAAAACCCAAGCTGTCAAACTCAGCATCTACAATCTCAAGGGTCAATTGGTGAAAAAGCTGCTGGATGCCAATCTACCAGCAGGACAAAACCTGATTAGCTGGGATGGCACAGATGATAATGGTAATACAGTCTCCAGCGGTATCTATAACTACCGCTTACAAAGTGGCGGGATGAATATCACCCGCAAGATGATGCTAATGAAATGAAGAAATATGTCGTACTCACCGGAGCCGGAATAAGTGCCGAATCCGGAATCAAAACCTTTAGAGATAGCGGAGGCCTGTGGGAAAACCACGATGTTCAGCAGGTCGCCAGCCCCGAAGGCTTTCAGAAAGACCCCAAACTGGTCTGGCAATTTTACAAAGACCGCTTTGCTCAAAGCCTTTCAGTGCAGCCCAATGCTGCGCACCTTGCCCTTAAAAAGATGGAAGACAAGCTGCAAGATAACTTTCATTTGATTACCCAGAATGTGGACGGCTTGCATAGCCGCGCGGGCAGCAAACGCGTCCTTGAGCTGCATGGCAGCCTCAGCACCGCTTTTTGCACCGTTTGCCGTGCCAGCCATCCTCTCATAGAGCTGGATCTGAGCTGCGAGATTCCCTCCTGCAAAAAGTGCGGCAATATGCTGCGGCCAGATATAGTCTGGTTTGGCGAAATACCCTACTTCCTTTATGAGATAGAGCAATTGCTCAAGGATTGTGAAGTCTTTATCGTGATTGGAACCAGCGGCTCGGTATATCCAGCCGCGGGGTTTGTGATGACGGCAAAGCTCTTTGGAGCGCATACCATCGCCGTAAATTTGTCCAGACCTGATAATCTTGGCTTCATAGACGAAATGCATCAGGGACACTGCACAGAGCTGCTGCCGCCCCTCGTAGAGAGTATGATAGGCTCACTATAATGGATGATTTATTCTTCGGAACCGATTTCCTGAGTGACGAGATAGAAGAAAAGAAGCTCAGCCTCAAAGAAGGTGAACTGCGCGAGGTATCGGTGCTTTTTGCGGACATCAAAGGCTTTACCAGCATCTCCAATCTCTTTGAACCGGAGATCATCCATGGCAAGATGGATGAGATCATGAAGATCTTTAGTCGCTGTATCAATTTCTATGGCGGTTTTGTGGATAAATACATGGGTGATGGGATCATGGCTTTGTTCGGTGCCAAAAAAGCGACCGAGCAGGATACCCAAAGAAGCATTTTGGCAGCAATCAAGATGCAGGAACAGCTCAAGCTTTACAACAAATTGCTGGCCAGGGAACCTGGCTTTGAGGGCTTGGAGCTGGGCCTGAGGATCGGCATCAATACCGGTCTGGTTTCAGTGGGCAAAGTGGGAGAATCACGCGAAGGCGATTTTACCGTATATGGCCCCGAAGTGAATCTGGCCAGCCGCATGGAAAGCAATGCTCCGGTAAATCGGATCATGCTACCCAAAAGCACTATGCACTTGGTGGAAGATATCTTTGATTTTGAAAGCCAGGGGCCTGTATCCGTCAAAGGCATGGATGAGCCCATAGATTGCTACTTGGTCTTTGGGCAAAAGACAGAAACAAGAGCTGCTCCCCAAAGCGTATTTATAGGCCGGGAAGAGGAAATGAAAGCTCTGCTGGAAGCTGCTCAAAAAGCTGTGATTAGCACTCAGATTATGGGCCTCAAAGGTGATGCCGGCATTGGCAAAAGCAGGCTTATTCAGGAGTTTTCCGGATCAATAGAAAATATCCTGATTCTGCAGGGAAGCTGTTCTACCATTAGCCCTACTCCCTTCAATATCTTTGCCAGACTCTTTGAAAACTACTTTCAGATTCGGCACAATGCTCCGGCAGCAGAAAAGAAAGTCCGTCTTGGTGAAGCACTCCAGGCCTTGGCCGCAAAGAGCCCTAATCCCACACAGATCCTGGATACCCTGCCTTTGATCGGACTCTTGATGGAGATTCGCTATTCTGATCCCCGGATCGAGCAAAAGGGCAAGGATCTGCTGAATCATCTGATGCGGGCTGTAGAGACCCTGCTCATGGCGATCATCGCCAAAGCCAGGCTTGCAAAGCAGAACATCCTCCTCATTATGGATGATATTCATCTTGTAGATGAGGCCAGCGCCCAGGCTCTTGACTTTCTGATGGCAAAGTTCGAGGCTCAGAATATTGGAATCCTCATTCTAACTCTTTATCGGCTCGACTATCAGATTTTGCCCTGCATCACAGCTCATCCCACTTTTCAAGAGCTGGAGCTGCACGCTTTGGATCAGGGGCATATTGATGAATTGCTCAGCCATTATACCGCGGATATGAATCTCTCGGAGGCGACCCTGAAGCAGGTGAGCGCACTGTCCAATGGCAATCCTTTCTTTTTGGAAGAGTGGTGCAATTACATTGGCAATCTGCCCAAAACAGAGCTCGATGAATATCCTGTGCCGGGGAACTTGCATGCCTTGATTTTATCCCGTCTGGATAATCTGCCGCAAAGTCTGAGAATGCTCTTGCACAAAGCTGCGGTGATCGGACATGAATTCTTTGTGGAGATCCTGCGCGAGGTGGAAGCCAAACTAAGTGATTCGGTGAATTTGGAAGCGACCTTAGAAGGTCTGGAAGATCATTCTATGATCATGCGCATGCTGGGCTTCGATTTTTCCACCTACTTTTTCAAGCATATTACCACCCGGGAAGTGGCTTATCAGACTCTTCTGCATCAAAATCGCAAGATGCTGCATCAGCTCACCGCAGAGGCTATAGAAAGCCTGTTCGCGGGTGAATTGGATGAATACGTCTTTGTTCTGGCCGAGCATTATCAAAAAGCGGAAATGCCGGATAAAGCCATACCTTACCTGAAACAGGCGGTAGATAAAGCTGCCAAGGTCTATGATAACGCCCTGGCTTTGAAGCTGGGAGAAAAGCTGCTGGTGCTGCTGACTGATGACGCCCAGAAGACGACGCTCTTGATCAAGCTTGCCGATATCCACTGGCTCACAGGAAACTGGGAAGCAGCGGCTGCCCTGATTGAGACGGCAGAATCTATTTGCCCTCCAGACTCCATCCAAAAGTGTGAGATTCACAGATTTAATGGGGTCGCAGCCTTTTTTATGGGAGATTTTGAATCCGCTTTGAGCGAGTTTTCCAGCGGCGATACTTTGGCCAAAAAGCTAAATGACCAGCTCCAAATCTGCATCTCGGAAAGTAACTTGGGAATCTGGCACCAGCATCACGGGAATTATGACCAAGCCTTGGAATATCATCATCAGAGCCTGGCTCTGGCGGTAAGCCTGCAGCAGATTCAGCGCCAGGCCAAGACTCATTCCAATCTCGGTCTCATCCATCTTGAACTGGACGACTTTGACGCAGCTTACCAGGCCTTTGAGACCAGCCTGAAGCTTAGTATAGAGCATCAATACCTGCGGGATGAATCCATCGCCCTGGGTAATCTTGGCTGGGCCTGTCTGAGTGCCAAACGCTATGAAGAAGCTGAACCCTGGCTGAGGCGCAAGCTGGATATGGCCAGGCAGATGAACGATAAACTGGAGATCATCAAAGCTCTGGGAAATCTGGGCAACTTGCACTTTGATCAAGCAGAATACTCTGAAGCTCTGCCTTATTATAAAGAGAGCCTGGCCGCCAAGCGGCACTTGGGAAATCAGCAGGAGATAGATAACGCTCTCAAGATGATAGAGCTTACTCTGGCCAAGCTGGAAGATAAATAGTAGCTTAGCTCTGATTTCTTCTGGATCTTCTGCGAGAGTTCTTTGTTTTCCTGGTGAAGAACCCGCTTTTTTGGATGAGGTTTGAAGCTACGATCAGGCTGAGTCCTACGATCGTGGCAGGATGAATAGTTTCACCCAAAACGCTCCGGATCAGCAGCAGGGAGAGGAAGGGCGTTACGAAGATCAGGTTTGAGATCTTCGCGGTATTCTCGGTGAGTTCCAACGCTTTCAACCACAAGACAAAGGTAAGCCCCATCTCAAATATTCCTACCCATAATCCGGTAAACAGAGCCTGGTGCAATACTGCTTTTGCTTGTAAGAGCGGAGCCCGGCTGAGGATGGCATAGAGCATGATCAAAATGAAGCCCACCAGGAAGTTGTATTGCAGCTTCAGCGTGCTCTCGCGCTTGTCTTTGAGACTTATTATCCAATACAAGGCCCAAATCACCGACGAGCCCAAAGCCAGAGCCGTGCCCAGGGCGTCATCAAATTGCAGCTTGTGGAGCTGCCCTTTGGTGGATATTATCATCACACCAAAAAAGCTGAGCAGCAACATCAGCAAATCCTTGAGGCGGAATTTCTCTTTTAGCAGTAAGACCGAGAATAGCGAGAGTACTATCGCCCAAGTATAATTCAGGGCTTGAGCTTCCTGGGCCCGCAGTCTGGAATAGGCGGTGAAAAGAAGCACATAATACAGGAAAGGATTGAGCAGCCCGGCCGGAAGAGATTTGAGGCAATTTGCCGGTAAGTTGCAAAAAGCTCTGGGGCTTGCGATAGCATTGTAGATGAGCAAAAATAAAGTGGCTATCAAAGCTGAAAAGCACAAAAGGCCGATGGGGGTAAAGTGCTCCAAGCTTAGCTTAAACGCGGTGGATGCGCTGCTCCAGGCCAGAATGGCCAGAGCGGCAAAGATGTAGCTGCGGGTTTGTTTTTCTTGCATTTGGATACAAAATAAGGGGGCGGAAGAACCACCCCCGGTTAAATCAATCTTTTATTGTGGGCTCTTATTTTTTCTGGGCTTGTAAGATTTTGCTAAAGGTAGTTTTAAGAGCTTCGTTTCCGGTTTGTGAAGCACCCAGGATGATGAATTGCACAGAGTCCTGATTGCTGTTGTCCCACTGATACCACTTCTGAGCATAGGTAATGAGTTCTTCATACTTTTCCTGTTCATAAAGAATCCGGCAGATTTCAGCAAAGTCACCATCGTTGCTGCGACGTTCGATCAGTTGTTTCAGGTACTGTACAGTCAGATCTTTTTCGCCAGCCATAAAGGAGACGTCTCTGGCATTTTGCAGAGTGTCTATATTGCCAGGATCCATGGCCAAAGCTTGCTGTGTGACCTCGAGGGCTTTGGCATAATCCTGCATTTCGTAATAGGCAAAAGAGAGATTCAAAAGGTTATCAATATTTGCCGGAGCGATGGTTCTGGCTTGGGCAAAATAGTTTGCAGCCTTAGTGTAGTCTTCCATATTAAAATAGAAGGCACCGGTTTCCAGGATATAATCCAGATTTTTCGGATCTTGCTTGATCAGAGAAAGCAGGATTTCTTCGGCCTTGGCGTCGTCCTTCAGCTCTTTCTGATAGATGTCTTTCAGGCGGATCATCGGCTCAAAACGCTCGGGATTGAGCTTTGCGGCCAATTCAAAGATTTCCATAGCTTCCTGGGTGTCGCCGGCTTGCAGAGTAGCATCTCCGGCACGATAGATACGGGTCCAGGCACCCTCACGGCGGCGGGTCATATCTCTGATATCCAGACGCTCTTCGTCGCTGAGCTTATCAAAGGTAGCATACACTGCCAGAGATTGGCTGTAGAGCTCATAGGCGTTTTTATTGTATTCCACGGATCTGGCTGGGAAGTTTTCAGCTTTATGCAGGTTGATATCTGCTAACCGGCGCAGAGAAATGGCGTGATCGGGATGTGCCTCCAGCACCATGAGGTAAAACTGTTCAGCTTTTTCCACATTCTCCTGAGCGTAATACACCCCGGCAGTTTTTGCGTTTACATTGGCCTGCGGACTTAGTTTTTGTCTGGTCTTAAAAGTGCTGCAAGCACCCAGTGCTAATGCTAAAGCCAGCAGGATAATATTGAGTTTTCTCATTAGGATACTCCTGTAATCATCATTTCTTCCAATAAATCTGGATCGCTGATATCAGTCAAGCCATTTTTCACCTCAAAGCTATGCTTAATATATCTTTCAAAGCCCTATAGATATGGGGGACAGATGGATAACCATCAATAAGCTGAAAGTGACTCCATTTTGTTCTTGACGGATGAAGCGGCAGACAGAGTATTGAACAAATAAACCTTTAATCAAAGCCAGTGAGCTTGAAAGGAGCAAAAAAGAATGAAACCTCAATTTTCAGGACGCAATGTCTTCGATCTGGACGACTATTCCCGTGAAGATATCCTTTACATACTGGAAGCAACCAAAAGTATGAAAGAGATCAACTTACGCGAATACAAGAAAATCCCTACTTTGAAGGGGAAAACCATCTGTACCCTGTTTGTGGAAAACAGCACCCGCACCAGGATGAGCTTTGAACTGGCGGCAAACCGCCTCTCCGCTGATGTGGTGAGCTTTCAGGCCAGCGTGTCTGCCCTGCAAAAAGGCGAGAGCCTGCAAGATACCGTATATACCTTAAACGCCATGGGTATAGACCTATACTGCATCCGGCACAATTCTCCCGGCAGCCCGCAATTAGTACACAAATACTCCGGCAAACCTGTGATCAATGGGGGAGACGGACGCCATGCGCATCCCACTCAGGCTCTGCTGGACATCTATTCCATCTGGGAAAAGAAGGGCGATCTGGACGGCCTCAAGGTAACCATCGTAGGCGATATCCTCAACAGCAGAGTGGTGCGCTCAAATTTGATCGGAATGGCCAAACTGGGTGCCAAAGTTACCGTCTGCGGCCCCAAAACCCTGATGCCCGGCAGTATGGAAAGTGTATATGGTTGCAGAGTAGAATACGATCTCGCCCGGGCCCTGCATGACGCTGATGTGGTGATGGGGCTCAGGATGCAATTTGAACGGATGACCGAGGGCCTGTTTCCCAGCCTGGAAGAATATAGCAAACACTATGTGCTCTCCAGCCAGACTTTGAAATATGCCAAACCGGACGCTTTGATCATGCACCCGGGGCCTATGAATCGCGGTGTGGAAATTCTGCCTGAAATCGCGGATGGTGAGCACAGCATAATCGTGGAACAGGTAGCCAATGGAGTGGCAGTTCGCATGGCACTGATGTTCCTGATTCTAAGCGGTAAAGCTTGAAGGAGAAAATGATGAAGACTATCATAAAAAACGCTTTAATCTATTTGGATGGTAAGCTGGAGCGCAAAGAGCTTTTGATCGATAACAAGCGCATCGCCCAGATTGCAGATACGATATTTGATAAAGCTGATCAGATCATCGACGCGGGCGGAGCTTGTGTATTTCCCGGATTCATCGATATTCATGCCCATCTCAGAGATCCGGGGCAGACTCACAAGGAGGATATCAAGTCCGGTACCCAAAGCGCAGCCAAGGGAGGATATACTCTGGTCTGCGCCATGCCGAATACAGACCCTGTGACCGATAACATCGCCTCGGTGGAATACATCCAGCTCCGAGCCAAAGAGTATGGCAGCGTCCGGGTCTATGTGATCGGAGCACTTACCAAGCACAGCCTGGGAGAGGAAATCAGTGAAATGGCCACCATGAAATCCGGGGGCATCGTAGCTGTGAGTGACGATGGCAAATGCGTGCAAAATGCCCGGCTCATGCTCTCCTGTCTGCGCTATGCGGCAAATTTCGACATCCCAGTGATCATTCATCCAGAGGATTACGCTTTGGCTGGAAAAGGCCAGATTAGTGCTGGCAAAGTGGCTACCCGCACCGGACTCTCCGGTATTCCCGGTTTGGCCGAAGAGGTGATCATCGCCCGCGATATCATGCTGGCCGAAAGTGCCGGAGCCAAACTGCATATTGCCCATATCTCCACGGCGCGTTCCCTGCAATTGGTGCGTGAGGCCAAAGAGCGTGGCCTGCCCGTCACTTGCGAGGTCACGCCTCATCATCTGGTTTTGACCGATGAGGCCTGCCTGAACTTTGATACGAATACCAAGATGAAACCTCCCTTAAGAAGCGAAAGTGACCGTTTGGCCTGTGTGCAGGCTTTGAATGATGGTCTGATAGATTGCATCGCCACAGACCACGCCCCCCATGCCGATTTTGAGAAAGAGCGCGAATTTGATCATGCACCCTTTGGCATTATCGGTTTTGAAACTGCCTTTGGCATCCTCTATGATCGCTTGGTAAAAACCAAAGTCATCGAGCTTTCCACCTTGGTGGATAATCTCAGTAAAAAACCGGCAAAGGTGCTGAATCTGCCCGGAGGCGAAATCAAAATCGGAGTCAAAGCCGATCTTACCATCATAGATTTGAACGCTTCCACCACTTATACCAAAGAGAATATCCTTTCGAAAAGCAAGAACACCCCCTGGATAGACCAAACCATCGCCTCAAAAGTGATGTACACCATCAAAAGTGGCATCATCACCTATAAGGATCAATAAATGAACAAAACTCTATACCGTCAACGCGCCATCCAGCTCAGAGAAGAGCTTTCTGATGAGTACTTCATTCTCTGGATCTGGGATGAGGCTTTGGGAGCAGCGGGCAAACCCGGTCAATTTTACAATGTCCGCGCCCTGGCCAGCTTTAAGGATGCCCAAAATTCCGGCAAGATCCCCAAACTCTTCAGTCCTATCAGTATTTACGACAATCAAGGTGGCCGGATCGGCTTTATGATCAAGAAAGTAGGGGAGGGCACCCTCGCTCTCTCCAAACTGCGGGCGGGTGACACGCTGGAGCTGATCGGTCCCTCTGGAAACGGATTTCCCATCTTCAGCGGCAAGCGAGTCTTGCTGGTGAGCGGTGGCATCGGCTATCCTCCTTTGTGGTATCTCCAAAAGGAGCTGATCAATCACAATCAGGTTTATTGGATGCACGGCGGGGCGCGTCAGGGAGATATTTTCCCTTGTGATGAGATGTGGACAGAAGATGGCTCCATCGGCCGCCACGGCAGAGTTTGTAACGGGATGCGGGAGAATATTGCCAGGTATGACGTGGATCTGATCTATAGCTGCGGGCCTATGCCCATGCTGGCTTCTGCCGCTCAGATTTCTCAGGAATTGGGCATAGAGCATTATGTCTCGCTGGAATCATACATGGCTTGTGGGATCGGGGTCTGCCATGGCTGCGCCGTTCCCATTGGCAGCAAAGACACTTGGGATTATCTCAGGGTCTGCAAAGAAGGCCCTGTTTTCAAGGCTGAGGAGGTGAGATGGGAACTGTTGTGAACGACAACAAGAAAACAAGACCCAATGCCAGCGAGCTTTTGCACAGCAAACTGGGCGTTTTGGAGCTGAAAACTCCGCTTACCGTAGCTTCCGGCACTTTTGATCTGGAAAGTCTGGAGTTCTTTGACCCCGCCTGTCTGGGCGCATTTGTCTGCAAGACCATTACCAGGCAGCCCAAAAAAGGCAATCCGCCGCCCCGCCTATATGAGACCGAGGCCGGACTGCTAAATTCCATTGGCTTGCAAAATCCTGGACTGGATGCTTTTATCGCAGACAAACTGCCAGTGTACCGGGAAAGTCTGCACATACCGCTGATCGTCAGCATTTCTGGCTCCAGCATTGCTGAATTTGCCGAAATGATCGAAAGCCTGGAAGCCTGTGCGGGTATCAGCGGTTACGAGATCAATGTCTCCTGTCCCAATGTGGAAAATGAAGGAATAGCTTTTGGCATCTCATCTGAGATAGTTTACAAATTAGTCCTGCAGCTCAGCTCTCTCACCCAGCGCGAGCTCTGCATCAAGCTCAGCCCCAATGTGAGTAATATCGCCGAGATAGCCCAGGCTGCCGAGGCTGGAAAAGCCAGCTCAATCGCTCTGATAAACAGCGTCTATGGCATGGCGATAGACTATCGCACCGGAAAATCCAGGATCAAAAAAGGCATAGCTGGATACACCGGAATCGGGATCAAACCCGTGGCTCTGGCACTCACCCACAAGGTCGCACAAGCTGTAGATATCCCCATTTTGGCCATGGGAGGGATCTACACCTGGCAGGATGCTCTGGAATTTATCTGGGCCGGAGCTTCAGCCATAGCCCTCGGTACGGCGAATTTTGTGAACCCTCTGGCTGCCCCAGAGCTGATCATGGGGCTGGGAGAGTTTTTGCTTCAGCAAGAGCTCAGTATCTCTGAGATCAGGGGGAAAGTCAAAATCTGAGCAAGAGCATTACCGTAACGCTGATTCATCCGGCCGTAGCACTGTCTTCAGACGGTGCGAGTGGTGAGCAGATAATAGTCACACGGATCGTACGAATTAGACGGATTTACACAAATAAAGAGCGTAATGGCTAATGGATCCGGTTGGGTAGCTGCTGGATTTGCAAACATCTTGTTCGTAGAGCACGAGACCTGCTCTCTGGTTTCAAGTCTGTTTCCCTTTTTTCCAAGGCTTGGCCTTGCTCGACACGAGACGTATCGAATCCAGTAGCAGGCCAATCGAATCCGGTAGCAGGCAAATCGATTCCAGCAGGTTTGGGCTTTAGTAGCCTCAGTTAATTCAGGCTCAGTGCCTGATACAGTGCTTTGATGTCCTTGATCTTACGAACCTTCTGAGTTGATTTGACCCTGGCAAAGCCAGAGACAAAGATGTTTTCATAGCCCAGTTTGCTTGCCTCCGAGATTCTGGCTTCGAGCTGGGATACTGGCCGCACTTCGCCATTGAGGCCCACCTCACCTATAAACACGGAGCTTTCCGGCAGGGGAGTATCTTTCAAACTGCTGATTATCGCGGCCAGGATAGCCAGATCCAGCGAAGGATCTGCGGATCTTATTCCTCCCGCCAGATTGATGAAGACGTCATTGCTCCTCAGATACAGGGAAAGGTTTTTCTCCAGAATGGCCAGCAAAATGGCCAGTTTCTTTTGTTCGAGGCCTACCACCACCCGCTGTGGAGTGCCATAATTTGATCCAGTGGCCAGGGATTGAACCTCCACGATAAAGCTGCGGGTGCCTTCGATGATGCAGCCGATGGAAGTGCCGATCTGAGCCAGTTCATTGGTCAAAAACACGGAATTGGGATTATCCACCTGAACGAGACCGAGATTGGTCATTTCAAAGAGGCCGATTTCATTGGTGGAGCCAAAGCGGTTTTTTACAGCCCGTAAGATTTTGTATTGATTGCGCAGCTCACCCTCAAAATAAAGCACGGTATCCACCATGTGTTCCAAGATCTTGGGCCCAGCCACATAGCCATCTTTGGTCACGTGTCCCACCATAAAAATCGGCACACCCAGGCTTTTGCTGCATCTGAGCAGGCGATTTGTGCTTTCCCTGAGCTGGGTGATGCTGCCAGGGATGGAATCTATCGAAGAGAGGCTGATGGATTGGATACTATCTACTATGGCGAGTGCCGGAGTTTCTTCTTCTATGGTAGCGATGATGTGTTCGGTATCGTTTGTGCACAAGAGCAAGATGTTTTCACTGGTTACTTTCAGGCGCTTGCTGCGCATGTGAATCTGTGCTGCACTTTCCTCTCCAGAACAGTAGAGCACTTTCTTGCCGGTTTTTCCCAGCCATTCGGCCAATTGCAACATCAGGGTGGATTTGCCGATTCCCGGTTCTCCCCCTATCAAGATCAACATTCCGGTCACGATGCCTCCGCCCAAAACCAGGTCCAATTCGGTATTTCCGCATTTGATGCGGGCTTGCTCCCTGGCGTCGATCGAGACTATCCTTTCCGGTTTGGGATGGGAAGCCGTCACACCATGGACAGCAGCTTTCCCTGTGATTCGCTTGCTTTCCTTCAAGGTGCTCCAACTTCCGCAATTTGGACACTTTCCGCTCCATTTCGTTGCTTCATGCCCACAATCTGTGCATACAAAAGTGCTGGCCATCGTCCTCTCCTTATCAGCTTAGTTGAGACACTTTGCAGGATCGGGCGTTTGTGGCAAGTGATTTTTATTTGCGCCTTTGAGCTGGCCTTTGTCTCATCCCTGCCTTAAATACTAACGTTTCTCACACCTAAGTTATTGATAAACGCCTTGTACTGAAGACTATCAATTCACGCAATCTGTTTCATAGATTGAGCATTTTATATTTCTTTAGTATTGGAAGTCTTTAGCTCTGAAAGAGCCAAATTGCTGATGATGACAGCTTAAAGCCTCTTGTGGTCAGGATACTTGAAGAAGCAGAATGCCGCAGGCTTGGTAAATAAATGAAACCTTAGGCAAACTTAAGCACGATGGGGGCGTTTCATTCCCGGTTGCGAAATCCATTTCAGGTGGATTCAGATAGAATTGGCGTAACGCAATCTGCCCGAGCCCCGAAGGACGCTATATTAGATAGCAAAATCCTATTTGTATTTGAACCTTTCTCCCTCTCTCCAAGGCCTCGATCATGTCTTTATCTACCCTTAATCAAGCGTTAATAATTAACGCTTGATTAAGGGTAGATGAAGGTGTGATCAAGTTCCCAGAATGAGAAGGAAGCGCCCAGGAATGCTGGTTTATCCACAAGATGAATACTTTAGGTATGGGTAACAAACCACATTAGCTTCAAAGGTAAACTATCTGCCAATCGATAGTACCGGAGCTATGGCAAGCTCCGGTAAGTAGCCACAGGATGCCATTCCTCTGCATTTATACATCTGCCAGTCTCCCAAGGCATAACCCAATAAACCCTTGCGTATTCTTCAAAGATGAAACGATTGTAGAGAGAAAGGGCGCTACTTTCCTCCCAGCGGAAGATTTTATTTAACTGATTTGGGCTATTCTTTGATATGTCATTGTGATATCTCCTGTTGTCATTATGTGTATTTTGAATTACCCCAATAAGATACGAGATATTCCTGTTAAGTTCTATCTCTAACTATCCTGTTGCCAGATAGAAGCTTGCGCAAGTGAGAAATGTTAGTTAAGCATTTAATGTTTAGAGCCTGGTTGTATAAAGACTCACATGATAGTGTAAATTTCAACTCGTAGTTTTATGGGTGTTAAACATTTAACTATATTTGCTTTGTGCTATCTATCTAAGCTCAAAAGATTCCAGGCTTTCGGCTCCAGCTACAGAGTGATCGTCTTTTAGGCTCTGTGATACTTCTGCAAGACAGCCTTACCACCTTGGTTGTAGTAAAGATGACCTGAAGATAGCAGGGAAAAAACCTCCTATATTCACGTCTTCTTTACCATAAGCTATGCGGAGAGAACACTTGAAGTCACTGGACAGAGCAAAGGAAACGAAATTTGCTTATGATGATAGAGGGGAAAATGCCCACTAAAGATAAGTCCTTGACAGCGAACTGATTTCACAATAGTAAACGATCTGGGGCTTTCATAAACAGAATAATTCTTAGTCTAACAAACAGGATAATCCAATTGACGATAGCCTGAGAAAGATAAATAAATTTTGCTTCTGAGAATAATTGCTCTATTATATGATTTAAGGAGTCATGTGATGAAACCCAAGATAGTAGTTTTTAGCACACCCAGTTGTTCATGGTGTAAAAAGATAAAAGAATACCTAAAGTCCAATGGACTTACATATAAAGAAATAGACGTGTCTAAAGATTCTGCTGCTCGTGCAGATATGATCCGCAAAACGGGTCAGGAAGGAGTTCCGCAGACTTGGATTAATAACCAACCAGTAGTTGGTTTCGATCGGGCAAAGCTCGACCGGCTCTTAGAGATCAAAAAGTAAACATAAAGAATAGGAGAAACAAAAATGAAAAACTATGCAGAAAAGTTCAACGAACTCATCACCCGCTTACAAGTGGTGTTAAGCGACATCGATTATGCGCAAAAAGCCTGCCTGCAGGCCGGACGCATGGAGTGCCTCTTGCTGAATCATCTATATGAGACCAAGGTTCCGGCAAATATGAACGAGCTGGCCAAGGTGCTCAATGTCTCTCACAGCCGGGTAACCCGCATCATGGACAACCTGGTAAATAAGAAACTTGTCACCCGTAAACCCAGCGAGGAAGACCGTCGTTGCTGGTTCGCCATCATTACCGAAAAAGGTAAGAAACTCGCTGAAAACAGCCAGAAATCAATCCTGGATCAGCAGGAAATGCTGCTGGATAAAATTCCTCAAAAAGAAGTCGATGAGATCTACAAAGCTATCAAAAAGTACGTGGAACGATATGAGGAAGTCCTGAAAGAAACCTATATAGAGATTTAGCGTGGCAACTACAGTAGTAACCAAATGGATCGGGGATCTCAAGTTTGATTCCCTGGTTACCGGTCATCACGTGATCATAGATGCAGATCCGAAAAGTGGCGGGCATGATACCGGTCCTCGTCCCAAAGCTCTGCTTTTAACGTCACTAACCGGTTGTGCGGGGATGGATGTAGTATCCATTCTCAAGAAGATGAAGGTGGAAGATTACTCTTTTGAAATGCAAGCGGAAGGGGAGTCCACTACGGAGCATCCCGTGATCTTTCATACTATCACCCTGAGCTTCAAATTTGTCGGAGACGATTTGCCGCAGGATAAGATCGTGAAAGCAGTAAGTCTTTCCAATGATAAGTATTGTGGAGCCAGCGAAATGCTGAGGCAGGCTGCAAAGCTTATAGTGAAGATTTATATAAATGACATAGAGGTAAAACAGTGAAATACATTTTGATCATACTCCTGATATCAATGGTCGCCGTATTGGGCTGCACGCCAGCTCAGGACTCTGCAGAATCTGCTGAAGACTCCTATGAGATGGCCGCCGATGCTATAGAATATGAACTTGGTGCCTGGAGCGAAAACTGGGATCTGGCTATGAACGCAGCCAAAGAGCTGAAGCGTCCCGTCCTGGTGAATTTCACAGGCTCAGACTGGTGCATGTGGTGCATCAGACTGGTGAATGAAGTCTTTTCAAAAGATGAATTTCATGAGTATGCCAAAGAGAACCTCATCCTGCTCAAGCTCGATTTCCCCAGCAAAATCACCCAATCTGCAGAGCTTAAAAAGCAGAACGAAACCTTGCAAAACCAATTTGGCATTCAGGGATTTCCTACTATTTTGCTTCTGGACAGCTCTGGCAAGGAAATCGGCCGTACCGGATATCAACAGGGCGGCGTTCAGAGCTACATAAAACATCTGCAGAGTATCTTGAAATAAACCTGAAACCTGTAGTTAAATCATGAAAAAGCCGGTTTATGCCGGCTTTTTAGCTGCTGCGGCAAAAATCCATTTGACAGTATTGCCCTGCCTTAGACTTTGTTTAAGCTAAATACAAAATAAAAGAGAGAGAATGAGCCTAATCCAAATCATCGATCTGGGAATTGATTTTGGCGGACACTATATCCTGAAAGATATCAATTGCACGATCGAACACAATAGCCGCATTGGCCTCATCGGGGCTAACGGCAGCGGCAAAACCACTTTGATCAAATTGATCCAGAAAGTGCTGCGTCCCACATTGGGTAAGGTAGTGCAGGCCAAACAGTGCAAAATCGCCTATCTTGAACAGAATCCTAGCTTAAATGCAGAGCATAGTCTGCTAAAATACATTGAATCTGCCAGAGGGGATATCCGCGATCTCAAAGAGAAAATGGAGGCTCTTTCGGCAGCTCTGGCAAAGAAAGAAGATGAAGCCCTGCATAAAGAACTGAACAATACTGTGGAAAGAATGCACGAGATCGGTGCTTTTGAACATGAGAATGAGATCAAATACGTGCTCAGCTCTCTGGGTTTTGGGGAAGAGGTCTGGAGCCGGCGCATCGGAGACTTTAGCGGAGGAGAGCAGACCAGAATCTGCCTGGCCTGGCTGCTGCTCTGCCCTTATGATCTTTTGATCCTGGATGAGCCTACAAACCACTTGGATATCGCCATGATCCGCTGGCTGGAAAATTATCTCTGCGAGCACACCAAGCCTTATCTGGTGGTCTCTCACGATCGTGTCTTCCTGGATAAAGTCACCCGCAGTATCTATGCCATTGAGAATACCAGACTCAGCATCACCAAGGGGAATTACAGCTCATACTATGAGGCGCGGCAGATCGCAGTGATGGCCGAAGAACGGCAATTTGAACGGCAGCAGAAGCTGATCTCGGAGACTACTACCTTCATCCAAAAGAACCTCGGCAGCCAAAAAACCAAGCAAGCCCAATCCCGGCAAAAGATGCTGGAAAAGCTGGAGCTTGTGGATGCGCCGGCCGCCCAAAAGCAGTTCCGGCTGCGTCTGGAAAGCACTGCCCGTAGTGGTAACGATGTCTTCCGCTTGCACAATGCCAGCTTTGGCATCGGTGAATCTCTGCTTCTGGCCCAAAAAGTGGATATCGAAGCCCATTGGCAGGATCGCATCGCCGTAATCGGCCCCAACGGCTGTGGGAAATCCACTCTCCTGCGCATACTGCTGGGTGAATATGAGATCACTAAGGGAGATTTTTACTCCGGAGCCAGCCTGAAGATAGGTTATTACGATCAACATCAAAACACTTTGGACCCCAGCCTCACGGTGATGCAAACTCTGTGGAATCTGGTACCGGCCGAGCCCAAAGGCTATGTGCTGAGTTGGTTGGCGCGCTTCGGATTCATTGGAGACGATGTCGAAAAGAAGATTCCGGTGCTCTCTGGAGGGGAGAAATCTCGCCTCTATCTCAGCGTTTTGATCCATGAACGTCCCAATCTCTTGATCCTGGACGAGCCCACCAATCATCTCGATATCCCTATGCACGATGCGCTTTTGCAGGCCCTGCAGGACTTTGAAGGCACGATTATCTTTGTTTCTCACGATCGCCATTTTATCAAGTCTTTGTCGAATAAATTCTGGGTCTTCAACCGCCAATTGCTTAATGGCCGCATCCTAAAGACCATTTCGGAGCCGGATCTTGCAGCAGAAGCGGCGATAGAGCTGGCCTTCAGCGAGCCGGAATTGCCCAGAAAAGAGAAGCCTGAACCGCGCCTGAAAAAGCGTAAGATCAATCCCTGGCATTTGGAACAGATCGAAAAAGAGATTTTAAGCCTTACAAATGAACGCTGCGAAAACCAGCAACGCCGCGAGGAAATACACCAAAGCCTCTCTGAATCTGCCACTTATTCTGATAGCACGCGGGTAAGAGAGCTCAATGAAGAAGAGAAATCCATTGAGCAGCACCTTCTGGCTATAGACAAGCAGGTCAGCACTCTGGAACACGAATATCTGGTCTTGGCCTGTGAAGACTAAGCGCATCGGTTTTACCACCTCTTTGCCGGTGGAAGTGCTTTATGCAGCAGGACATATCCCCATCGATCTGAACAATATCTTCCTCAGTCAGGATTCCAGTGGGCACATCCACCAGGCGGAGCTCAAGGGCTTTCCGCGCAGTCTCTGCTCCTGGATCAAGGGGAATTTCTCCTCCGCTTTGTGCTCAGAGCTGGATGAAGTGATCGGGATCGTGCAGGGAGATTGCTCAAATTCCAGCTCCCTTTTGGAGATGATCGCCGAAGAAGGCATAGACATCTATAGGTTTTCCTTCCCACCTGAACAGGAGTATTCTGCCTTGGATAAGCAGATCTCGCGCTTGGAAGAGCACTATGGCGTTAGCCGCAAACAGACCCTTCAGGCCAAAACCTGGCTGGATGCGATCCGCGTGAAACTCATCGAATTGGATAGATTATCCTATCTGGAGCGCAAGGTCTGCGGCAGGGACAATCATCTCTGGTTGGTGAATTCATCGGACTTTCAGGGTGATCCGACGCGCTTCGAAAAGGAATTGGATGAATTCCTCTATCAGGCCAGAGCATCAGAGCCGCTGCCCACTCGCTTGAGAGTAG
>Ga0265295_1001408_pt1 | contig 42262 bp, 51 predicted proteins | sample Munlansysbiofilm_FD_192503 | JGI IMG/M metagenome (GOLD analysis project Ga0265295, IMG submission 192503) | Leachate microbial communities from a municipal landfill in Southern Ontario, Canada - Methane capture system biofilm | ecosystem: Engineered > Solid waste > Landfill > Unclassified ... | reverse complement strand
GGCTCCTCTTGCGTTGGCATGTACTCGATAAAAATCCACAACAAAAGAAAAAGTAAAAGGTGGATAAGCAAAGCAACAAAGAGAGCAAAAGTCGAACGGTTCATGTTTTCCAAGATTCATTTATTTTCGGGGATTATACCCAATATAGTTTTAGGGCACCTCTAAAAACTCTAGCCAACTTCAGCTTTACAAAGAGGTTCACAATCAAGGCGACCCTTTGAAGCCCTAGCCGAAGCTAAGGCGAAAAGGGGCAACGCCGAATGTGGATCTCTTTGTAAAGCCCTGCGGGAGGGTTTAAAAAAGCGACATGCCATAAAACTTTTTATCGCCTTAGCTTCGGCTAAGACTCAAAAAAGGTTTTACGTCCTTTCATCTTTTTTAAATCCCTCTGAAGCAAGCTAGGATTTTTAGAGGTGCCCTTAATACTACTTTGTTATAATTAGTCAAAAAATTTAAGGGATATATATGAGTATAGAGGGATCTTTAAAAGCTTTTGAAGAAGCACAAACGTTAATTCCAGGAGGGGTAAACTCTCCGGTTCGCGCCTTTAGAAGCGTGGGCGGCACACCTTTGTTTATCAGCGAAGGGGAGGGCGGCTATCTCAAAGATATCGACGGAAATAGATATGTCGATTATGTGCAAAGCTGGGGGCCGCTTATTTTCGGACACAGAGACGAGAGCATCGAAGCGGCGGTGATCGAAGCGGTCAAGCACGGACTAAGTTTCGGTGCGCCGACCCAAGCCGAGAGCGAACTGGCCAAACTGGTGATCTCTTTTTTCGACTCCGTTGAAAAGGTACGTTTTGTAAGCAGCGGTACCGAAGCGGTTATGAGTGCTATTCGTCTTGCGCGCGGCTTTAGCGGGCGTGACGATATCGTCAAGTTCAAAGGGTGCTACCACGGGCACAGCGACTCTTTGTTGGTACAAGCAGGAAGCGGCGCGGCGACGTTCGGTAACCCAAGCTCTCCGGGAGTTCCTGCAGATTTTACGAAACACACCCTATTGGCGGAATACAACAACATCGAGAGCGTCAAAAAATGTTTTGCCGATTCCAAAGATATAGCATGTGTTATTATCGAGCCGATCGCGGGAAATATGGGGCTTGTGCCTGCCGATAAAGAGTTTTTGCATGAACTAAGAGCGTTGTGCGATGCAAACGGTGCGCTTTTAATTTTTGATGAAGTTATGAGCGGCTTTCGCGCGAGTATCCACGGTGCCGAATCGATTACGGGGGTCAAACCCGACCTTGTGACACTAGGCAAAGTGATCGGCGGCGGAATGCCCGTAGGGGCTTTCGGCGGGCGTGCGGATATTATGGCAAAACTCTCTCCGGAGGGTCCCGTATACCAAGCAGGAACGCTCAGCGGTAACCCCGTAGCGATGGCGGCGGGGTTAGCGGCACTGCGCAAACTCAAAGCAAATGCGCAAGTGATGCAGGTGCTAGAGTCGCGCGCAAAAAGACTTGTCGAGGGGATGCAAAAAGAAGCCTTGGCATGTGGCATACCGATGCAAATCGACGTACGCGGCAGTATGTTCGGCTTTTTCTTTAACGAAAACCCCGTGAAAAATTTTGCCGACGCATGCAAAAGCGACGAGCCTCTTTTTGCAAAGTTCCATGCCAAAATGCTTGCAGAGGGGTTTTATTTTGCATGTTCGTTGTATGAAACGGGCTTTATCTCTACCGCAACCACCGATGCGATGATCGAAGAGACCATCAAAGCGAGTGCAAAAGTGTTTAGGGAGATCACCAATGGCTGAGGAACAAAAAGAGCAGCATGCCAACGAAGAGGAAACTCCCAAATATAAAGCCCTTATAGAGGGAGCCGACAGTCTCTCTCTTGGAATTTCGATGGTCGTCGCGGTTGCGATGGGCGTTGGGATCGGGTATCTGCTTCGCAAATGGACCGACATCGGCTGGCTTTTTTGGGTCGGCGTGTTTATCGGGGTCGCCGCAGCGATACTTAACGTCTATAAAGCCTATTCAAAACAATACAAAGAGTTTGAAGAGCTTGCAAAACAACCCAGATACAAGGTAAAACAGCAGATGCAAGAGGATGAGGAGGATGAGGATTACGGTGAGAGAAAGTATTAAAATCCTCTTGGTGCTTGAGGGGTTGATCCTTCTAGCATCGCTTGTTTCGTTTTCTTTTTTTATAAACCTTCAAATCGCCTTTTTAAGCAGCTTTTTTATTATGATCGGTTCGATGTACGGCTATAAAAAGATGGTACAAAACAAAATAGATGCGGGGGAATACGAAGAGAAACGTGATTTTTTAGACACCATAGAAGACCCTCACGAACTCTACGACGAAACACCGCTTAACGATGCCCCCGCAGAGGAGCTCGATCTTAAAGCGATCGTCAGAGAGGAGAAAAAAAAGATAAAAACGTTTAGTTTACAGAGTATGAAGCACGGCACGAAAGGGAGTTTTTCGCTTTTTAGAGTTGCGGGGTATATCTTTTTGTTTTTGGGATTTGTTGCTTTAAAAAACAACGATCTTCTTGATCTTGCAATCTACATGCCATCCCTGCTTGGAGGGATAGTTGCGGCATATTTTGTAGGAAAAAATCTTTTTCTTAGCGAGTAATCATCGGGATGTTGATCGTGATCCCTTTTTGGACGTCGATATAAAAATTGGTGTTGAGCGAGAAAAGTTTTAGCTCGTTCATCGCCTTTTCGCTGCTTTTTTCTCCGCTTATCTCTATAGAGAAGATGGGGTATTTTTCGTTTTCGAAAATGATATGCTCCCCGACTCTAAAAAACACTCTCGTTTTGATCGTATCGCTTTGTAAAAAACATGCGTAGCTTTTGTTTAAAATCTTGATGATGTTGTTGGAATTGGTAATAATCTCGGGGATTGCAGGGTCGAAATCTTTGATGAAATCGATCTTCGTGCTGATGGAATTTGTCGATATACAAAGATCGATAAGGGTATAGATATTGACAAGCTGCCCGTTTGGTTTAGGGTTTTCAAGCTTAAGAGAGGGCATACGGTAAAGCTTGATCCCGATCTCCTCTTCGTTCTCGTACCCGACGGTGAGACCGAAGAATTTATAGCGACCGAACTCAAGCTCCAAAAACGTAGTTTTAAAACCAAACGTCACGTTTGCATAGCTCGTAGCAAGCTCAAAAATCTCCGAAGCACCGGTAGAACCGAGTAAAAACTGCGCTTCTGTGTTTAGAGAGAGTATCTTGCCGCTTGAACTAAAGAGCAAAAACGGGTTGTAGTCGTACTCGAGCCATTGTTGTTCGAAACTTATCTTCACGCGCTTTTAATCTTCGATGTAATTTTTAAGCTTACGCCCCACTTTAGGGTGTTTAAGCTTTTTAATCGCACTCGATTCGATCTGGCGTACCCTTTCGCGGGTAACGTTAAGCTCTTTACCGATCTCCTCGAGGGTTCTGTCGCTCTCGTCTTCCATAATGCCGAAACGGAGTTTGATAACCGCTTTTTCTCTTTCGTTAAGCTGCTCTAAAACCTGCTCGATCTGGACGCGCAAATCGTCTTTCATAATTGCATCGGACGGGGAAAGCGACGCTTTGTCTTCGATAAAGTCTCCAAAACGTCCGTCGTCTTCGTTACCGATAGGCGCTTCAAGGCTGATCGGCTCTTTGGTGATTTTAATAACGTTTTTAACCTTCTCGACCGAGAGTCCAACTTCCTCTGCGATTGTTTCTACATCTGGCTCTTTGCCGTGTTCTTGAAGGTGTTTACGCATAATCTTGTTGATACGGTTGATCGTCTCGATCATATGGATCGGGATACGGATCGTGCGGGCTTGGTCGGCGATGGCACGGCTGATCGCCTGACGGATCCACCATGTGGCATAAGTGGAAAATTTGTACCCTTTTTGGTACTCGAACTTATCAACCGCTTTCATAAGCCCGATATTCCCCTCTTGGATAAGATCCAAAAACGGCAAGCCGCGGTTTGTGTAGCGTTTTGCTATCGAAACCACAAGACGGAGATTTGATTTTGCCATTCTTGTTTTGGAGATTTCGGAGATATTTTTTCCGCGCTTGATCTGTTCGAGAATATCTGCGAGTTTTTCGGGTTCCATATCGAAACTGTTTTTGGAAGCCTCTTTGGTTTGCACCAGTTTTTTGATCTCCATATAGGTGCTTACCATCGTAGCTTCGGGAACCATCGCTGCGATATCCTCTTTGGTAAGATCGCATATTTTATTCAGAAGCACTTTGTGGTTTGCTTTGAGCGTTGCGTTAAAAAGAGGAAGTTTGTACTCGAGACGTTTAAGCTCTTTATCGTACCCTTCGTCACTTTTGAGCGCATTTTCCATGGCACGCACAAGTTCGTTGATAAGTTTGGAAGTGGGTCCGAGATCCAAAAGTTTCTCTTTAAGGATCGATTTTTTAAACGTAACGTTAAGATAGTACGTCACGATATCTTCGTCGATCTCGCCGTCGAGATTCTCGGGTGCTTTTTCGGCAACTTTTACCCACTCTTTTTTCGCTTTTTCAAGAGCTTTAAAGCTTGTAGTGACCTTTTCGATACGGTTTTTGTCTTTTGCCGAAAGGGTTTTTTCCTCATCGTCCAAATCCTCGTTCTCGTCGTCGCTGTCGTTATCGTCGTCGCTGTCGTCCTCTTTTTCGTCTTCAAAACTTTTAAAAAGCTCTTTGACTCTTCTTTCGCGATTGATAAGCGGCTCTTTGTAGTCTAGGATGAAATCGATAAGATAAGGAACCGAACAGATCGCGTCGATGATGATACTTTCGCCGATTTCGATTTTTTTAGAGATTTCGATCTCTTCCTCTTTAGAAAGAAGAGGAATCTGCCCCATCTCGCGAAGATACATTCTCACGGGAGAATCGGAGCGCGACCACTCTAAAAGTTCGTGCTCTTTTAATATGTCGAAGTTTTCGGAATCGCTATTTTCGAGCATCTTTCTTTGTGCATCTTTGCGCGCTTCGGCTTCTTTAAAGTTTAGCTTTTTGGCATGTTCCGATGCGGTGTAGATACAAACCTTGTTTTTTTGAATAAGCTTGAAAATCGTCTTGGCATGTGCCGCGGTCGGTTGCTTGTCAAAAAGGTTGATAAGTGCTTCGTATGTCACACAATCTTTCGATTTGATATCTGCGAAAAAGTTTTCTATGGCTTGGTTGAGTTCTTTTGCAGTCATATTGCAGGTGCCTTGTCGGGGGATATTTTAAGGAAAATTAAAGAGTGGATTATACCGAAATTTTCTTAAGTATAACTTTTTTTTAATATTTTTTTGTATAGAAAAAGAGAGTTTGATTTTGGAACACCGTTTGCTTTACCAAGTGTAATTGATGCTAGAAAAAGGGATTTTATGCAGACAGGATACTACAGCGCGGCAGCGGGGATGGTGGCTCAGTTTAATCGCCTCGATACGATCGCGAACAATTTGGCAAACGTCAATACGACAGGTTTCAAGGAAGACAACCTTGTCGTGGGAGATTTTATGCGCCTCTATAAAGAAGCCAGAGACGAGCTCCCCAACCAAAACCATACGTTTGAGGCGGCACAGTTTTATAACCGTGCCATGACCAAGGCACCGCAAATCGTAGATGCCTATACCGATCATTCTTTAGGGACGATGCAAAAAACGGAAAATACACTTGATTTTGCACTCGCAAGAGAGAACCTGTTTTTCGTCGTCAAAACGCCTCAAGGGTTGCGACTCACACGCGACGGTTCGTTTACGACCGACGATGAGGGGCGCCTTATTACCAAACAAGGGTACGAGGTTTTACCGAGCGATTATTTTACAAGCAACCAAACGATAGCTTTTACAGAGCAAGACAGCATTATCACTTCCGATAAAAACGGGCAACTCTCAGTAAATGTTCCCAACACTTTCGGTATGGCGCAAAATGCAAAACTGTTCGTAGCACAACCTCAAAACACGGCAATGCTTAAAAAAGAGGGGGATAATTTATACCGTTACGACGATATGCAATCCCTTGAAAACGTAGAAGAGAGCGGGGCGGTACTGCAAGGTTTTATAGAAAAAAGCAACGTCAACGCCGTTAAGATGATGACGCAGATGATAGAAACGAACCGTCTGGTGGGGATGTACCAAAAAGCTATGGACACCCAAATGAACGACATGAACCGCGACGCTATAGAAAAACTGGCTAAAAAAGCTTAATTTGAAGGATAGACCATGATGCAATCACTTTATACCGCTTCAACAGGGATGTTGGGGATGCAAACACAAATCGACACCACTGCGAATAATATCGCCAACGTCAATACGATAGGATTCAAAAAATCTCGCGCGGAGTTTGCCGATTTGATGTACCACGTTATGCAGTATGCGGGTACCTCTACAAGCGACGTTACCAAAAGCCCTACGGGGATAGAAGTAGGGCTTGGGGTGCGTCCTACGGCGATCAATAAGATATTTTCCGAAGGAAGCTTAAAACAAACCGATAACGAGCTTGATATAGCAATTACGGGGAAAGGTTTTTTTCGTCTTGAGTTGCCCGACGGAACCGAAGTGTATTCAAGAAACGGTGCATTTAAAGTAGACGAAAACGGTACTATCGTCAACAGCGACGGCTACAGACTCGTACCCGAAGTGGTCGTGCCGCCCGATGCAACCTATGTAAGTATCGGAACCGACGGAACCGTCACCGTAGTACAGCCGGGGCAGGCACAAGCGACACAGATCGGGCAGGTTACCCTTACAAACTTCATCAACCCCGCAGGTTTGCACTCGATGGGGGACAACCTTTTTGTCGAAACCGACAGTTCGGGACAACCCGTGGAGGGGGTTCCGGGACTTGACGGTTTGGGTATATTGCGTCAGGGGTTCGTGGAGCTTAGCAACGTCGAACTTGTCGTGGAATTGACCGACCTCATTACGGGGCAGCGCGCATACGATTCTAATTCAAAAGTGATCACCACGAGTGATGAGATGCTCCAAACCGTGAACGGTCTCAAACGTTAATATTTCCTCTAAAACGGCTTGATACTTTTTAATATCAAGCCGTTTTCCTCCTTTTTTCTTTTTGGCATGTTGTTTTGATTAAGTTGCTTTCGGTTATTATCTGCTCTTTACAATTCAACTAAAGAGAAAAATATGGTTACAATCTACGATCTCAAACCTCGGTTTCAAAACCTCTTGCGCCCTATAGTCGGTGTTCTGGCAAAGGCGGGCATTACGGCGAATGGGGTTACCCTTTTTGCAGTGTTTGTAAGTATTGCCGCAGGGGCGGCACTCTATGTAAGCAAGGGGGCAGCTTGGGCGCTTTTTTTGATCCCCGTTGTTTTGTTTGTCCGCATGGCGCTTAATGCGATTGACGGCATGTTGGCAAAAGAACATGCCATGAAAAGCGACTTGGGAGCACTTTTAAACGAGATGGGGGATGTCGTCTCCGATGCGGCTTTGTATCTTCCTTTTGCGGTTATCGGCGGTATCGATTCTGTTTGGATCGTTTTATTCGTGATCGTTGCGATTTTCACGGAGATGGTTGGCGTGCTTGCGGTGACCCTTCAAAGGGAGAGGGCGTACGACGGACCTATGGGAAAAAGCGACCGCGCTTTTGTGATGGGAGCGCTCTCTTTGGCTATGGCATGCGGTTTTGAGCATTTTACGAGCATCAACCTTATTATAGTTGCGGCAACATTTCTTGGCATGTGGACGGTTGTGCGCCGCGGGAAAAAGGCTTTGGCATGTTAGAGGCGTTATTCGGGTTGTTTAGCGGAAAAACGGGAATTTTTCTCGGCGTAATCTTTGCACTTCTTAGTTTTGCAAGCGTCGCAGTTCACGGCGTAATGCGTCATAAAAGTTCCAAAGAGCTGAAAGATCGCGTTAACTCGTGGTGGATTATCGTCTTGGCATTTGTCGTGGGGGCAATGCTCAACACTACCGTTGCGATGTTTTTCTTCGGGCTTATAAGCTACCTTGCACTCAAAGAGTATTTCTCTTTAATCCCCACCCGTCTTACCGATCGTCGCATTATCTTTTACGCGTATATTGCGATTATTTTTCAGTACTATTTTGCTGCGATCGAATGGTACGGGATGTTTATTATTTGGATCCCCGTTTTCCTTTTTCTTTTTCTTCCGTTTCGTCAGGTGCTTATCGGCGATACCAAAGGTTTTTTAGAAAATACGAGCCGCGTGCAGTGGGGACTGATGATGTTTGTTTTCGGTCTAAGCCACCTTGCTTATATGATTACCCTCTCTCCCGTAAAGGAAAACGGCTCGGGGGGCGTTGAGTTTGTGCTCTATCTCATTCTTTTAACCCAGCTCAACGATATTTTGCAGTATCTTTGGGGAAAATCGATCGGCAAAAGAAAAATCATCCCTAAAGTAAGCCCTAACAAAACCGTCGAGGGGTTTTTGGGCGCGTTTTTTACCGTTTCGCTTTTGGCGGTAGCTTTCTCTTCGCTAACCCCCTTCGCATGGTATGAAGCGCTTTTTGCGGGGATGCTTATCAGTGCGGCTGGGTTTATCGGCGACGTGGTGATCTCGATGGTCAAACGCGATATCGGGGTAAAAGACTCGGGCAATTTGCTTCCGGGACACGGCGGTATTTTAGATCGGATCGACAGCTTGACCTACACCGCACCTTTGTTTTTTCACTACCTTAACTATCTTTATTATTAGGAGAGGCGATGCTTAAAAAAATGTTTTTCCTTTTTTTCGTGCGCCCTTTGGTGCTTCTCATCAGCGGCGTTTACGTTCGCAACAAAAATTTTCTCCCTTTGGAGGGACCTTGCATCATAGTTGCCAATCATAACAGCCATCTCGATACACTCGTGCTTTTGAGCCTCTTTCCCGTTGCAATCGTTCATAAAGTGCGCCCTGTAGCGGCGGTGGACTATTTTATGCAAAATCCCTTGATGCGATGGTTTTCCCAAAACTGTATCGGCATTATCCCCTTGCAACGCAAACCCGATAAAAAAAACGGTCACCCTTTGCAAAGGGTGTACGATGCGCTGCATAGAAAAGAGATCGTGATCCTTTTTCCCGAAGGAAGCCGCGGTGAGCCTGAAGCGATCCAACCTTTTAAAAACGGCATAACCCATTTGGCAAAAGAGTTTTCCCACGTGCCGGTTATCCCCGTAGCGCTTTATGGCGCAGGGAAAAGTTTGCCTAAAGGGGAGGCGTTATTCGTTCCTTTCGTGATCGACGTTATCGTATCGCCCCCGCTTTTTTACGATGTAACGAACGAAAAAGATTTTAGCGCCATGCTTCAAGAGCAGATTGAAGAGACGATCAAAAAAGAGAAACAAAAAGAGAGCGCATGAAGACGATAGATATCCACACCCACCTTTTAAGCAGCGACGTAAAGTTTGAGCGTTTTTACGATAAATTGGCAATACGCTTCTTCGGTAAAAAATTCGGCATCGATCCCAAAGAGATTTTACAAAACCCCTACGAAGCTTACACAAAAGCGCTTCTAACGTCGGTACGCAACTCGGAACATATAGAAAAAATCGTACTTTTCGGCGTCGATGCACGAGTCGACGATACAGGCAAAGAGTTGCACAAAGATATTACCGTATGTGCAACCAACGACGATCTGCTGAGACTTTACGAGCAAAATAGCGACTGCATCGTCCCGTTTTTTTCGATCAATCCGCAGCGCCCCGATGCGCCGGAGCTTATAGACAAATATGTCGCACACGGTTTTGCGGGGGGAAAATTTCTGCAAAATTACTGGAACGTCGATACAAACCAAGAGCGCTACAAAGCCTACTTTGAAAAAATGGCGGCATACGATCTGCCTTTGATTATCCACGTGGGAAGCGAGAGCAGCGTGCACTCTTTTGCGGCATGCGAATCGATCGAAATGCTTCGTTTGCCCCTAGAGTGCGGCGTGAAAGTGATCTGCGCGCATATGGCGCTGAGTTACGAGCCCAAACGCATTTTTCGAGCACTTTCCAAAAAAGAGAAACATTTTAACCGTGAATATTTCGAGCTTTTAGAGATGCTTGAGAACTATCCGAATTTGTACGCGGATATCTCCGCACTTCTTACCCCCGTTCGGGCAAAGGTGCTACGCCATTTGAGTTTGCAGAAACATATCCATCACAAACTTCTTTTCGGAACCGATTTTCCCGTCCCTTTTTCGACCCTTTTTACGAGTTACGACTTGGCATGGAAGAAGCGTTGGCAACTCTGTAAAATCGACAACCCGTTTGACCGTTACGCAAAAGCGATCCTTGAATATTTTCCGAATGACAACCCCATCTACACAAACTACACCAAACTCTTAACTGATGATACGCACTTTATGAGCAAAGCCCATAAAGTGGCAGGGACAAATGTCCCTACAACCCCCTGAAGCTACCCGTATCTTTCCGATACGGGAGAAAAACTGACAACTTAGCCCTTTCTAAAAGAAAGTGCGTAAGGTCAGCTCTTAAAATGATTTTTCTTGCATCCTTTCCTTGGCATGCAGGAAAAAATCGCTTCTCTTTTAGAAAACTAAAATCTCATTTTGGCTATAATCGCAAAATTATTTTAGAACATAGAGTTAGGATTTTTCAATGCAAAAAGCAAATATCGAAGGAAAAGTTTGGAGATTCGGCAAGGATATCGACACCGATTTGATTATCGCGGCGCGTTATTTAAATACATCGGTTCCCGAAGAGCTCGCTAAACACGTTATGGAAGACGCAGACCCCGATTTCGTGAAAAAAATGTCTCGCGGCGACGTGATCGTAGCGGGTGAAAACTTCGGATGCGGCAGTTCGCGCGAACACGCACCCATCGCTCTTAAAGCAGCAGGCGTTGCGGCGGTAATCGCTCCTACTTTCGCTCGTATATTTTATCGCAATGCATTCAACATGGGACTCCCTATTTTTGAACTTCAAGAGAGTGCAGAGATATCCGAAGGGGATATGATCAGCGTCGATATGAACGCAGGGACGATCACCAACAAAACCACGAACAAAACCTACAACTTCATCCCCATCCCTCCGTTTATGCAAGAGCTAATCGATGCAGGCGGGCTTATGGAATTTGCTCAAAAAGAGATTAAAGGAAACTAAATGAAAAAATACAAAATAGCACTTATTAAAGGGGACGGAATCGGTCCCGAGATTATCGATGAAGCAGTAAAAGTTCTCGATGCAGTCTCTTCTTGTTTTGATTTCGACTTCTCTTACGAAGAGGTTTTGATGGGGGGATGCGCCTACGATATCACGGGCGATCCGCTGCCGCAAGAGACGATCACCACCGCGCTTAACAGCGATGCGGTGCTTTTTGGTGCTATCGGCGGGGAGAAGTGGGATAAGCTTCCGCGCGAAAAACGCCCCGAGAGCGGACTTTTACGCTTTAGAAAAGAGCTGGGCGTGTATGCAAACCTTCGTCCTGCCGTCGTGTACGATGAACTGGTAAACGCATCTTCGCTCAAACCCGAAGTGGTAAGCGGCGTCGATTTGATGGTTGTGCGCGAGCTTATCGGCGGGATTTATTTCGGCGAGCCTAAAGGGCGCGACGAAAACAAAGGGTGGAATACGATGGTGTATACCCGCCCGGAGATCGAGCGTATCGCACACCAAGCGTTTAAAATCGCCATGGAGCGCAATAAACGCGTATGCTCCGTCGATAAAGCAAACGTTTTGGACGTTTCGCAGCTTTGGAGAGAGGTAGTGATCGAAGTGGCAAAAGAGTACCCGGAAGTGGAGCTCTCCCACATGTACGTCGATAATGCGGCGATGCAGCTTATCCGTGATCCAAGACAGTTTGATGTTATCTTGACGGGGAACATCTTCGGCGACATCCTAAGCGATGAAGCAAGTATGCTCTCGGGTTCTATCGGGCTCTTGCCTTCGGCTTCCATCGGTGCAAAAATCGGCGTGTACGAGCCTATCCACGGTTCTGCACCCGACATCGCAGGGCAGGGGATCGCCAACCCGATCGCAACGATCTCTTCGGCTTCGATGATGCTTCGCTACGCACTAGGGGAGATTGAAGCGGCAGATAAAATCGACAATGCAATCAAAAGAGCACTCAAAGAGGGTTACAGAACAAAAGATATCGCGCAATACGATGCAAAAGAGATATGCTCTACAAGCGAAATGGGTTCTATCATCGCTAATTACGCTGCAAAATGCAAACACTAACGCTTGCCAATATCTACGAACTTCAAGGGCTCAAAGAGGAGGCCCTTGAGATATACAAAGAGATCCTAAAAAAAGACCCTTCCAACAGCGATGCAAAAATCGCCATTAGAAGACTTTCGGGGATGAGAAAAAAATTTTTGGGCATTAACGCACAGATGAAAGATTTTTTTATTAAGATGGATACGGACGTTGAATTTAAAGAGTTTGAAAGGTGGTTGTTAAAATCATGGAATTAAAAGACGTAATACTCTCTACCCTTGCCGAAATGGAAGAGGACGAGAAACAACCCCCTTTCAAAAGCGCCCCCGCACCTTCTCAACAAAGAAATCCTTTCGTAAAACAAGAGGAGCCTAAAAAAGAGTTCCAAGAGGAGTTGCAACAGATCAAAGAGCAGCTTGAATCATCGCAAAACCCCTCCGATAGCGAGCTCTTTTTTTTGCAATCGGTACGTGAGCGGCTTCTTGTGCTATTTGAAGGGTTTCAAGCGCCAAACAACTCCAATATCGAAGCGAAAATAGATTTAACGCTCAATTTTTTAGAATATACCTTAGCCGTTATAGACGAGCGTACGGAAAAAATACAAAAAGGAAAACGACAGTGAGTCAATACAGAGTTCTTATCGATGCCAACGACGAGAAAGGTTTGGTTTATAAGGTTTCTTCGGTTTTTTTCGAGAACAACCTTAATATTTTAAGCAACAACGAATTTGTCGATAAAGAAAACAATAAATTTTTTATGCGCAGCGTCGTAGACGGCGTGGTCGATTCCGGCGAACTTAAAAAGTCGATAGAAAACGTACTGCCAAAACACGCAAGCGTCGAAGTGATTAAGCCGCGTAAAAAAAACATTATTATCATGGCGACAAAAGAGATGCACGCTTTGGGAGACATTCTTATCCGCCACGAAGCAGGGGAGCTTGAAGCAAATATCCTCTGCGTTATCTCCAATTACGATCTTTTGGAATCTTTGGTGACACGCTTTAACATCCCTTACAAAACCATCTCCCACGAGGGTTTAAGCAGAGCCGAGCATGAAGAAAAAGTGCTTGAGTATCTCGCAACGTACGACGATATCGACTATATCGTTTTGGCAAAATATATGCGTATTCTAACGCCCCGTTTCGTTGAAGCGTACGAAAACAAAATCATCAATATCCACCATTCGTTTTTACCCGCATTTATCGGTGCCAACCCTTACAAACAAGCGTATGAAAGGGGCGTAAAAATCATCGGTGCGACAAGCCATTTCGTCAACAACAACCTCGATGAGGGACCGATCATATCCCAAGAGGTGATCCACGTCAACCACGCGTACGGCTGGCGCGATATGCAGCGTTCGGGTAAAGACGTCGAAAAAGTGGTGCTCTCTCGCGCACTTAAACTGGCACTCGAAGATCGTATCTTTGTTTATGCCAATAAAACCGTTATTTTTTAAGGATATTTTTGTTTCATATCGTACTTGTTCATCCCCAAATTCCCAATAACACGGGAGCGATCGGCAGGCTTTGCGTCAATGCGGGTGCGTCTTTGCATCTTATTAAGCCGATCGCTTTTGATATAGACGAAAAAGCGGTGCGTAGGGCAGGGCTTGATTACTGGCACAAGCTTGATCTGCACGTATGGGAGAGTTTGGAGGCATTTTTTGCGGCAAACAAGATAACGACAAACGCCTATTTTGCGACGACAAAAACCGACAAACCCTATTTTGAAGCAAAGTTCCAAGAGGGGGATTTTATCTTTTTTGGGAGCGAAACGGCAGGAATCCCTTCGGAGATACTCGAAAAATTTCAAGAGCAAAACATCACTATCCCCATGACGAAAGAGGGGCGAAGCCTTAATCTGGCGATCAGTACGGGGATCGTTCTTTATGAGGCGATTCGCCAAAATTATCCCCGTTTTATGGAGCAAAATTTATGAACCCCGTAGTCGATACCATCGTATTATTTTTGTTAATTCTGTTTTTGGTGTTTATTTTTAGCGGCTACCATAAAAGTAAAGCTTCCCAAAGGGAAGAGCAAGAGAAAAAAGAGGACAAAAAGCAAGAGGAGTAAGCAAAACTCTTGGCATGTGCCAAGAGGAAGTTCTTTAGAACTTCGCTCTTACACCTGCATACGCCATGCGCCCGCGAAGCGGTCCCCAGATATGCCCCACGTCGTATTCTCCCGCATCGTCATAAAAAAGAGGCGACTCTTTTTCCGTCTGCGTATAATCGAAAAGGTTTTTTACCCCCAAATAAAGATTAAAATTTTTCGTCACGTCTTTGGCAATTTTTAGATCCACCGTCGCAAACGAAGGCGCTTTCGTATTTTTTGGACTCGTACCTGCAACATCGTTTGTTCTGTTTCCGTAGCCGTAAGGTGCCAGATTTCTCGAAGCTACCCATGTCGCCTGTGCCGTCGCATTCCAGCCGTTTGCATCGTAATCGATCATAAAACGCGCTTGTTTCTCCATGGCGGCGATGTAAAGCAGCTCTTTATATTTTTCATCGTACCAATATTGCTCGTACCCGCCCGAAACGGTAATAGCAGGGGTGATTAAGTAGCTGGCCACGATATCGGCATTTTTCACCGCCACTCTCCCCTTGTAGTTATAAAGCGTGGGTTTGCCCGTGCCGTCTTCGCCCACGTAAGCGAGGTTCTTCACGTCTGTGTAGGAGCCGCCTGCCGTAAGGCTCACTCTTCCTTCATCATACGAGAGCGCATACGATACGTTGTTGGAGCGCTCAATCTCGCTGATATCTACGCCGAATCCGTCGGGCCCGATCAATCCGTGTTCCGATTCAAAAAACGTGAGCGGCGAACGGTATCCTTGTCCTGCCGAGAAGCGGGAAACTATGGCATGTGTGTGGTTGTGGCGCAAATGCAAACGCGGCAGAACGATCGTCTCGTCAATCTCGTTCTCTTTTAAAAACTGCCCCGTAAAGTTCGTAAGTATCTTGGCACCTCGAAGGGCAACGTTGAGCTCCGTATCGTGCGTCATCGTCCATGTATCTTGCACATAGAGTCCGTAGGCGTAATAATCAAAATCATCCTTGCCGTTTGCCGTAGCCGTAGGGGTAAACCCCGTCGATTTTGCTTTCATAATTTCGCTTTTAAAATCGACCCCGTAGGTTAAGAGATGCTCGTCGCTAAGCATCTGCGTAACTTTAATATCCGCAAAATAGGTTTTATCGTCGTTGACGTAATCGGTTCCCTCGTACATCGAATCCTGCCCCGCATCGGCGTATGCCAACGTGGTTTGAAACGTCGTCGTATCCCCTACGTGTGTCCATTTAAGGGTTGCTTCGTCGCGGATTGTCGTAATACTCTCCAAGGTTCCCATCGGATCGCCGTTGTATTGGTTATTGACGTTACCGCCCACAAAAGAAGGGTTAGCCGTACCCGTACTACCGAACGATGCCACGGCAAATTGTTCCTCTATCATCGGACCGCCGTATACTTTCGAATCGTAATGGGAGAGTTTAAGCTCTATTTCGTCTTGATCGGTAAGTTCGTGGTTTATTTTAAAAGAGAGCACCTGATTTTCGAGTCTCGGAGCTTCGTTAACACCGTTTTTGTCTTGATCGTATTGGTCGTAGTTTGTATACCCGCCCGAAATGACGACACCCGTTTTTTTATCTTCACTCATCCCCTCGGCAAAAAACTCGCCCACTTTATACCCTTGTTCGCCGCCTGCAAGATTGAATTCCATTCCGTTTCTTTTTGCTTTGCGGGAAACGATGTTGATCGTTCCTCCGATAGCCTCGGGAGCCGTCAATGAAGCGCCGCTACCGCGTGCTACCTCGATTGTTTCTATATCGCTCACCCCGATACCGTCCATGCCGTAATAGCTTGAAACCGTAGAGTGAAACGGTACGCCGTCTGCCAGAACCGTAGTATGTTCCCCTTTCATACCGTTAAGCATCACGCGCTTTATGCCGCACATAGAACAATTGGTCGTTACGTCGATTCCGGGCGTTTGCTCGATCGCCTCTATAAGCGTTACGGCCTGCTGTTTTTTGATCTGCTCTTTAGAGATCACTTCGGTTTTTTCGATAATATCTTTTACTTTTCCTTGTTTGGCACTTTTTGTATCGGTGCCGCTTAAGCTGATCGCTTCGAGAACTTCATCGGCTATCGCCACATTGTGAACCAATGCCGCAGCAGCTACCACTGAGAGTAATTTTTTCATTTGTATCCTTAGTAATATTTCATTTAAGATTAATGGAATATTAATAGGCAGAAGCTTAATTTTATATTAATATTGATAATACTTTTCAATATTGCATTTTCCTATAGTAATATTTTAGCAATCTCAAAAAGATTTTTCTCAAATTTTTCAAACAGAGTGTTGACGTTTTTTACAAAATGTGACATGCGCTTCTCCTTTTTTATTTCAAAATATAAATAAATTTTTCTATAGAATATAAAAATATTGCAAATTGCAAAATAAATCTTGTTTTATTGCAAAAAAAGTAGTATTATTTTGTATTTACTTATAAAAGGAAGATAGCATGAAAAGTTTTATCGATATTGTCGAAGAGATAAAAAACATCATCTCTTCGGAATACAACGGCAGAAAAGTATTTGATAAAGACGTAGCAGACCTGTTGGGGATAAGCCAAATGAATTTTGCGACGATGAAAAAAAGAAACAAGATACCTTTTAACGAGTTGCTTGATTTTTGTGCACTTAAATCGATCTCGATAAATTGGCTGTTATACGGTCAATCCCCCGAAAGCTTGGTGGAAGCGACCAATAGATTTTTTATGGTTCGCTATTACAGCGATATCCATGCATCTGCGGGAGGAGGGGGCGATATTCTTAGCGAAGCCAATGAGGCGATCGAACTTGCTCCGGATTTTGTTGCACTTTTAGGGGGAGAAAAAGAGCTTAAAAACATCGAGGCAATTAACGTAAGCGGGGACTCGATGGAACCCACTTTTAGCTATAATGACATCGTATTTATCAATAGAACAAAAACCAATCTGCAAAGAGGCGGTATATTTACCCTCCGCACCGAAGCCGGTCTTTTTATTAAAAGAGTACAGCAAAGAATAGACGGAAAAGTCGACATTATCTCCGACAATCCCGTGTATGCGACGCAAACACTCGATCCGCAAGAGATCGAAGTGATCGGCAGGGTTGTAAGCAGATTCGGAAACGTCGATTAAAGGTATGATTTGAGATATTTAGGATTTATTTGTATAGGTGCACTTTTCTTGGCATGTAGCCCAAAACAGGTCGAGCCGCCTTTGCAGTCTCGCGAAATTCATGATCTTGTCAATTTGCCGCAAAGTGTAGAAGCGTATGTGGGGAGTCTTAAAGAGGAAAATAAAGTCGATCTTCAAACGAGAGAAGAGCGCTACGCAAAGTACTACTTTAGCGTTTGGAACCTCTCTAAACCCAGAGAATCTCTCGAAGCGCTTCAATGGCCTTTTAAAGCCTACACTACACATAACTCTTACGGAGAAAATTTGCAGCCTATCGAGGAGGAGTTTTTCGCCTCAATGCGTAAAAACGCAAATTTTCAAGCTTACGGCTCGGAAAATAAAAACGCAATCACTTTGGGGTATTGCAATATACGGCTTTTTCCTACAAACCGCCCCGTCTTTAAAGACCCAGCATTGGCAGGGGAGGGTTTCCCGTTTGATTATCTTCAAAACAGCTCCATTGCACCCAATGAACCTCTTTTCGTGTCTCACTTCTCGGAAGATAGAGAATGGGTCTATATCTTTAGCAATTTTGCAAGCGGATGGATTCAAACGAAAGAGATGGTTTTTTTGGAGCAACAATATACAAACGAGATCCAAAAAGCGCAACAGATATTTATCACCAAAGAGGATATTGCTTTGCACGATCAAGAAGGGCATTTTCTCTTTCGCTCGCGCATAGGGATGAGTCTTTCTCTTATTCGCGAAGATGAAGATTTTTATACTGTTTTAGCCATTAAAAGCTCTAAAAATGCGCAACCGCTTTTTGTGCAAACGCAAATTTCCAAAGAGATTGCACATAAAAGTATTCTCCCCTTTACGAAGCAAAATCTTACGCAAATCGTGAACGAAGTAGCGCAATCCAAATACGGGTGGGGAGGTTTGTTTGAGCAAAGAGATTGCTCTTCGATGCTGCGGGATATCTTTGCACCCTTTGGCATGTGGCTTCCGCGCAACTCATATTTGCAAAGCAAAGTCGGGCAAGTGCTCTCTCTTGAAGGGCTCACTCCCGAAGAGAAAATACAACGCATCAAAGAAAAAGCGGAACCTTTTAAAACTCTTTTGTATAAAAAAGGGCATATCGTTTTGTACGTCGGTACGTATAACGACACTATAATCGTTCTGCACAACACATGGGGGATTAAAACGAAGAAAGAGGAAGAAGAGGGGAGAATCGTTATCGGAAAAACAGTTTTTAGTACGCTCCGACTCGGAAAAGAGCAAAAACACTACAACGAAGAGGAAGATATGTTGCGAAATCTTAAATCGATGAACACGCTTCCTCTTTAAAAAGAGGGTTATGCTTTAATATCTAAAAGAGAACCTAACATCTCATCCTGCGTTTTGATCGCCGTAACGTTTGCGGCAGTCGCACCGCTTACCACCACCTGATCCGGCAACTCTTTGGCTAAATCCGTTTGGCTTTTTTGTGAACCCGTATCGGTTGCGGCTCTCGTGTTTGCAATAACGGATCCGCCATTCCCCTCCGACATTCTCGTATCACTCGGCACAAACTTATCAGTATTTACATTCGCCACGTTGTTTGCATTCACGTTCATCATTTGTTGATGCGCATTGATAGAGGAAAGATTGCTAGAGATGTTCATAAATAACTCCTTGTTACTTGGATTATTATAATATCGTCATTATTAGAGAAAGATTAGAGGCATATGTAGGGTAAAAAGCCAAGAAGCTTTTTACCTAAACTTAGTGGAGTTCGGCGTTAAGTTTTACTTCTCTTGTAGAACGTGACGCGCTGTATTCGCCCGTAAGAGAGTTTTGTCTAAAGTGAATACCGTTTAATCCCGCTAAGTCTTTAGCTTTAAAGACCTCTCCTTGAAGGTTTGCGCCCTCGTTGACGTCGTTGATTTTCGTAAGTTCTGCAGGGGCAATTTTAATTTTCGTGCCTGCAAAAATCGCTAAACCGCCGTCTAAGATACATCCGTCACCCAGCGGCACGCCGCATGTAGAATTTGCGCCCAAAAGGGTGTTTTTTCCGATGGTGATCGGGTTGCCGTCGGTACCGCTGAGTACGCCCAAGATAGAAGCGCCTCCGCCGACGTCGCTTCCTGCTCCGACAACTGCAGAACTCGAGATGCGCCCTTCAACCATAACCGGTCCCGTCGTTCCGGCATTGAAGTTGATATAAGAAGCTCCGGGCATAACCGTCGTACCCGCCGCAAGCTGTGCACCGAAACGAACTTTTGAAGTATCTAAGATACGCGTATTGTCCGCAGGGATAATATGCTGTAAGAATCTCGGAAATTTATCGACGAAATCGATATGGGGATATTCGTTCGCAAATTTTAGTTCGATCTCAAACTCACGCAAGTAATCAAGTTCAATAGGTTGGCCGTTTGACCATGCCACATTCGGTAATGCTCCGAAAGCTCCGTTAAGGTTGATACCCCTAAGAGCCGCTTTGCCCAAAGAGAGCGCATAAAGCTTAAGGTAGGTTGCTTCAACGCTTTTAAGCGGAGCATCGTTGAAAATAAATGTGACCCTATATTCCCCCTCTAAACTTCCGTTGTTGATCATGTGGTTGTAAAGAGCCGAAACCGCTTGAATATTTTTGTGTGCGCTTCCGTGTGCTTCGTCCGAATAAGGAGTAAACGCATTAAGACACTGCTTTAAAAACTCCAGATTGATAGTACAGACAACTTCATCTTGACTAAAATCTACCGCCTTGCCTTGTTCTGCGAGTGCTTGGATAAAAATCGCAGCACTTCCGAAGTTTTCGTTCCAGTTGACGACGGGGTAGGTTGCCTGAAGCACTTTATCTACATTGAGCTGACCTAAATCAACACGACAAATACCGAACGCCAAAGGATCTTTGTACCCTTTCGTATTTGTTTTGATGTTTTCAATCAATGCCTTAAAAGCATCTGCTGTTTGTATTATTTCCATGAATTCTCGCTTATTTTTTTATCGACGAATTATACATAAAAACTCTATGAATAGCCATTTATCTATGCTAAAATTCTCAAACTAAGGATGGAAATTATGGATAAATGGATAGAGATTTTAAAAAAGAACGATTATTTAAATGCTAAAAAATATATCAAAGAGGGTGGCGACGTCAAAGCCTCCAACGATGCAGGGGAGTGCGTTCTCTCACATGCCATACGTTACGGTTGCGATTTTGAGCTTTTGATGCTTTTGGTAGAGAGCGGTGCCGATATTTTCGATTTTGACGATGAGGGGGTAAGCGTTTTTGATATTGCCATCACGTATGCCAACGAAGAGATGGTACGCTATCTTATCGATCAAGGGATTAGTGTCAACAAAACGCAAAGACGCAGCGGTTTTACTCCCCTAATGGCAGCGGCATGTTACGGAAGGGTAGAGATTGCAAAAATTCTACTCGAAAACGGTGCCGACAAGGAGGCGATCGACTCCAAAGGGTTCAACGCGACCGATTTTGCAAGAAAGATGAATAAGAAAACTATCTTGGAGCTTTTGGATTACGATGAAAATGCTCCCAAAAACACCACTTACGCAAGGTAGATTCTAAGAGAATCTACGAAGCATCCACCGCATTGAGAAGTGAGGTAAATTTTTTGTAACTCTCAACGATCTCTTGGTTTTTTCGGTATTGGATATAAAATTCGATCGCTTTTTTACCTAGGCGCGGTATCTCGTTTTTGACAGCCCAACTGCTCACGGTTCCTTCGGGGATCTCAAGTATCTCCGCAAGTTGTTTTTGCGTAATTCCCAACTCTCTGCAAACCTCTTTGACGGCGTTAAGTTTTTCCTCTTTTGCTTTCTTGAGAGGAGAGGCATTACGGGTCTTAGATTCTTGTGCGGGGGAGGCGGAGGTGTTTTCCTCCTCTTTCGTATGCTCTTTGATCCATTTTAGTACGTCTACGGCACTTAAAACCCAATCCCTTGCGTTAAAATGCTTTACAACGTCCGAGGCGAATTTTGAGGCGTGTGCTTTGGCAAACTCTTCGTTGCTGAGTTGGTACAACATAGAAAAAGCGAGCTGAATCGCTCCCGAGCCGTGGTATCCCCAATCAAAACCGCTTTTTGATTGCGCAAAAACATCGTACCGCAAAGGGAGCTCCACCTCTCCGTAGGTTACATATCGCGCACCTAAAAGCGTTTTATGCCCTTTAAAAACATGGTTATTTCTATTGACGATCATTTTCTCTCTTAAATTTTAAAAGTATAGTGTCGCTCATTTTTCGCATCACCTCTTTTCTTTCCGGAAAGAGACAGCTTAAAAACAACATACGCAATACCCACTAGCAATAACAATACCAACAACCAAACAAGCATATGCATACCACACCCCTCTAAAAAGTATCTATGACTACAATCGACCGATAGTTGTATTACATTAATTTATACGCCACCTTTGTGTTTTCCAGCTCTTGGACAAAAAGATCGAAATAGCTTGCGACCTCATTTGCATCGACCCCGCTTAACGAAATCTCAACCATTGGTTTGGAATCTTTAAACATAGGCAACGAAGACATCTCTATATGTTCCGGGATACGCTTCATAACATGAATAAGGTAGTTTTCGCTCGTATCTGCAAGCAGGGTCAATCTATGTTTTTGAACCGCTTGTGAAAAGTGTTCTTGGATTGCATTTTCTATCATAGGGTGTGCCATTTGCGGAAATCCAGGAACAAAAAAATACCTTTTTTGCAAGCTAAACCCCGACATATTGTTAACGGGATTAAAAAGAAGTTCGGCTTCAGGCGGCAAATCCGCCATATGGATCCGATGGGGATAAGCTTGATCGCCAAACCTCTCAATGATATCCCGTTCAAACTTTTTGTGCCTCACAAGTGCACATGAGGTAAACACCTCTGCTGCTATCTCCCTCGTTAAATCGTCGGGAGTAGAGCCGATCCCTCCGAAAGAAAACAGAACTGCTTGAGGGTCTTGTTTGATGAGATTATAAATATTTTTCATTAACTGCCGATCGTCTTTGACGATAAAAGAAGCATAGAGTTCGTGCCCGTATTTTTGCAACTCCTCGCGTACGAACGTAAAATGTTTATCTTCTCTTCTTCCGTTTAAAATTTCCGTACCTATAATCAATGCGTAAAAATGCATTTTTCCCCTCTTTATTTTTATCTATAATGACTAAAAAACCATTTTTAGAGTATGATATCACAAATTATTGAAGGAAAAAAAATGTCTTACGTAAAACAATTGCAAGAACTTATAACCACAAGCGTTATCCCCGATATAGACGAACGCTTAGATGAGATTTTTCAAGAGATCTCCGATCAAAAAAATGCAAACGACGAGGTAAAAGAGGAGATAGAGGAGCTGCAAGAGTTCAAAGCGGACCTCAAAGACCTTCTTGAAGATATTATCCAAGGGGATGTAGAAGAGGATGAGGCAAAAGAGATTTTAGAAGATATTTTAGAGGCTCAAAACGGTGACGAGGAAGATGAGGAGTAAAACTTCTTACCCACATGCCATGGCATGTGGGTAAGAGAAAATTCTACGCTTTCTTGTATGTGCCTGGGAGCTTTCCTAAATATGTCAAAATACCTGCAAGCAAAAATGATATGATCATAACTGGGAAAGCAGCTGCTTCTCCAAGTTCTTGCCCCGCATTTTCTGCATTTGCCGGGTTTGTAACCCCTACAAAAAATCCGAGTAAAAACAATATAGCAAACCAAAAAAGCAGGCTCCACCCCAATCCTACCATAAACAAAACTACCGTATTTCTCTCTGTTGCAACCCCTTGAGGTGCCCCGCAATGAGGACATGTCCTAGCCGTTTCATGAATCTCTTTTGAGCAGCCTCTGCAATATACCATTCCCATAATGTATCCTTAGTAAAAAATTCTAACGATTATATATTTTTTAATCTTAAATAACAAAAAAAATGTTCACATGCGAGGCTTTTGTGTTTTTGGTTACTTTTAACTACATTTTTATATAATTCGCTTAACAAAAATAAGGACAGGACAAACATGAGACTTATACTACTCGGAGCTCCGGGTGCAGGAAAAGGCACGCAAGCTCAATTTTTAACCAAAATTTATAACATTCCGCAAATTTCGACGGGGGATATGCTTCGTGCGGCGATCAAAGCGGGAACGGAACTCGGAAAAATGGCAAAAGCTGCTATGGATGCGGGACAACTGGTAACGGATGAGATTATTATAGGTCTTGTAAAAGACAGAATCGCGCAGGAAGACTGTAAAAACGGGTATCTTTTAGACGGGTTTCCCCGCACCGTTCCTCAGGCGGATGCTATCACAAATGCAGGGATCGAGATCGATGCGGTTATCGAAATCGACGTGCCCGATTCGGAGATCGTCAACCGTATGTCGGGGCGCCGCGCGCACTTGGCATCGGGAAGAACCTACCATATCGTATACAATCCGCCGAAAGTAGAAGGCAAAGACGATATCACGGGTGAAGATTTGGTACAGCGCGACGACGATAAAGAATCGGTCGTTTTAGACAGACTCAAAGTGTATCACGAGCTTACACAGCCTTTAATCGGATATTACAAAGAACAAGCAAGCAAAAATTCAAATATTAAATATGTAAGAGTAGACGGTACGGCGCATATCGCGGACGTTGAAGCAGATATTATCGCGAAACTTGCTCGCTAAAGAGAAAAAAATATCCGAAACTTTCGGATATTTTTTACATTTTTGAAGCTATAAAAGCTTCCATCTTCGATACGATCTCTTCGATCGTACCTTCGCCTGAAATAACTTCCAAAAGATTTTTTTCTTCGTAAAAATTTTGAATCTCTGCCAAAGGTTCGAGATACACCTTCATACGGTTGTTGAATACTTCCGTTTTATCGTCCGCACCTCGCGCACGACCGAGCACTCTCTCTCTTGCCGTTGCCTCGCTCACCCGCACCTCTATGACGCTAGTAAGCTCAAGTTCGGAATCGGTTTGTAAATAGGTATCAAGCGCACTTAACTGCTCCATGCTTCTGGGGTAGCCGTCGATTATAATCACGTCTTTTGGAGCATTTTTTATGGCATGTACGATCGTCTCGATTGCTATTTGGATCGGGACGATAAGCCCTTTGGAGATATAGCTCTCGATCTCCTTGCCGCGCTCGCTGCCGCTTGCGACCTCAAGGCGCAACATATCGCCCGTCGAGTAGTGAACGATAGCGTCGTTTTGTTTGGCGATAAGCTCCGCATCGGTCGTTTTGCCCGAGCCGGGCGCACCGATGATGAGAAACAATCTTTTCATTATTTCACTTGCTCGCGAAGGCGGATATGAAGATCGCGCAATTGATCCGCTTCTACGGGACTCGGTGCTTGCGTGAGAAGACACGAAGCTTTTTGGGTTTTCGGGAATGCGATCACATCACGGATGCTCGATTTTTTAGAGATAAGCATCATCAATCTGTCAAACCCGATTGCAAAACCGCCGTGCGGCGGCGCTCCGAATCTAAGCGCATCGAGTAAAAAGCCGAATTTCTCTTTTGCTTCCTCTTCGCCGATTCCAAGAAGTTTAAATATCTCCTCTTGCATCGCTTCTTTATGGATACGAATCGATCCCCCTCCGAGTTCTACACCGTTGAGGACGATATCGTAAGCGATCGACTCGATATCTTCGACATTCTCTTTGTCGGTGTCTTTTGGCATGGTGAAAGGGTGGTGAAGCGCTTTGACCTTTCCGTCTTCGACTTCAAACATCGGGAAATCGACAACCCAAACAAACTCAAAACGATCTTTGTCGATAAGGTTCATTTTTTCGTGCTCTGCAATGAAAATTCTAAAACGTCCCATATAATCCAAAACCGTTTTCTTGTCTCCCGCTCCAAAGAATACGACGTCTCCCACTTGAAGCTCGGTTCTCTCGATAATAAGCGCAATATCCTCTTCGCTGAAGAATTTAATGAGCGGACCTTTAAGCCCGTCCTCTTTCATTTGGAAATACCCTAAACCGCCCGCACCGAATTTGCGAACGAAATCTTCAAATGTTTTCATCTCTCTTTTTGAAAAAACAAGATCGGCACCCGGAACTCTTAGAGCTTTGATACGGTTTTTATGGGGTTGTTTTGCAATGCTTGAGAAGATTTCGTTGTCACATCTCTCGAAAATATCGATAACGTCCACCATTTTAAGATCGTAACGCAAGTCGGGTTTGTCAGAGCCGTAAAACTCCATCGCTTCACGGTAGGTGATGCGGTTAAACGGAGGCTTGATATCTACGCCGCACGCACCGAACATGGCATGTAAAAGCTCCTCTGCGATCTTCATAACGTCTTCTTGATCACAAAAGCTCATCTCGACGTCTATCTGTGTAAATTCAGGTTGGCGGTCTGCACGCAAATCCTCGTCCCTAAAACATTTTGCAATCTGGAAATATCTATCGAATCCCCCGACCATCAAAAGTTGTTTGAAAAGTTGCGGAGACTGCGGCAGAGCATAAAACTCTCCGTTGTGAACGCGCGAAGGAACCAAGTAATCTCTCGCGCCCTCGGGTGTCGATTTTGTCAAAATAGGCGTTTCAACTTCCAAGAAACCGTTTTTATCAAGAATGTTTCTTGCCGCGATCGCCGCTTTGGAGCGCAGACGAAATGCTTCGTACATATCGGGATCTCTCAGTTCGAGATAACGATATTTAAGTCTTGTCTCTTCACCTACGCTTTTGTCGCCGATGACGAACGGAACGGGTGCGCTTTTGTTTTCTATAATAAGCTCTTCTACGACTACCTCGATAGCACCCGTTTTAAGACGGGGGTTTACAAGCCCCTCGCCGCGGTGGCGCACTTTCCCTTTCGCGATAAGAACAAACTCGTCGCGTACGCTGTCTGCCGTTTTATGTGCCTGTGCATTGTCCGCAGGGTCGCACACAAGCTGAATCAGACCTGTTTTGTCGCGCAGGTCTATAAAGATGATCCCGCCGTGGTCGCGATGGCTGTTTGCCCAACCCGCTAAAACTACCTCTTGACCTACATGTTTTTCATTTAATTCCGTACAATAATGCGTTCTCAAAATAGAGTCCTAATAAAAATTTTTGTGCGATTATAGCGAAAATAGCCTTATCTTAATATTTGCTAGGAGAAAATGTTTTTATGACAATTTGCAATATTTTTTTTGTTTGCAGAGAGGAAAGTGTATAATAACTTCAAAATTCAAGACCATAAAATGAAAGAGTTGTCGTGAAAAAGAAAATCGAAAAAATAGGGGTTATTTTAAGACCTTCTACGCCCGAATTAAAAAACAGCTTTTTTGAAATCAAAAAAATTTTCGCCTCGCACGGTATAGAGACCTATATCGAGAGCATCAGCGGAGGGATGATCGGCGTTATGGGGATCGATTTCGATCTGCTTTGCCAAAAAGCGGATATTTTAGTGACCCTCGGCGGTGACGGTACGCTTATCTCTGCCGTGCGACGTTCATTTCATTATAATATCCCCGTTCTAGGGGTATATGCCGGAAACCTCGGTTTTTTAGCGGACGTCAACCTCTCGGAGCTTGATAGTTTTGCCGCCGATCTTTCAAAAGGGAGATTTCGCATAGACGAACGCTCCGTTTTGGAAGCGACGATTATCAAAGGGGAAGCGACGACGACCGTAGTAGCATTCAACGACATCGTATTCTCCAGACCCTCTATCTCGAATATGGTTCACGTAGAAACGCTTGTGGACGGCAAACCTTTTAATGCGTATAACGGCGACGGGGTCGTAGTATCTACCCCGACGGGCTCGACTGCTTACAATCTTTCAGCGGGGGGGCCCGTGCTTTTTCCGCTGACGAATGTTTTTGTGCTTACGCCGATTTGCCCCCATTCCCTCACCCAAAGACCCGTCGTGTTGCCGGGAGAGTTTTCCATAGAGATGAAAACGCCTAGAAATAGAGCGGTTATGATTATCGACGGACAAGATATGCATGAGCTTGAACAAAACGAAAGCGTCCATATTAAACTTGCCGCCAAAACCGCAAAGCTGATTCATAGGGAAGAATTTAATTACTTTGATGTTTTAAAAGAAAAACTCAACTGGGGAGAATAGCCGTGATCGAAAGATTTTATCTCAAAGAGTATCTTAGCTTTAAAAGCGTAGAGTTGCAGTTGCAAAACGGTCTTGTCGTATTTACGGGACCTAGCGGAAGCGGTAAATCTATTTTAATGAACGCCATCCTCTCTTCGGTCGGGCTCGGCAACTGCGAAGCGGCATTGTGCGAATCGCAAGTCGCTTGGGAGCTTGAGGGGGAAGAGTTCGGGATCGAAAACGACGAAGTGAACGTTTTTCGTTCCGTCAAAAAAGAAAAAGCGCGCTATTTTATCAATAGCCAAAGCGTTTCCAAAAAAATCATAAACACGCTAAGCGCGCCTTACGTACGCCATATCAGCCTAAAAGATTACAGCGATTTCGACAACGAAAACCTGCTTCACATCATCGATACGAGGATAGAAAAGAGAACGGGATCGATTGTAGATATTAAAAATAGATACCGACAGCTTTTTGTGGAGCACAAAGAGATCAAATCACACCTGATGCAGCTTGAAGAGGAGGAGAAGAGGATCGTAGAACTCAAAGAGTTTGCCGCATTCGAGATCCAAAAAATTCAAGAGATCGATCCGAAAATCGGTGAGGATGAAGAACTGATAGAGATCAAAAAAGAGCTCTCGAAAAAAGAGAAAGCCACCCAAAAAATAGATGCGGCAAGCGCTATTTTCGAATTTGAGCATCAGGTGAGTGCGGCACTGGAACTTCTTGACGTTGAAAGCGCTTTTTTCGACGATGCGATGAATGAACTCCACGCTGTTTTTGACAACGCTTCGGAGAGGTTTAGTTCCCTAGAAGAGGTCAATATAGAAGAGGTGCTTAACCGCATAGAATCGCTCAGCCATATCAAACGCAGATACGGCAGTATCGAAGAAGCTCTTGCGTACAAAGAGCAAAAGATAAAAGAGCTACAAAAATACGAAAATATAGAGTTTGAAAAAGAAGCACTTGTGCAAAGAGAGCAGGTTTTGGATCGCGAGGTGCAAAGACTTGCAAAAGAGCTCACGCAACTGCGCGAAGAGGAGTTGACCTCTTTTTGTGACGATATGAACCGCTACCTTAAAGAGCTTTATTTGCGAGAATTGAGTGTTTCTTTAGAGCAGATTCCCCATGGCATGTACGGGCAAGACAGCGTCATGCTTAAACTCAACAACACCGATTTGCAAAAGATCAGTACGGGGGAGTTTAATAGATTACGTCTTGCCATACTTGCGGTCAAATCGGAATCTATGCAAAAAAACGGGGGCGTGTTGTTGCTTGATGAGATCGATGCAAACCTAAGCGGCGAAGAGTCGATGAGCGTCGCGAAAGTTTTAAAACAGCTTTCTAGATATTTTCAAATTTTTGTTATATCGCACCAGCCGCAGTTGACATCTATGGGAGATCAACACTTTTTTGTGCACAAACAAGGAGACGAATCGTTTGTACGCGCACTCGATTTTAACGAAAGAACCGAAGAGATAGCTCGTATTATCAGCGGTAAAGGGATATCCGAAGAAGCGAAAAAGTTTGCAAAAGAGCTTTTGGAGGCGAGCCGATGTGCCTCTTAATAGCCTCCGTCCTTTTGGTTTTTAGCTACACGCTTTTGAGTGCAGGGAAGCTCTACGGTGCATGGGCGGCGTTTGGAGGAGGTGTATTGTTCCTTTTGTTGATGGGAAAAAACATATATGATGTAAAAAAAAGAAAAAAAAGTGAGAAAAAATGATAGTAGATACCCATATCCATTTGGACGATACCCGCTACGACGATGATTTGGAAGATGTTTTAAACCGCGCTAGGGAAGGGGGCGTCAAACGCTTCATTATCCCCGGTGCCGATCCAAAGACGCTTGATAAAGCGGTCTTTATTGCAGAACGTTTTAACGACGTTTACTTTGCCGTCGGGGTGCACCCTTACGATATGGAACACTTCGATGCGGCTTTGTTCGAGAAATACGCTACACATGCCAAGTGCGTGGCGATAGGGGAATGCGGTTTAGATTATTACCGCCTAGAGGGAAGTGATGAAGAGAAGAATCTTGAAAAAGCAAAACAAAAAGAGGTGTTCATCGCCCAGATCGCATTGGCAAAAAAATATAAAAAGCCTCTTATCGTCCATATTCGAGATGCTTCGCGCGATGCCAAAGAGATACTTTTAGCGCAACATGCCAAGGAGGTAGGGGGCGTACTGCATTGTTATAATGCGGATGAGGAGCTGCTCTCACTTTCAAAAGAGGGGTTTTATTTCGGAATAGGGGGTGTCGTAACCTTCAAAAATGCCAAAAAGCTTCTTCATGCCTTGCCGAAAATCCCGCATGAAAAACTGCTTATAGAGACCGACGGTCCTTACTTGACCCCGACGCCGCATCGAGGAGAGAGAAACGAACCGCTGTATACGCAACTCGTAGCGCAAAAAATGTCGGAACTTCTTGGCATGAGCCTAAAAGAGGTAAAGAACCTCACGACGCAAAATGCGCTCCGTTTGTTTAATATTTCTTAATATTAAACAAACTTTGCCTTAGACTACAAAGAAGGTTTTTGAGTTTTAGATGCAAATTAATCCTTTTTAAGGTAAAATCTAGTTTTTATTTTTTAAGGCATGTGCGTAATAATGAGAATTTTATTTATTTTTTTACTCCCTCTTTTTCTTTACGGGAATCTGACAAATTTTTCAAACAACAACAAAGAGATCGCTCTTTTGAAGTCGTTCGATATCGAGCCGTCGTTTTTGTACGATCCGATTATGAACAATATGCGAAACAAAAACAACTCCGTTTATAAAAACAACCATTTTTTCAAGGCGATGGAAGAGGCGTATCTCTTTATCCCCTCCATCAAACAAATCCTCGTAGACAACGATATTCCCTTGGAATTTCTTTATTTGGTGATGGCAGAATCGAACTTCTCCAATAAAGCCTACTCAAAAAAGCGCGCTTCGGGGCTTTGGCAATTTATGCCCGCTACGGGGAAGCTTTACGGGCTCACGATTGACGAATATGTTGACGAACGCCGCGATCCGGTCAAATCGACCGAAGCGGCGGCAAAATTTTTAACCGACTTGCATAAACGTTTTGGCAAATGGTATCTTGCGGCTATTGCATACAACTGCGGGGGCGGAAGGCTTAACAGTGCCATTAAACAAGCAGGAACCGATGATTTGGCGGTGCTTTTAGACGAAAAGAAAAAATATCTTCCCAAAGAGAGTCGTTATTACATCCGCAAAATAGTAGCACTTGCACTTGTAGGCTACGATGAAGAGTATATGTTAGAGAGTGAATACGAATACCTTTTAAACCGTGCAAGCGCCTACTCGATCTCCAAAGTCAATTTGGCTCCCGGCGAATCGCTTCGCAGGGTTTCAAAACTGGCGGGAATCCCCCTCTCGGAGCTTCAAAAACTCAACAGACATCTTAAATACGATTTCGTTCCCCCCTATAAAGGCGGGTATGATATCTATATCCCCTACATCAAACTGGCGGACTTTAAACAAAAATATACACCCGACAGTGTACAAAACATCTATAAAATACATGTTGTCGCAAACGGAGACAACCTCTATAACATAGGGCGCAAATACAACGTCAGCTACAAGGTTATTATGGATTTTAACAGAATGAAAAGTTCAAAACTAAGCTTAAAACAACGTTTGGTGATCCCGATAGAACAAAACACCCAAAAACTCAAAACGGACTTTTACTACATGGTACGTAAAGGCGACACTTTAGAGTCGATAGCAAAAACACACAGAATCAGCGTACAAAACATTAAACTCCAAAACCGCCTCACCTCCAGCGTGATCAAAATAGGCGACAGGTTAAAACTCTATGAATAGAGCATTTATTTTCTCCGCACTCGGTTTAACGTTACTGATGCAAGGGTGTAGCACGCGCGGAGTAAAAAGCTACAGTTACACGCCTCCAAAAAGCTACTCGCACGACAAAAATGCACACCATGCCATGCCCGATCAAAAAACCTATTCCCATCCGACGATGCGCCCTTATGTTATCCGAGGCATCCGTTATCACCCCCATATGGTAAGCGTAGGGGATAGATTCGAGGGAAATGCAAGCTGGTACGGTCCCGATTTTCACGGCAAGCTCACCTCTAACGGCGAAACCTATAACATGTACGATATGACGGCAGCTCATAAAACACTTCCGATGAACACGATCGTTAAAGTGACGAATAAACGCAACGGCAAAAGCGTCGTAGTTCGCATCAACGATAGAGGACCTTTCATAGCTACGCGTATTATCGATCTTTCAAAAACGGCTGCGGGTAAAATAGATATGATCGGTGCCGGCACCGCTCCCGTAATGCTCGAAGTGCTCGGTTTTGAAGTAAAAGGGCGTAAACAGATTCCGACGGAAAGAGAACTTAAAGAAGCACCGCAAAAAGTTACGTACGGAGAGTTTGCACTTCAGATAGGTTCTTTTTCAAAAATTGAAGGCGCCCTTGCCACACAAGAGAAATACGACAAAAGGGATGGTTATCGCACCCTTATAAAAGATGTCGAAACCCAAAACGGAAGAATATTCAAAGTGCTTCTCAAAGGTTTTAAAACGGAAGAGGAAGCGAGAGACTATAAAGCACAAGGTCACTTTCAAGATGCATTTATCGTAGGAGAAGGATAACACGATGGTAACAAAAACAAGAAAAACAAAAGAAACGGATATAACGGTATCGCTCAACGTATACGGGAGCGGAAAAAGCAAAATCCACACGGGTGTCGGATTTTTGGATCATATGCTTGAGAGCTTTGCAAAGCACTCACTTATCGACCTTGAGCTCGCATGCCAAGGGGATATTCATATAGACGACCACCATAGCGTCGAGGATGTAGGGATTGTTATGGGAAGTTTATTCGCCGAAGCGATCTACCCTTTAAGCGGGGTTGAGAGATTCGGCAGCGCTTCGATCGTTATGGACGAGGCATGTGTGAGTTGCGATCTCGATCTTAGCAACAGACCTTATTTGGTTTACGGCATAGAACTTGAGGGGAAAGTGGGTGATTTTGACGTCGAACTTGCCGAAGAGTTTTTCAAAGCATTTGTTTTTAATGCCAGAATCAGTACCCATATTATTCTCTTGCGCGGCAAAAATAAGCACCATATCATCGAAGCCGCTTTTAAATCTCTGGCAGTAGCGCTACGTCGAGGACTTGCAAAAAACGAGCGAATCGGCATCCCTAGCACGAAAGACGTTTTATGATTAAACTTATTGTTTTGGATGTTGACGGATGTCTGACCGAGGGAAAAATAATCTACGACAACAACGGGCTCGAATCTAAACAGTTTAACGTCAAAGACGGTTTTGGGATCAAATCGTGGATGCGCTTAGGACACGAAGTGGCGATCATCACGGGGAGAGAATCACAAATCGTCTCCAACAGAGCCAAAGAGCTTGGGATTAAACACCTGTACCAAGGGGTAAAGGACAAGTTCGGTGCCCTCGAGGAGTTGCTGCAAACGTTAAATATTCCTATCGAATCGGTTGCCGCTATCGGCGATGATCTTAACGATTATAAGATGCTGCAAAAAGTAGGACGAAGCTTTGCCCCTGCGGATGCCGTTACGGAGGTGCGCCAAGGGGTACAGACGATTCTTTCTAGAAAAGGGGGCGACGACGCCGTACGGGAGATGATCGATCTTTTAGTAGAAGAAAACAACCAAAAAGAGACCTATTTAGGCTTTTGGATATGACGATAAACCATTTTTTTTTAGCTATCGCGGGCGGGTTGTTAATGATTTTTTTCTTTTTTAAGCCTATGGAGATCAAACAAAACAAACAAGGGGATATCCCTTTGTTTGAGATAGAAAATTTTTTGCTCCACGAGCTACGGCCCGAAGGGTTGGTAACCCTTATGAAAGGGGAAGAGGGGGTAAAATTTGCCACGCGATACGAAGTAAAAAAAATAGATTACACGGATAACGAAAAAAAAATTAAAGCAAATATGCAAGCAAATTTCGGCGTCTATCAAAACGAGGTTGTCACACTCACGGGAGATATCCTTTATACCCGAGAAGACGGTTTTCGTTTTGAAACCCAAAGCGCTTCCTATAATCGTAAAAACTCCCTCGCAAAGACGAATGACCCTTATATAGCTTATATGGGTGCAAATCGCGTCAAGGGAGAGGGGCTAACCTATAACAATTTAAAGCAAAAAGCATTTTCAAAAAAAGTTGATGCCGTATACTATGTACAAGAGAGCAAACAATGACCAAAAAATTATTCTTTTTTTTATCCGTAGTAGGAGCGCTTCAAGCTCAGGAGCTTAAAATAAAAGCAGCAACGTTCCATGCCGACCAAAAAACGGGTATCTCCGTTTTTGAAGGGGAGGTCAATATCATCAAAGATAGCGACGAGCTCAACGCCAGCAAAGTAACGGTACATCTCAACCAAGAGCGCAAACCGACCAAGTTCGTAGCCGAAAGAGATGTTTCGTTTTTTATCAAAACACAAGACGGAGCCCTCTACAGCGGTAAAGCCCAAAAAGTGATCTATTTGCCGCTTGCAAAAGAGTACCGCTTTTATCAACAAGTAAAGCTCAAACAGCTCGATGAAAATAAAGAGATCATCGGAGAAGAGGTTGTTCTTAAAAGTATCGAAGGCAAAGCCTACGCAAAAGGGGGAGAGAAAGAGCCGGTTATTATGATCTTCGATCTTAACGAAACAAAAGGAAAAGAGCATGATTGAGATTGTCGATGCAAAATTTCTTACGTCTGCTGCAAACCTTCAAGGAGCCATCCCCTCCTTGGCATGTGACGAAGTTGTTTTTATGGCGCGAAGCAACGCGGGAAAAAGCTCTCTGCTCAATGCCCTTACCAATCACAAAAATCTGGCGAAGGTCTCTTCTACTCCGGGGAAAACACGCCTTATTAACTATTTCGACGTTACATTTATGGATCGTGAAACAACAAACAAACGCAAAGCGAAGTTTGTCGACCTCCCCGGATTCGGATACGCAAAAGTTTCAAAATCGCTCAAAGAGGACTGGGAGCAAAATTTGACCGATTACATCTCCCAAAGGGAGCAGATCAAGGTTTTTATCCATCTTGTCGATGCAAGACATCCCCATTTGGATATCGATCTCTCGGTTGCCGATTTTCTTTTGACACATGCCAAAGAACACCAACATATCGTTCAGATTTTTACCAAAATAGACAAGCTAAACCAAAAAGAACTTAGTGCCCTTCGTAGAGAGTTCCCTGATGCACTGATGGTTTCGAGTGCAAAAAAACGAGGTTTGTCCCAAGTGGTGCAAACTATTTACGCAATCTTAGAGGAAAACGAACATGCCGATGCAAATTGCATACACTAAAGCCAAATTAACGGATATTGCCAACATGCAAAAACTCGTTAAAAAAGAGGTGGAGTCGGGGATTATTCTCCCGCGCAGCGACGATGAGATAGCCACAAATATTCGCTCCTACACGCTTGCTCTCAAAGAGGGGGAGATTGTCGGGTTTTGCGCTTTGCATATCCATACGCCTTATCTTGCAGAGATACGCTCTCTTATCGTCAGAGAGGATCTTCGCGGCATGAAAATAGGCGAAAATATGGTACGAAAATGTATCGACGAAGCGTACTCTTTGGGTTTACAAAAACTCCTAAGCTTAACATACAAAAAATCATTTTTTGAAAGACTCGGATTTGTAGAGATCCCAAAAGAATCTCTCCCCGAACACAAAATTTGGGCAGATTGTATCAAATGTAAACATTTCCCCGTATGCAACGAAGTATCTCTCATCAAAAATCTTTGATGCCGATTGTTTACACCGCTTTGTTTGCGGTGTATATCGCACTCAGCAGTATCTATTTGTTTTTGCCGCCGATGTTGGCGGTTCTTTTCGTACTCTTTTCGAATGCACTCAAAAAAGAAAACGCCCTCAATGCGGGACTTGTTTTGATAGCTTTGTTTTTATTTGAAACCGAAAAAGAGTACCTACTTTTTAGCACGGTGATCTTTTTTGCCCTGATGCATAAATTTATACTTCCCAAACTCCATAAGATATCAAACTGTAAAGGGTGTATCAACCTCCTCGGCGTAACCATTGCGTATTTGGGGTATTTTCTCTTTGTTACGTTTCTTGCAAGCGTATTCCTTTTGCCGCCGCCGAGTTTTACTTTTTATATCCTCTATTACATCCTAATCGAATTTTTGATCGTGAGTCTCTTGTGAAAATAAAATTTATCCTTCTTGTTTTTGTTTCTACATGGATCGCATTGATCGTGCGCGTGTTTTATTTAGCCGTAGAATCCAACAGCTATTACGAAAAGCTCTCCTACAACAACACCATAAAAACAGAACTGATCGCTCCCGTGCGCGGGGAGATTATCGATCGCAACAACAAGCCTATCGCCATCAACGAACTCGGTTTTAAAATTCAGCTAAAGCCCCATCTTTTAAGCAAAAAAAATCGGAAAACATTTGAAGAGGAGCTTGACGTCCTCACAACTCTTTTGCCTACTTTAGAGAGGGAAAAACTGATTAAAAACTACAAAAAGAAAGACTCTTTTTACAACCACAACTTTATCGACGTTGTGCAATTTGTCTCTTACGATGCCATTATGCCCGTCTACTCGATTTTAAATCTTCGTAAAAATCTCAATGTTGTTCCCGCACCCAAACGCTACTACCCCTACAACGAGATAGCGGCACATGCCATAGGCTACGTTTCGCGTGCAAACAAACAGGATATAGACGACGACAAACTTCTCGATCTTCTGGACTTTACGGGAAAAACGGGGGTAGAAAAATATTACAACACCTACCTTCAGGGCAAAGCAGGCTCTCGGGAGATCAAAGTCAACGCCAACAATCAAGAGATCGAAGAGCTCTCCTACCAAGCCTCTCAAGAGGATGCCAAACTCACCCTCAACATAGATATAGAGTTGCAAAAATATATCTCTTCCCTTTTTACCAAAAAAGCGGGAGCCGTGATCGTTATGGATATGCAAGGGGGGATTTTAGCTGCAAGCAGTTTCCCCGAATACGATCTCAATACGTTCGTTTCGGGTATTTCCCACGAAGAGTGGAATAAACTCGCCAACAGCCTCGACACCCCTTTTACCAACAAAGTGATCAACGGGCTCTATCCCCCCGGTTCTACCATCAAAATAGGTCTGGGTCTTTTATATATTACAACCGATCTCGATGAACATTGGAGCGTTGATTGTAAATCCTCGCTCCCTTTAGGGGGGAGAATTTTTCGCTGCTGGAAAAAGCAAGGTCACGGTAGCACCGAGATCAAAAAAGCTATCAGAGAGAGCTGTGACGATTACTTTTACAAAGGAAGCCTTATCGTCGGAAACAAAAAAATGAGCGACGGGCTTATGCGCTACGGGCTCGGTCAAAAAACGGGAGTCGATCTCCCCAACGAATTTATAGGGATCGTCCCATCACGCGAATGGAAACGCAACAAATACAACAAATCGTGGAACATAGGAGAAACGGTCAACATGTCGATCGGGCAGGGGGATTTCCTTACAACCCCTTTGCAGATTGCACAACATACCGCGCTCATCGCTTCGGGAAAATTGCCCACGCCCCATTTTGCCAAAACTATCGGAGAAAAGGAATTTGAGCCCGTTATACAGGATGTCTTAACCGAAGAGGAGAAAAAAAAGCTCCCTATTATCCAAAAAGCGATGTATGAAGTGTGCAATCACCCAAAAGGTACCGCAACGCAGTATTTACGTACAAATATCAAGATAGCAGGAAAAACGGGAACGGCACAGGTCGTAGGTATTTTACAAGATATCGAGCACAGAGAACTTGAGCATGAGATGGAGTACTACACCCGCTCCCACGCTTGGTTTACTACGTACGGACCCTATAAAGACCCGCAGTACGTTGTAATGGTGATAGTGGAACACGGGGGACACGGGGGTGCTGCTGCGGGGGGAATCGTCTCAAAGATTTACAATAAACTCGACGAACTCGGGTATATACAATAATTTAGAACGCGTAACGAACGAGTTCGTTGGGCTATGCTTCTTCGGTTCGGACGATCAGACTCGCGGGAAGATCGTATTTTTTAATTAGCCGCTCCTCCTCTTGACGCATTTCGCCGTTATCAATCTCGTGATCAAACCCCAAAAGATGCAACAAACCGTGGATAAACAGCAGGGCACACTCATCACGTTCGGAGTGTCCGTGCTCGGCGCTCTTGGCATGTACGTGATCTGCCGAGATGACGATGCTCCCAAGAGGCGCAAAAGGGAGATCCTCAAAAGGGAAGCTAAGCACGTCGGTGTCTTTATCGATACCGCGGTGTTCCCTGTTGATCTCTCGCATCTCTGCATTATCGGTGATAATAAGCTCTATCTCTTTTTGGGTGAACTCGGAAGCTATCGTTTCAAAAAACCCCTCATCTACCTCCAAAGAGGTTCTGTTGTCAAACTCGATCATCCTTACCCTTGAAGATCCAAAGAGTTTCCAAGACCCGTTTTCTGCGCCGTATCAACCTGCGCTTGTTCTTGTGCGACCGCTTGGGATTGTTGCCGCGAACTCTCAATCACGCGCGCCGCCATCTCTTCTTGTGTTTGAATCGCTTTTTTCATAGTGTCTGTTTGTAAAGAGGGTTGTGTCGCAGTCGATGATGTTGTTTCCATGAACGGCTCCTAATTATATTTTCGCCATTGTAGTCCTATTTTATTTTAAACCACATAAAAAATCTATGCTAAAATTGCGGCATGGAAAAGAAACAAAACAAGAAAAAAGCGGTTTGTATTATGAGCGGCGGCATGGATTCCACCCTTTGCGCTTACATGATGCGCAAAGAGGGGTACGAGATCGTTGCCGTGCATTTTAACTACGCCCAGCGCACGGAACAAAAAGAGTTGGCATGTTTTACAAATATTTGCGACGCTTTGGGCGCGCAAGAGCGCTACGTGTTGGATATGAGTTTTTTTAAACAACTCGGTGCTTCGGCACTTACCGACTCTTCGATCGAGGTTCCCACAAGCGGCATAGAGGAGGGGGTTCCCGTGACCTACGTCCCTTTTCGCAACGGGATTTTTTTAAGCATGGCAGCAGCGGTCGCCGAAAAAGAGGGTGCCCAAGCGATTGCGATCGGTGTGGTGGAGGAGGACAGCAGCGGCTACCCAGACTGCCGCGAAGCCTACATAAAAAGTATGCAAGAGAGTATCAATCTCGGCACCAAAGAGAGCACTCGCATAGAGATTGCGATGCCGCTTGTGCACCTTAAAAAATCGCAAATCGTGCAAAAAGCGCTTGAGCTTGGCGTACCGCTTGAGCTTACGTGGAGCTGCTACAAAAACGAAGAAAAGGCGTGTGGCGTGTGCGACAGTTGCAGACTGCGCCTCAACGGCTTTGCACAAGCAGGCGTCGTCGATCCCATTACCTATGCGTAGTTTTGTTTTTAAGGATCTCGAGGTTTTTCATATCACCAAAAGAACCCTCAAAAACAGCTATATCCAAATTGATCCCCATGCCAAGATACTTCTTAAAACCCCTCACGTCTCGCAAACGTTTCTTTTAGAGCTTTTAGAATCCAAAGAGCATTGGATACGAAACAAACTCTCTTTAGTTCAAAACACGCATCTGAAAAAAGCACGCCTTGAAGATGAAGTGCTCCTTTTTGGCGAAACGATCGGTATAGACTCCCCCGACGCGCACAAACTCCGAACCTCGCTCGCTTCGATTGCGCCACAAGAAAAAACCAAGGTGCTCCGCGCTTACGAGACGTTTTACGAGCAACATGCCAACGAGTATCTCCCCCGCCGTCTCGAGCATTTTGCCGCTCTTATGGGGCTTTCTTATAAGGAGCTGCGTATCAAAAAGCTCAAAAGCAGATGGGGCAGTTGCGATTCTCTACGCCGCATCACCCTCAATAGAGAACTTGTCAAGATAGAAAAAGAGCTCATAGACTACGTTATCGTCCATGAACTCGCCCACCTTGTCCACATGAACCACTCTAAAGCGTTTCACGATCTTGTCGCACGTTATCTTCCGCAAGCGCCGCTTTTACGTAAGCGGCTCAAAGCAATCTCTTTACACAATCTTTCTTTTGACGAATAAACAAGCAAACTCGTTTAATTTTTTCGTCAGCTATAATCATATATACTTCTTATAATTTTTATAAGAGGAGAAAATTATGGATCACCATTACAGATCGCTTAGCTATTTTCCCATCCAATTGTTCGCGGTTGTCATGGGGATTTCCGGCTTAACGATAGCTTTTGCAAAAGCGTACCATACGCTGGGTGTTCCTTTTGTCGTCTATCAAGGTTTATTGGGTCTTGATACGGTTGTGTTTTTGGGTATTTTAACAACCTATATTTTTAAATGGGTTTTGCGTCCCGAAGCGGTGGCAAAAGAGTTTGTGCATCCGATTAAGAGTTCTTTCGTAGCTACGATCTCGATCAGTTTTTTATTGGTCTCCATCGCCTATTACGATTACGTGCCTCATCTCTCTATTGCACTTTGGTACATCGGAGCCCCTTTGCAGCTTTACTTTACGTTAAAAGTACTTAGTTTTTGGATCAATAACCAATTCAAAGAGGTGCACAGTAACCCTGCGTGGTTTATCCCCATAGTAGGGAATGTTTTGGTTCCCGTCGTAGGCGTCGATGCAGCACCGATTTACGTGAGCGTTTTTTTCTTTGCGCTTGGGATGTTCTTTTGGATCGTACTATTTACGATGGTAATGTATCGCATCATCTTCCACCATCCTATGGCGAAGAAGCTTATCCCGACGCTCTTTATCTTTATAGCGCCTCCGGCGATAGGGTTTGTGAGTTATTTTAGAATCAGCTACGGCAGCATAGACATGGTAAGTATGGCGCTCTACTTTTTAGCACTTTTAACCTTTTTCATGCTTGCGTTTATGATTAAAAAGTTCGACACCAAAGAGTTTTTTATCTCGTGGTGGGCATATACCTTCCCGCTTGCGGCGCTCACCATAGCGACGATTATGCTCGAGAACGTCTTTAAAAACGATATGTTGTTTTATGGCTCCTACTTTTTCTTAAGCCTTACGACCTTCGTGGTAGGATTCGTAGCCTATAGAACAATCCAAGAGATTAAAAAAGAGAAAATCTGTATAGAGGAGATAGAGTAATGAATAAAAAAGTACTAGCAGCAGGTGTTGCAATAGGTTTGGTAGTAGGTGTTTTCTTTGGCATGGCGACGTTTAAATTTGCAGCACCCACGATGCTTTTTAAAGAGGTGCAGGTCAATTACAGTTTTGAAAAAACGCTTGATTTGCTCGTACACAATATCAACGCGCAAAAAGGGTGGCAGGTTACCGACGTGATAGACCAACAAGCCGCAGTGATCGGCTACGCACCGACGATGCAAAAGGTAAAAATCGTCAAATTCTGCAACCCTGAGTATGCAGCAAAAATGCTCAGTAACGACGCAACGAAAGTGATGGCGGTGCAGATGCCTCTGAGTATCGCGGTATTTGAGAGAAACGACGGACGCATTATGCTCGGGCTCTCCAACGGTTATATGATGTCCCGCCTTTTTGCCGGAAGCGCGCGCGGCGAGATTATGCAGGGCGTTATCAAAGATATGGAGCAGATTTTAAGTTTTATCAATTTCCGCTATAGCATGTTTTAAGGATTCGAAGCAAGCTTCGTATCCGCAGGCTCCTCACGCAAATAGCTTAAATGGTAGCGGCTTGAGGGGGACCACATCATCCATCCGCTCGTGTTTGCGTCTCGCGAGGCGCGAACCTGCTCTTGAATCTCAAACTTTTTATAATGTTTTTTCGAATGCGCATAATCTTTAAAATACTGCAACCACGGGCGTACGCGCACGGGATCGATGCGGTCTTGGATATTGGCGATGCTTTTGTAGATCACCGTATAGGGGATCTCGGAGGGGTATTTGACCCCGAAAGAACCGTTTGCAAACCCAGATGGGTAGAGCATCGGAGCGAGATAATCGGCCTTAGATGCCATCGACCGTACGGTTTGACCTATATTGTTGTCATCCTCACCCTCTGCCCAGCAGATATTGCCGTAGGTATCGACCGAGATAAACACCCCGTATTTTCGAAGTCTTTTTTGTGCTTTGTCCAAAAACTCTTCGATCGCTTGAATGCGGTTTTGCGGCGTGCTCTCTTTGGAATAGACAAGCCCCTCGCGCGCAGGGAAGCGGATATAATCGAAATTGATCTCGTCAAACCCCGCTTTTGCCGCTTCTTCGGCGATCGCTATGGCATATTCGTGGGAGCGTTTGTCAAACGGATCGACCCATGCCATACCGTCGTGGTTGCGCCAAATCTCGCCGTTCTTTTTCTTGATGGCGTATTCGGGGTTGTTGGTGGCTTGAAGATCGTCCATAAATGTACAGATACGCGCTATGGTGTAGACCTTCTTCTCTTTCATAAGCTGCATAAACCCTTCCATATCGCGGTTGGTTCGCTGATGGTGGGCACCGTAACTGTTAGCCTGTTTGAAAGAGGTTTTAAAAGAGGTGGAACCGAACTCGTTTTTGACGTCGATAACCAAAGCGTTAGCCGCATTCTCGTCAATCATCTCCAACACTTTTTTTGCGCGAGGCGAGGTAGCGTTTGCCGCCCAAAAGGTGAGATAAAGCGCTTTAACGCGGATCGGCTCGACGGTGACGTTTGTTAGGTTTGCATCGGCATAAAAGGAGAGGGGGCGGTAGCCGTAAGCCTTGGCATGTAAGAGCGTTTCGTTGGTGTCGATGCGAAACGTACCGTTTGCATCGGGGTTAAATTGGTTCACAGAATCGCTGATAACCGCCTTTGAGACGACATCAGAGCTTTCTTGATCGATAAGACGCAGCTCCAGCGGAGCGCTAAGTAAAAAAGAGGAGAGCAAAGAAGAAAGCAAAATGTGTTTCAAGAATATCTCTTATGGCGAAATGAATTCGGAAGTATATCTCTATTGGGTAAATGCGCTAACGCTCGTTGAGATAGTATTGCAAACTCACTTCGCTCCATTTTTTCGATGCCGCAAGATAGTTTTGGATCGATTCGTTGACGATTTTAAAATCGTTCGATTTTTCGCTTAGTTCCGACAACACCTCTTTAAGAGCTTTTTTCCCCGCCGAA
>Ga0265295_1001407_pt1 | contig 42308 bp, 31 predicted proteins | sample Munlansysbiofilm_FD_192503 | JGI IMG/M metagenome (GOLD analysis project Ga0265295, IMG submission 192503) | Leachate microbial communities from a municipal landfill in Southern Ontario, Canada - Methane capture system biofilm | ecosystem: Engineered > Solid waste > Landfill > Unclassified ... | reverse complement strand
CCAGCCTTGCGTTTTATCTAAATGCCGAGATGATACTTGTTGTGTAAGTGCTTCTTACAGTGTAAACCCATCTTCATTTTTTCGGAAATTCCCATTATTAGTATCCGGTATTCAGGCACACCCCCCCCTTCATTGGTGGTGGGGGGTCAGTATTCTAATTGCGCGGAAAAATAGTGTAGTAGTTTAGTCACAGCACCTCACAACAATGTAAAACAGAAACTGGAACCGGAAAAACTTTCAAGCACTTTCTTATGGTCATTTCAAGCACCATCATTGGTATAGGCAGCCCAAAGGAGCTGTTCAGGCTATTTACAAAAGTGTTAACGCCAACATACCACACTATTCAGAGGACGATGTTGTAGTATGGATCATCGACAACCAGAAAGGTCGCAGAAACTTAACCGACGGTTGGAAGTACGAACTGGCGCAGACAAAGAAGAGCATCTTGCTGGAGAAGGGAAGAGAGAATCGAAACCCCGGATTTTTGGCAACCAACATACTGGAGCTGTTTTGTCAACTATTGACAAAACACCAACCCACAACACCCGCGACGAGATCATTTTTCCCAACTCTCATACTTCGCCAGTCCTGCGTTCAAAAAGTCACGAGCAACTCTCACAGTTTCCAAAAAGGAAGGGTTGGGAAAGGCACCAACGCGAAGCGCCACAAAATAGCCACTAAATCGAGCTAACTTTGTAAATGTTTGTCCTTTTGTTTGCACCAACAAAAAAAGGCTCACAGATTTTAACCTGTAAGCCTTTGATTACCAAGTTGCCCGATCAGGGGTCGAACCTGAACTCTTCTGATTTATAATCAAAGTGGGTAGGAATACTTATTCCGGTGGACATACTTTCTACAAAAGGAGATATCTCGATTTCGGAATCAACGTTTAACCCTTCCAACTGAGCCAAAAATATTAGATAGGTCTCAATAATTTCTGATAATTTCTTTTTTCGGGATGAAGCATATTTCTCGGCTTGTTCGAGCACTTTTTTGTCAAGATTTATGACTAATTCAGCATTCATATTCGTTGTTTTAAAATGTGTTAGGTGAAGTTTAAACGAATATCATTGTGTTATGACTTTCTTATTCTTAAATCATTGTTGTCCGGTAAACTTAATTTCCTTTAAATAGACTCTTCACTCCGCTGCGCTTCGTTCAGAATGACAGGCTGTTAGGGTTCTTGGGAGGCTTAGTCGGCGGCTGCGCCGCCGACTAAGCCTCCCTCCCCCAATCCCTCGCAAACCATTGTCATTGGTAGCGCAGCGAACAATCTAATGTTTTTAGCCGGACAACAGTGTTTGATAATCTTAAAAAAATATTTACGAAAATAATAAAAACGCTGAAGCTCATCCCTAATCATCCGGATATTCCTTCAGAAACCCCACAAAAAAAAGAAAAAAGACCGGCTCCACTGTGGAGCCGGTCTTACTATTAATTATTAAACCTAAATTAAAAAAAGAATTATTTGCTGATAATAACCGTTCGCTGGTGCGTCAGGCCGGCATTGCCAACAAACTGAAGCATGTAAGCGCCAGTGCCTAAGCCTTCGAGGCTGAGCTGCTGATTCAGGGTGTTTATCGTTTTTACTTCACGAACCAACTGGCCAAAACTGTTGAACAGGCGCACGCTTGCGATACCTTCCACCAGGTCGATGTTGAGCCTGGTGGTGGCGGGAACGGGATAAACGCGGATGGCCTGCATCGGGTTTTCGTTCACACCCACCATTACATCGAGCGTAACCGGAACAACGGTGTAAGGTGTATCGGCGTCGTTGCTTTCGATAATGATATTGGCAGCATAAATTCCCTGCATCATGGTGGTGGTGGTAAAATTAACAGCTACCTCCTGCATATCTTCGGCAGGCACGGTGCCGGCAGCGGGGTCAAGGCTAAGCCATTCGCCGGGAGTAAGCTGCACCAGACCGCGGATGTTAATGTTGGCATTCAATCCGGCATCGGCCAAATGCTCCCAAGTTTCTCCGTCCATCGAAACCCAGTCGCCATTGGGATCGGCAGGGCCACCGTCGAGACCGGCAACATACAGGCCTGCATCGTGGATGTAGTTGATTCCGATCCAGATGTCGGTACCTTCCAGCGCCAACGGAGTATCCAAAGTAATTGTATTCCACTCGAGCGGCGCGGCGTCGAAAGGCTGAACGTGCAACACCTGACCAGGCGTTGTGGTGGTTCCGGCTCCCCAGATAATCAGTGTAGCTTCATTAGGCAAATCATTTACGTAAGTATCTACGGATTGCAGGGTGGCGCCGGCAAAGGCGTAGACCATTTCGGACGGAAAGCGCGCTGCAGCAAACATACTTCCACCCGGGATAAGGCCAAAAGCATCTACATTGTCGCCATCGTAATGCAACAGGAAGTTGTCGTCGCGGGTATTGTCGCGTGCAGCAGCCTGCCCTTTGGTGGGAGCAGATTGCAGAGAAAGTTCCCGGTTGCGCTGGCTTTTGCCAACAGGCACAGCGGTAGGTTGGTTGCTCTTTCCAGCCATCAGGTAATTGATGTAGGTTTCGTATTCGAGCGGGGCATTGCCGGTATTTTGGATTTCCATGAGTTGGGTAGAAGATGCTCCGGGAAATAGTGCTTCCGTTATATTTTCGGGTAGAACGCTGATGTTGGGTATCTCTGCGCCAAAGTCGATGATGAAGGTGACGTTATCTCCGTCAGGATTCACACCAGCACCAATGAACATATTCCCGTCGGGGGTTACGCCATTAACGCTATAGAATAACCATTCAGAGGCTTCGGCCATTCCGCGGCTTAAGACATAGTCGTTGAAGCTGATCAATTCGCCATCGGGCAGCCTTGCAAAGGCACGACGCATATCAGGAAAGGGAGGCCAGCCTTCGGCGGTAAAGCCCAAAACAGTACCATCGTCCATCACAGCTACAGGGGAGATCATTCCTTCATTAAGGGTATTATCAAAAAATACAGCGCCTGTTTGCTGTGTCCAGACAAATCCTGATTCGCCGGCATTACCTGCCACATATTCTCCCGTTGATGAAGCCGCGAAAGCTTCGCCATATTCCTCTGGCGAAATTTGCAGCATTTGGTCATCGGTCCAGATTACCGGCGAACGCGAAGCTGAAGGCAAATCGGCCCAGCCAAAAACAATACTTCCGTCGTTGCTGATGCCATTGGGGCGGCTTCCACCGGGTGCCAGCGCGCCAATATCCTCGTAACCATCTGCCGACGACCACTTAAATGCTTTGTACAAGCCACCCGGATAATATTGCATCCCCACCACAATGGAGCCATCGGCTGACATCCCCCAGCAAGAGTTATAGTCGGAACCCGTTGGTTCGCCTGCATCGGGATTGAGCGGCAGAAACGACCATTGTTCGGTTTGGTAATGCCAATAGCCAGTCATCTGTGTGTTGTATTCAGGATTCAGATTTGTTCCGCCAACGGTGCCGTCTTCGGCAACAGCCTGCACTGCTAAATCTTCGCCGGGTATTGATTTCAATCCAAAGTCTCTAGACCACAGTAAGCCACCACCACCAAAAGGTGTAATAACGACAAATTCCCCATTTTCGCTGATATCAGTTGGGAAAGTATAGTCGTTTACCAATGTGATGACTTCGTAGTTTGCCGGCTCCAGAATGGTGTAGTTTACCGGAACAATTACTTCCGGCAATTCCGGGTCGTTAGAGCTGATGGTGATTGATGCACTGTAATCACCCAGGGTAAGGCCATCGGGATCGAAGGTAAGTGTATGTCCCAGCGCACCGCCGGTACCCAGGTCGCCGCCAAGTGGGTCGATGGTAAGCCAACCTTCGGCACCTCCAGTATAAGCGAATTCGATAGAATAAATCAGGTTGTCGATACCGCCGTTGCTGATGTTGAGTGTTTTTGTAATAATATTATTGATAGGAGCTGTGGCATTAACCTGTTCGGGGGCTACCACGATATGTGGCGAGGTGTCGAACTCGTCGCCAACATACACATCATCAACAGCCCAGGCGTGGGCATAGTCGCCCTGATAGCGAAAAGCCACATAGGCTGTTTGTCCGGCATAGGTCGCCAGATTGATTAATACCTGCTGCCATTCGGCGGCAACTTGCTCAGGCGTCCACAACTGCACAAAATCGCCACTGGCCGGATCGCCGCTGCCGGTGCTTATCCACACGCTGTTGTTGCCATAATAGTCAGGATCGATTGTGTAATTCCAGAAAGCCAAAACGATAGCACCCGAGGCAGGAAATTCCATAGCAGGCGTCACCAACCAACCGTCCTGTGCACCATTTGCAAAGTTATGGTAGGCACTTTTAGCACCGTCGGGAGTATGGTTAAAATCGGGTAGAGCTGTCCATGTTTCACCGCTGCCATCCAAGTCGTAAACCTGCCAGGAAGCGGGTGGAAAAGTTTCGCCTTCGAAGTCTTCTTCAACAGGGAAAAGTCGCGTGCCTTGCGCATTAGCAGTAGTAATCATCAGCATGGGCAGGAGCAGCAGCATAAAACTGACCAGCCGTAATTGTGAGAAAATTGTAGTTCGTGTTTGCATTGTTCTAATTGTTTTGAGTTATGAATTTTTGATTTATTAAATTAATAAAGGTGTAATGATTTCTATTTTGTCTTTGTATCACCCACATCCTTTTCGAAATGACGCAGCAATTTCAAAAGTGCTTTTCTTTCAGATTGTTTCCTTTCCAAAAGCGCCTTCAGCTCGTCTTCGATTTCTTTCTCCGTTTCTTTGTCGGATTTGTTGTTCGCCATCATGAATAATTTTGAGGCTGCAAGATTACAGCGCGCATGGTTCACCACCAAAAAATCCATCGCCACTTTGTAGCTACAAAGCCCGAAAGCCAACCATACATCAGCAATACAAAAACGGGTACTTTGTTGGTTATGTGTTTCTTATGGTTGAAGCAGGGCGCGGAGAGCGGGGCGAAGGGCGCGGGGCGAAGGGCGCGGGGCGAAGGATTAGCGCCATAGGCGCGACAATATGGTAGAATGAAGCATCAACCAAAAACAAAAGCGCCATAGGCGCGGCACTCCGGATGATTTGTTGATGTGCTGATGTGTTGATGTGCTGATTTGTTGATGTGCTGATGTGATGCTCCGGGGTTTGAATTTTGGAATTGTTTACACCGACTACCGTCGGTTGCAACCTGGAATTTATTTGTGATTTGGAATTTGTGATTTGGAATTTGGAACTTACACCAACATGCATTTCGATATTATTTTGTTTTTCGAGTATTGAACCGCAGAATCCCACACGTGCAGGATGAATAATGCCTGCCCTGAGCTGGTTTCGACAGGTTTCGACTGGCTCAGCCTACAAGCTCAACCACCGTTGTCGAAGGGAAGTAAAGAAAGGATTAGCAGGGCGCGTGGCGCAGGGCGCAGGGCGAACGGCGTAAAGCGAAGGGCACGGAGAGCAAGGCGCGGGAGGATTTGGAAATTTGGGTGTTTGGACGAGGTTTTATTCGCTCTAAGCGACACCGTTGGTTGTTCCCTGCTTCCTGCAGACTGCTGGCTGCGAGCTGTGGGCTGCCGGTTTTTTCAGAGCGCGGCGAGATATTCTACAAGACCTGTGTCGGAGTTGGTGAGGTTGAGCTTTTTGCGCAGGCGGGTGCGTGCCACGTCGATGGTGCGGGGCGACTGTCCGGTGATGAGCGAGATTTCTTTGGAACTCATGTTGAGCTTCAGAAAAGCGCAAAGGCGCCGCTCGTTGGGTGTGAGGCTGGCGTCGATTTCGTTGAGTTTTTGGTAGAAATCATTGTGCACCTGCTCAAAACGCACCTCAAATTCCTGCCATACCGAGGTATCATGCGTACGTTCCAGGTCGCGGATGGTTTGCAGCAACCATCGCTGATCGGGCCGCTGACCCGTCGCCATCTGCTTTTGTAGCTTTTGGACAATTTCGTAAATAAGCTCATTTTTCTGTATCTGATACATCACATTGGTGGTCAGCTCTTTTTTCTTAATTTCAAGTTCTTTTTCAAGACTATCTTTTTCAAGCTCCATCTTCTGTGCGTTCAACTGGATGTTCTCAGCTTCGAGCCGCAGGCGTTTGTTGCGGCTGTGCGAAAGGAAATATAGCAGGCTGATGATGGCCAATATCAAAAGCAGAGTAAGCCCGACAAAAAGGTAACGTTGCTCTTTTCGCTGCTGCTCCAGGCGCATCAGCTGCCGGCTTTCTTCGTATTTGCTGGTAATTTCAAATTGTGTGAGCGTATTAGCTGCTGCTTCGCGGTTGAGCTTTTCGTTGACATCCGCGTAAGCGATATAATATTTCAACGCCGAATCGGCATTGCCTTGCCGCTGATAGGCTTCGAATAATTTTATCGCCACCTCCGTCAGCAAGCTCATATTTCCAACCTGAAGAGCCAGCCGATAGCCTTCGTTGAGATGTTGGATGGCAGTGTGCTCGTCGTTGATGGCCATATAGTATTCGGCCAACGTGCGATGCGATTGCCCCATGCCCACCAGATCGTTGGATGACTGACGCAACCGGAATGATTCGATGAGATATTCATAGCTCTTTTCGGGATAGCCCTGCTCGATAAAAAGTGTGCCCAGGTTGTTGAGCAGGATGCCAAGGATTTCCGGATCGCTCCCACCCTGTCTGGCCAGCAGGATTCCTTTTTGATAATAATTTTCGGCTAAATCAGGCTCCTGGAGATTTTGACAAGCGATGCCCAGATTATTATAAATGGTGAGCATTTCGTTGTGTGGCGAAGCAGGCTGCAGAGAATCGGTGAGGTGTTCAAAAAAAACGAGTGCTTTTTCAAAATAGCCTCTTGATTGTTGGTATTGCTCCAACTGCAGATACACAGCACCCAGATTTATGCGCCCGTAAGCAACACCCTTCTCATCGCCGAGGCGGGTATTTATTTCGATGTATCGCAAATAGTACTGTGTGGAAAGCTCCAGCAGGCCGTTGACGAAGTATGCGTTGCCGAAATTGAGACACGCATGTGCAATCAGTTTTTGGTCGCCCGATTTTTCTGCTATATCCATCGCCTTCTGTGCCGTGAGCAATGCTTGCCCGATGTCGGAGGCAGCCAATGCTTTGGAAAGCTCCACATGTTCGTGCACACGCGCCGAATCGCCCCGCGCCACCAGAGCCATGTAGCGCAGCGAGTCGATTTTGATGGTGTCCTGTGCCTGCAATTGGCAATCGGAAATTACCAGAGCAACGATTAACACCACAATACCAAAAGTCGTTATTTGCTTCACCTTATCTGTTTCTATCGCCAAAGATAATTAGTTTTTAATCGGAACAAAAACAACACATTTTACTCCACAGGCAGTGAGCGCACAAAACCCTCTTCGAGCGAGATGAAGGTTTCGGTGGCTACTATCTCCGGGATGGACTGTATCTGTTCGACGATGATGTTTTTAAGATGTTCGTTGTTGCGCGCCAGGATTTTTACCAACAGCGAATATTTCCCCGTGATGTGGTGGCACTCGACGATTTCAGGGATCCGCTTGATTTTTTGAAAAACCTCCTCATGTGTGCTGGTGGCAATAAGATTTACCTGAAGCCCGATAAAAGCACAGGTGAGATAGCCAAAGCCGCTGCGCGAAATAGTTACCTGCGAGCCTGTGATGACACCGGCTTCGGTCATTTTTTGTACGCGCTGATGGATGGCTGCTCCCGACACTTTGCAATGGCGCGCCACCTCCAGATAAGGCATGCGGGCGTCGGCGGTGAGCAGCGCCAGGATGCGCCGGTCGAGGCTGTCGAGTTTAAAGTTTTCTGTCATGTTTTTTGTTCGGTGTTTGGTGTTCCCTTCGGCAACGGTGGTTGAGCTTGTAGTCTGAGCCAGTCGAAACCTGTCAGAACCAGCTCAGGGCAGGCTGTTGTTAGTTTTCACTGAAGACTGAGAACTAAGGAACTTTTTTCACAAACTAAAACCTGCTACTCAAAAATCAATCGGCAAACTTACAGTTTTTCGGGATAATCGTGTTTTAGATTTCAGTTTTTAAAATGATTGATACAGAAGTCACAAATTCGTTTTGTTTTCGTTAGTTTTGCTTCGACATTTAAAAATTTATTCATTAATAAAAATTATACGATTATGAAATTTGATCCGGCAAGTAAGATTCAGGATTTATTACAATTTGGCGAATATGGCGACGTAAACCCGTCGGTATCAGATTCGGCAACATTTACTTTTATGCAGGCCAAGACCATGCTCGACACTTTTCAGGGCGAGGCCGAAGGATGTTTCCTTTACTCACGCCACTGGAACCCGAGCAACAAATATCTGGCTGATGCCCTGGCCGCCATGGAAGGGACAGAAGCCGCCTGGGTTACAGCCTCAGGAATGGGCGCCATCACCTCGGCAATTTTGCAACTTTGCAATGCCGGCGACCATATCGTGGCCAGCCGAACCACCTACGGAGGAACTTTTGCTTTTCTGAACAACTACATCGAAAAATTCAACATCGGGGTCACTTTCGTAAATATTACCGACCTGAAGGAAGTAGAAGCCGCCATCAAACCCAACACGCGCATCGTTTACACCGAAACTGTCACCAACCCGCTGCTGGAAGTTTCGGATGTACGCAAACTTGCCGACATCACACACAAACACAACGCAAAGCTGTTGGTCGACAACACCTTTACGCCAATGATGATCAACCCATCACAACTGGGCGCTGACGTGGTGCTCTATAGCCTCACCAAATTTGTTAACGGGAAAAACGATTGCGTAGCGGGTGCCATCTGCGCAAGCGAAGAATTTATTGCCTCACTCATCGACGTTAACAACGGCACGGCTATGCTTCTGGGTCCTGTGCTCGACCCATTCCGCTCGTCGTCGATCCTGAAAAATCTGCACACACTGCATATCCGCATGCAACAACACAGCCGCAACGCCATGTATCTGGCCGAAAAGCTGGAAGAAATTGGAATTCCGGTAAACTACCCCGGCCTGAAAAAACATCCCGGCCATGAGCTACACAAAACCATTATGAATGAAAAATATGGCTTTGGTGGCATGCTCTCTTTCGACGCAGGCACCGCCGACAAAGCTGCCGAAGTAATGGAGATGATGGAAAGCGAAGGCGTAGGCTATCTGGCTGTCAGCCTTGGCTATTTCAAAACACTCTTTAGCAATTCCGGTAAAAGTACATCCTCGGAAGTGCCCGAAGAGAAACAAAAAGAGATGGGGCTTTCAGAAGGATTGATCCGTTTCTCCGTAGGACTCGACAGCGAAATAGATCGCACTTTCGAGATGATAAAAAAATGCCTGAAAAAAACGGGTATGATCAAATAAGGATTCAGTTTATTGGTACGGCTCAAAAAAGCGAGAGAGTTGGTAAGAATGGGCGCTTTGCACCTCATTCTTCCCAACTCTCTTCATTTAGCAGCATCTGTCATTTCTACTGAAATATTTGCAAGACTTGTCTGGAGGGAGAGCTCTATTATTCAACCTTTGACTTTCTGTACTTTACGTTTTATCCTCACTGTTGCTTGAATTATCATTCCCTGCGGTGAGTTCATCCAGCTCTTTTTTAAAACTGTTCCAATTTTTCATAATAATATTTTCCACCTCATCCCAATCATTTGGCGACCATCTGTTCATACTATCATGGAGCTGCTGTCGTCTGATTTTCAAGTTTTCGATTTTGCGCTTAGTTGTCGTGCTATAGGCACCACCACTCTCCCCCATCTGCACCTGGAAGGCATCAAGGCGCACCCGAATGCTGTCGAGTGATGCGTACATGCGTTCGCGAAAATCGGTAGGTCTATCGCTTAGCGTAGCGTCAATTTTCACTTCGTAAGCCTCCAGATCGCGCTGTAGATCTTGCAGCGTCTGAAAGCGTTCCTGCCTGCCGCGCGAATTATTGTCGTTGTAGTTGTCGCTTTGTGACCAATTACACCCACCGGCGACAAAAAGCACGCTCAACAGAGCAATCGAAAAGAGTTTAAACCGGGTTCCCATAAAAATTATCTTTAAAATATGATTTTGGTATTTTCAACAAAATGAGTTCATAAAAGTTTAGAATCATGCAGCAGAAGGTGCGAAACGGTTACCATTTTTTTTGAAATGAGATGATGGCGATTGTGTGGGGAGAGAGAGAAAACCTCAAACAGCCCACAAAAGCTGATACTATGCTCTTTCTACTACTTTGCTCTTCTGGCTTTCCGCTCCTCACGCCGCTCTGTGCGCTGGGCTTTTTTGTCTTCGTTTTGTCGGCCTGGCAACACGGTTGCTTTTAATCCGCTCACCACTGTTTTGGCCAGATAATTAAATATCGACCGCTCCTTATCCCGCTCGAAATACATCGTAGCTGTGTCGGCAGGGTTTTGATTGCTACTGTTGATTACAATATTGGCAAGCAAACTCAGCAAGCCACTTTTATCTTCGGATTTTTCCGGATTATCTTTTAATACCGCCACCTTTAGATTGGCATAGTTTAAAACCATCGGTCCTGCAGCCGATTCCTCTCCGGCATCGGCCCGTAGCCACAACGAGTTGATGGTGCCCTGCTCTATTTTTACGCCCTCGGTAGGCACAATCATTTGGTTGAAGCCAACAGCGGGCATAGAACCCATCGAGGCATTGAAACTGAAGTCAGCACAGTGCAGATTTGCAGGAAACGTTATCTCCACCTTCATTTTACCATCACCAAAAAATATGGCTTGTACATCCCACATCATGGCGCCGCGACGGCTGATCACCGGGCGGATGTTGGTAACGTTGTAAATGGTTCCGTACAAACGGGTAATGGGCACTTCGCCAGGTGCATCGGCGTAGGGATCGAGCTGCTGATAAAGAATGCTGGCGTTTTTAACCTCCACCTTTTCGATATCCACCGGCAGAGGCAATGCGGCCAGCATCTGCTGCGGCAGCTTTGGGCGCCGGCTATGATCGAAGGGCACATTTTTATCGCGATAAGCGACAAGGCTGGCTTCAGCTATCACAATATTTCTGACATGAACGGTATCGTTGGCAACGAATCGGGCAAGATCAAAGTCACGAATTTCAAGGGTGGGGACGTTAAGCTCCATCCGGTCGGTCTGATAGCCCATTTTTTTACCAAATTCTTTCTTATCGTATTGGGGTATTAATTGTAGCTCCGATAGTGTGATGAGGGAATCGGTACCGGAGATGTCGACTTTTTGAATTACTATTTCATAAAAACCTTTTGGTAATTTATAATTAATCTCCCTTAAATGAACCTCTGTACGAGCAAAGGCATCCGCGGCAAGCGTTTCGGCAACTTTACCGAAAGGAAGATCAATTTTACGGATGTTAATATCAATATCGGCTACTGCCAGGGTTTCGAGGTTTTGGGTTCGCAACATTCTGCTAAAGCTTCCGCCAGAGAGAATGAAACGACGGATTGCAATACCTTTTATGTTTTTATCAGAAGAAGAAGTGTCGGCATGTTGCGCATTTTGCAACTCTTTGGCCGTCTGTTTTTCAGCATCCGTAAGGTGTTCGATCATTACGATGTGTGGCCCGCTGATGCGGATGGTGCCAAAGTGGATTTTTTTAAGATTAAAAGATAAATTCCTGGCCAGTCCATTCACAGCAAGCTTTTCTATTTGCGCATCAAAAACCACCGGATGCCGGAACCTGATTGAATCCGACCCATCGAAAAAAGATTGCAGCGGTTTTATTTTTAAATCATGAAAAACCACCGAAGCCGACCACAAATCCAGGTTGATGTCGCGGTAGCTAATCTCATACACCTTGCTGACGGGCTGCTCCTGGTAATACTTTGTGAGCAGCCTGTCGGCAATGGATTCGGCGTTGTAGTTGATGTAAATTAAGGCTCCGGCAATGATCGCAAGCAATATTAACAGAATAATTCCGAAGACTTTAAAAAACTTTCGCATAGGAGAACCGGTTGGTTTTTTGATGATGTAAGAGCCTGCCAAAGATAGACAAAGAACAATACCTTTGCGGCAAAAAAAATAAAAACCGTCGTGCTCATCAGATTTGAAAATATAGCTATCGGATACAATGGGAAACCGCTGCTTGATGGGCTTTCGTTCGACATCGCTGCCGGCGACAAGCTGGTGCTAAAAGGCGAGTCGGGTTCGGGCAAAACCAGCCTGCTGAATGTGGTGACGGGATTCGTCAGGCCGACCTCGGGGCACATGTTGCTGCATGATGAAATTAGCAACCGCGACAACATCCGGTCTTTGCGCCGCCAGATTGCCTATCTGCCACAGCAAATCAATTTTTCGGATTACGATGTTAAAGAATTTCTTGCGCTTCCGTTTACCTTCGGCGCCAACAAATCGATACGTCCCGACCGCGAAAAAATCCTGGAGCTGTTCAGCTTTCTGGGGCTGAAACCTGAACTTATCGACAGCACCATGCAGGAGGTGTCGGGTGGCGAAAAACAACGCATTGCTTTGGTGAGCTGTATTTTGCTTCAGCGCCAAATCCTGCTGCTCGACGAACCTGTGTCGGCACTCGACGATGCTTCCAAAAAGCTGGTAATGGATTATCTCTTCTCACAAAAAGAGCTTACCATCATCTCTGCCTCCCACGACGCCGAATGGGTGGCGCGTTGCAACAAAATTATCAACCTGCACCAACCCGCATCATGGAAACAATAGATATAAGCTGGGGAAACCTCTTCCTGGGCTACCTGCTGCTGGGCATCCCATTGTGGGCGTTTTGGTATTATCATACCGGCCTGGTGCGCGAAACGTTGGTGGCGGCAGCACGCATGACGGTGCAGCTGTTCCTGATGGGGCTTTATCTTACCATACTCTTCGAGCTGAACAATGCCTGGATAAATCTGCTGTGGCTCCTCATTATGATAGGCGTAGGCACCGGCACCACACTCCGCCGCAGCGAGCTGCAATGGCGCAAATTCCTGGTGCCGGTAGCGGTCGGCTCCCTGATTTCAATCGTCATTGTAGATGCCTTTTTCCTGGGCATCGTTTTGCGGCTCGAGAATGTTTTTGACGCGCGTTATTTTATTACCATCAGCGGAATGATCATGGGCAACTCTATGAAGCACAACATCATCGCCCTCAATGTATTTTATAAAACGCTTTCGCGGAATAAGCAGGATTACAAATATTGCATCGCCAACGGTGCCACCCGCCGCGAGGCGCTCCAGCCCTTTATGCGGCAGGCACTCAAGCTCGCCTTCAACCCACAGATAGCAACCATGGCCGTGATGGGACTAATTGCTTTGCCCGGCACCCTCACCGGACAGATCATCGGCGGCTCCAGCCCCGACACCGCCATAAAATATCAGATTTTGCTTATGCTGGCCATCTTCGTCGCCTGCATGATCACCATCATTATCACCATCAATATGGCCAACCGCACCTTGTTTGATGATTGGGACGACTTTGAGAAATTTTCATAAAAAAAACCGGCTCCCGTCGCAATGATAGAAGCCGGTTTCTTTTTAAATTCCAAAACACAAATTTCAAATTACAAATAAATCCCAAAAATCAAATTTCAAATACTCCGAAAGGCTTGGTTTTATTGAGTTTTTAATGATGAGATTTATTTGCGATTATTCAGATGCAAATCAAGGAGCCGCTGCTTCAAACCCCCACTAACTATCCCGTCAGTTGACGGGGAGAAATGCCAGCGCACTTTCCACAGCAGCGGTTTGTGCGGCTGGCACTCCGCTTCTCCTGCAAGAGAAGGAGTTGGGGAATGAGGTCTTTGACATTAAAAACCTTATCCTGTTTCCATTTAACCTTAGTAGAGTATGTGATCCAATAATGGTTTTTCAACCTTATTGTCTAAATTCGATAAGGCAATAAGGTTGTTGCGAGATGTTGATTTTTTCTACTCAGCTTAACTGATCGAAAATAAGGTTTTAGCTTCTCGCCCAGATCCATCCACAGCAGCGGCCAGTGCGGCGGCGCTCACTTTCATGGGGGATGAGATCCGGATAATTAGAAACTTGACGATTCTATCAAAACAATTACCAAAAAAAAACCGGCTCCCGTCGCAAAGACAGAAGCCGGTTTCTTTTTAAATTCCAAAACACAAATTTCAAATTACAAATAAATCCCAAAAATCAAATTTCAAATACTCCGAAAGGCTTGGTTTTATTGAGTTTTTAATGATGAGATTTATTTGCGATTATTCAGATGCAAATCAAGGAGCCGCTGCTTCAAACCCCCACTAACTATCCCGTCAGTTGACGGGGAGAAATGCCAGCGCACTTTCCACAGCAGCGGTTTGTGCGGCTGGCACTCCGCTTCTCCTGCAAGAGAAGGAGTTGGGGAATGAGGTCTTTGACATTAAAAACCTTATCCTGTTTCCATTTAACCTTAGTAGAGTATGTGATCCAATAATGGTTTTTCAACCTTATTGTCTAAATTCGATAAGGCAATAAGGTTGTTGCGAGATGTTGATTTTTTCTACTCAGCTTAACTGATCGAAAATAAGGTTTTAGCTTCTCGCCCAGATCCATCCACAGCAGCGGCCAGTGCGGCGGCGCTCACTTTCATGGGGGATGAGATCCGGATAATTAGAAACTTGACGATTCTATCAAAACAATTACCAAAAAAAAACCGGCTCCCGTCGCAATGACAGAAGCTGGTTTATTATTTCAGCCATTTATCCAGCCAGTCGAAGAAGGTGCGCTGCCACAGTATTCCGTTTTGTGGCTGGAGCACCCAATGGTTTTCGTCGGGGAAGAAGAGAAATTCTGCCGGCACGTCGCGCAGGATGGCAGCATTGAAAGCCGTCATGCCCTGGGTGTAAACCACGCGGAAATCCTGCTCACCGTGAATAACAAGGATGGGTGTATCCCAGTTTTGGACAAACTTATGCGGTGAATTCTCATAGACATCTTTGATGATCTTGTTGTTTTTTTCCCAGAAAGGGCCGCCTTTATCCCAGTTTTCGAACCACATCTCTTCGGTTTCCAAATATTGGGCTTCTTCGTTGAAGATGCCGTCGTGGGCGATAAATGCTTTGAAACGGCCTTCGTGATTTCCGGCCAGATAAAAGGCAGCCCATCCGCCGGCACTGGCGCCGATAGCTCCCAGATGGTCAGCATCCACAAAAGGCTCTTTGGCCATGATGTCGATGGCGGTGAGATAATCTTTCATGCTCTTGCCGTGATAATCGGTGCTGATCTGCTCCTGCCACGCCTGGCCAAATCCCGAAACGCCGCGTCGGTTGGGTGCTACGATAATGTAATCGTTGGCAGCCATGATCTGATAATTCCAACGGTAATGGAAGCTTTGGCTAAGCGGGCCTTGGGGTCCACCCTTGAGATAAAGCAATGTCGGATATTTCTTGTTAGGATCGAAGTCGGGGGGATAGATCACCCAGGTAAGCATATCCAGGCCGTCGAAGGTCTTCATCCACCGGCCTTCGGTTTTACCCATGGCCAACTGATCGAGCAACTCTTTGTTGGTAAAGGTAATTTGCGTTTCGGAACCGCTCACCGGATCGACCACAAAAAGCTCCGTGGGAAGCGCCATGGTTTGTTTGGTGGCCACCAGCTTATCGCCGGCCCAGGCTATGGTGCCATAATCGTGCAAACCATCGGTAATTTTGCGCACCTCGTTGGTATCCATATTATATTCGTAAATCTGGAAAGTCCCCTTCACGTCGCTCACAAAGTAAATGGAGCGGCTGTCGGGCGACCACAGCAGGCTGCCGACGTTTTGGTCGAAGTTTTTGGTAGCAAAAGTCCTTTCACCGGTAAAAATATTTAAAACAAAAAGCCGGTTCAGGTCCGATTCAAATCCATCGCGCTCCATGCTTTCCCAGGCGATATAATTTCCATCGGGCGAATATTGCGGAGCGATATCGAAACCCATCATGCCCTCGGTGATGTTTTTTGTTTCGCCGGTTTCGATGTTGTAAATATAATTCTCGCTGTTGGTAGAGATGGAATACTCTTTCCCCTGCTGTTTTTTGCTGGTGTAAACGATCGATTTGCCGTCGGGCGAAAAGTTGACCTGCTCCATGCCACCCCAGGGCTTCATAGGTGCGTCCCAGGGTTCGCCGGGAAGAATATCTTTATGGTCGCTGAATTTGGCGCCGTCGTATTTTGCCAGGAAAATATGGCTGTAGGTATCCGTCCAGGTATCCCAGTGGCGGTACATCAGGTCGTCGATGAGGCGGCCGGTAGCTTTGGGCAGCCCTTCGTAGATATCTTTAAACTTATTCTCCACCGGAATTTCTTTGGCGTAAACAATCATCGATTGGTCGGGCGAATATTTGAAGCCGGTGATGCCGCCGTCGATGTTGCTGATTTGCTTGCGACCGGTGCCGTCGGGGTTCATCTCCCAGATTTGCATCGAGCCGCTCTCGGTGGTAAGGAAACCAATCTTTTTGCCGTCGGGGCGCCACAGTGCATTGTATTCACTTTTGGCAGTGGTGGTGATGCGGCGCTGGTTGCTGCCATCGGCATCCACAGCATAGAGATCGCGGTTGCCTTTGTTTTGCCCGATGCTGTAGTAGGTAACGCCATAAAGGATGGTTTTTCCATCGGGCGAAACCTGCGGATCGCTCAGCCGGCCAAACGACCAGAGCACTTCGGGCGTCATCCGGTTGCTGGTGAGGGTAAGTTGTGGCTTGTCGATGATGACTTCATCCTGCGAAGCATTTTGTTCAGAGGCAGCCTGGTTGCAACTGGTAATTGCAAACGAAGCCAGCACAAACATCAGAAAGAATAGCTTTTTCATTGTAGAAATACTTTAGTTGTTAAATGAGTATGAAGATGCGAAGATAATTCATTTTCAAAAAGGAGTTGTTTGATCGCTTCAAGCCCCAGCATAAATGGCTGGGCTACGGAGCTGGAGATACGCCGGGCTTTATTTCAGACTTTCGAGCGTCCGCAGGACCTCGAAACGTCAAAAAAAACGTTATTTTCCACGTCCCTGCACGATTATTAACACAGTGTAAAACATGATTTTGAAATCCATTGCCAACGACATATTTTCGACGTACAAAATATCGTATTTCAGTCGCTGCACCATTTCATCCACATTGCTGGCATATCCAAATTTCACCTGCCCCCAGGAGGTGATGCCGGGTTTTATTTTGAAAAGCAAACGATAGTGCGGGGCGCGTTTTACGATCTGATCGATAAAAAACTGGCGCTCGGGGCGATATCCTACCAACGACATCTTTCCGGTGAGAACGGTAAAAAACTGCGGCAGCTCATCCAGACGTATCTTGCGCATAAATTTCCCGAAAGGGGTAATACGGCTGTCGTCTTTTGAAGACAACTGCGGCTTGTCTTTTTCGGCGCCAACATACATCGACCTGAATTTGGGGATCATAAAAGGCTTGCCGTGCAGCCCGATGCGTTCCTGAAAGTAAAATACCGGCCCCGGCGAAGTAAACTTCACGGCGAGATACAGGATAATATAGACGGGCAGAAGCAAGAGGATGGCCAAAAACGAAGCACTGAAGTCGATCAGGCGCTTGAGCGATTCCTGCCACGGAGGCATCATGTGCGGCGATATCTGCACCAGCGGCTCCGTAAAAATGGAAGTCGTTTTTACGCTGCCCAGCAGATAATCCTGCATAGCAGGGATGATCTTGATGATAACATCGGTATCTTCTATCTGTGTCAGGATTTTTTCGACCAGTTGTGTTTCACTGCGTTCGATGGCTATCACCACCTCTTCCACCTGCAGCTCGCGCACCAGCCGTGGCAACTCTTTGTAAAAGCCCAGGTGCGGCAGATGATCAGCGAGCTGGTATTTGTCGTAAACACGCGCATTTACAAAACCAAGAAATCTGTTTCCCGATGACGGAAATTGTGCGTCCAGTTGCTTGTATAGATTCACTGCGTTGACATTGCTACCTACAATAATGGTATTAAAACCAAGAACTTTATGATGAATTTTCTTGACGGTTCGTGTGGTGATATAGAGCCGAAAGGTAGCCGTAAAAACAAATTGCAACAGATAGAGCATGATAAACGACTGGTAATAGCTCATGGGCGAGGTAACGACGTCGTCGAGGAGCAGCGTAAAAAAGATGATCACCACACCAATAAATACCGTTGAGAAGGTGACGGTGATCTCGCGGATGCGCGACTTGCGGTAGATGCGGCGATAGCTGCCGGCAATTATGTAAAGGATCAGCCAGAACAATGGCACCACCACCATGCCACGATAGAAGTTGGGGTCGCCATAAATCTCGTGCAGATTGTGCAGCAGATCAGGAACTACCGATACTTTGCGATAAGCGAAGAAAAGCATCCAGGCCAGCGCCGCCGCCAGCCAGTCGGCAAAAACATACTTAGCCTGCTGCGTCTTTTTATTGAGTGTCTGCATATTTACCGGTGCATAAGTTTGAGGTTGTCGAGATGGATGGTATGCTGCTCGTCATCGGCGTCGATATAACTGCGGATCAAAACTTTAAATGTCCGTGCATCAAAACTCTCGCGCAATTTATCCGTAAGATTGATATAGATTTTGTTCCAGTCTTGCTGCGGATAAAGCACGATAATCTCTTTTTTGATAACCTGCGATAAATTTTCTGCAATGATTCCCACCGAAAATGGCGTTGTATTTTTGTAATGCATCTCGAGCAGCACCGGACGCCCGTCTACCGGCAGGGAGTAAGCCCCAAAGGTGGCTGCCTCAAAAGTTTTGTGCTGCCCGTCGAGATGGATAATGCCCGAATAGTTTCCGCTAATGGCTCCTTCGGTAGTGCGGGTGATGGCAGCTTTGCCACCGAGAGCGGCAGTGTCGAGCGAAAGCGGGATCTCTTCAAAATTCTCTATCCAGGCAAAAATGGTGCTTTGGCGATAGGTAGAATGCAAATCCACCTCAATAATCGAATCGGAAATAAAATTGAAATTATCAATAACGATGGGTTCCCAAAAAGGATTGTTGACGCGCGTGGTGGCAATACCATTGAGTTTGATGCCTGGCTCTATGCGCAACTCGCCTTTGCCCGAAACCAAAATGGGTACCTTTACGGGCATCTCGAAAACGCCTATGGTGACGCCGTTGGCAAACACCCATGCGTCGGAAATATTTTGTAAAGGGGTGCCCTGCGAAGGGTTTGTTGAAAAGGTGACCTGATCCAACGAAACAAAGGTTGGGATGCCGGGTTCAAGATTTTCTTCTGAACAGGCCGAAAAGAAAATCACCATGCTGATAATCATGGTCAGCACCCACCATTTATTTTTCAAAATAATCATCCGCACTTTGTTTGTTTTATTTGAATTTCTGAAACGGCCACCCCGGGCTTATATTGTCTGTTGCGCCCGGTGGCGGGCTGTCAGTAATTAATCTTTTCGAGGATGCGATAGGCCAGCTCGAGCGCCTGATAGCCATCGTTGATGGTGACGGGCGGGGTGGCATTTTTGCTGATGGCGTCGGCAAAGCTTTCCAGCTCAACGATGATGGCATTGTTTGGTTTCACCACCGGCTTATCAATCAAAATTTCCTTCATACCTTTTCCCTCGCCCAGGTTGAGCACCATGGCGAACGGATCGGCGGGATCGCGATCGATATCCTTCATCTGCACAATCTCCAGCTCTTTGTTAAGGAAGTCGACGGAGATGTAGGCGTCGCGCTGGAAAAAACGTGACTTGCGCATGTTCTTCATCGAGATGCGGCTGGCGGTGAGGTTGGCCACGCAGCCGTTGTCGAACTCAATGCGTGCGTTGGCAATGTCGGGGGTGTCGCTGACGATAGGCACGCCGCTGGCGCTGATTTTCTTCACGTTGCTGCGCACCACGCTCAGGACGATGTCGATGTCGTGGATCATCAGGTCGAGGATCACCGGCACGTCGGTGCCACGCGGGTTGAACTGCGACAGGCGGTGCGTCTCGATGAACATCGGGTTGTTGATGTATTTGCCCGCTGCCAGAAAAGCAGGATTAAAACGCTCCACGTGCCCCACCTGCACTTTCACACCAGCCTCACCGGCAATCTTCATCAGCTCGCGGGCCTGCGCCGGAGTGGTCACGATGGGCTTCTCGATAAACACGTGACGCGATTTGCGCAAAGCTGCTGCTGCACAATCAAAATGCGATACGGTGGGCGTTACAATATCCACCACGTCCACAGCCTCGATTATGTCGTCGAGCGAATCGAAGTTTTTTAATCCAAATTCTTCTGCCACCCGGGCAGCCGTTTCAACGTTAGGATCGTAAAACCCCACCAGCTCATAATCACTGATTTCGCGAATACATTTGATGTGAATTTTCCCCAGATGACCGGCGCCCAGAACTCCTATTTTCAACATAGTGCGTTTTGTTTTGTGGATGCAAAAGTAAGGTTTTTGGCACACCAGACGCACAACGGATCATTAACTAATAATTAGAATAATAAACGCAAAAAAAAACACCTTTCCCTTCGTGTAAATCTTTGTGCGCTTAATGGTTAAATCGATTGATGAATAAAAGCCGGGACAACAGAAATTCCGTAACCCTCAAGAGCACCAATTTTTTGGGAATCTCCCGCTCAAAATAGTAGCTTTGCAAAGATTTCAGTTTTTAAGATTTATCATGGACAAACCCGATACTTATCGCCACAAAGGCCTTCGCAAAAAACTCGTGGCACAACTGCAAAGCAAAGGCATTGCCGATGCGCGCGTGCTGGAAGCCATCAATACGGTGCCGCGCCATCTTTTTATGGACTCGTCGTTTCTCGAATATGCCTACCAGGACAAAGCCTTCCCCATCGGCTCCGGCCAAACCATCTCACAGCCCTACACGGTAGCTTTTCAGACTGAGCTGCTGGAGGTAGGTGAAAACATGAAAGTTCTCGAGGTGGGAACGGGTTCAGGATATCAGGCGTCGGTATTGCTGGCGCTTGGCGCAAAAGTTTACACCCTCGAACGGCAATTGCATTTGTACAAAAGAACCAAACAGTTTTTCGATCGCATGCGCTATCCTGCACGGATATTTTATAAAGATGGCTATGAAGGGCTGCCCGCCTATGCTCCCTACGACCGCATCCTTATCACGGCAGCCATCCCTGCCATTCCCGACACACTAAAACAACAACTCAAAGATGGCGGAATGCTGGTGGCGCCGGTAGGTAAGCAGGGCATGCAAAAGATGACCCGCATCATCCGCCACAGCGACAACGACTATGAAGAACAAACCTTTGGCGGCTTCGTTTTCGTGCCCATGCTGCCCGGCAAAGCAGAGGATTGATTGTTCTTTTAAGTCTAAATTAAACCGCTGAGACGTTAAGACGCAAAGAAAAAAAATGTCATCTATTCCAATTATTCTCCGCGCCTCTGCGCCTCTGCGGTAAAATGATTTCTTAGCTTTTCGGTGGAATCACTCCTGAAAAATCAAAACATCATCTTGATTTACTTTAATAAAATAAGCCCTTCCGGGGATGAGCAAATCGAGCGAATTTATGCTTCGTTCCGGCCAGAAGAGTTTGCTTCCGGCTACCTCCTTGATGGCAATTAAATTATCACCCAGCTTCTCCAAAATCTCCTCCACAGGCACGTAGCGCCCAACAGGCACCGGTAGCAAGTTCCATCCGGGATGAAGTATTATTGTTTTATCGAAAAGCGGTAACCCTTCGAAGTTGACGATGAAATCAGCATTACTTTTTATCAGATAAGATGCACCGGCCTGCCACAGCGGCGCCTCCAAAAGTCCGGCCTGTGGACAATAGACGGACGTGCTGTCGGCATAATAAATCAGGTGTTGGAGGCTGCTGCCAAAGAGTGAAGCAGCAGCAGGATAAATGGGCTGTAAAAAAGCAGAGACAGCCGACCAACCCGCTTCCACTGTCAGCGGGAAGCTTTGCAAATAGTCGGCTTGCAGGCGCGTGAGTGCCGAGGAGCCACCGGCTGCAAACAAACCATTGGCAGAAGGGTAAGCTTCGTTAAAATCTGCGGAAGCATAATATTCTTCCATCAGCGGCATGTCGAGCACCTTGAACAAAAGCGGTTCGCCAGTGGCAAAGCCCTCTTTTTGGGGTGTAGCAGGATTATCACCATAAATCTTTAAAAGAGCATTTCCGGCACTTGTCCATTGTTTGTATCCGGCGCAACGTTCGATACCTTGGTCCAAAAAGAAAGCGCCAATGTAACTGCCGACCGACAAAGGCTGCCCCAGCAAGGCGGGCTGACAAGCCGTCGGCACCAGCACCTGATGAACGCGCGAGGTAGCTGTGAAACCCCACGTTTCAGGCAACGGCGCTTCGGGATTCTCTATCTCCAGTTTTGCCATTACCGGCATGTGATCGGAAAGCTGATAAATGGCCTGAAGCACAGCTTGCGGCGCCGAGAAATTAGGCGGGTCGAGCACGGAGCCATTCAGTCGTTGTCCGTCCTGGCCTGCGACAGTATAACTGTGGTTGATGCACGCAACCGGAGCGTCGGCTTGGAGCATACAGGGGCTGACCAAAATAAAATCGAACCGGTCGTCGATGCCGCCGCCTGACGCACATCCGTTGCTGTTGATGTGCGTGGATTGCGTATGCACCGAAGCAAAATCCGCGTTGTTGTGCCAATAGCCTTCCATGCCCACAGGATCGGTGAAAGGTGCCGACGCATTAGTTGATGCTGCCAGCAGCTGCCAAGCTGGCTCCATAAAGTTTTGCAGATTCAGGTCGCCGGTGAGCAAACATGGTTCTGTGATATTATTTTCATTAATAAAATCGGCCACAGCCTGCGCCATTTCGCCACGTTGTAGCTTGTCGGCGCCAGAGGTTCCCGCCTTAAGATGTGCCGTGAAAATCCAAAGAAACAGCGTATCGCCGGCAGGTGCCACAGGTCGGTGAAAAAGCCGGTAAGCATTGATATCGCGAGGGATGGTGGGAATCACCTCCTGTCGCTGCAACGCCAGCTTATCGGCACGATAATAAAGCATGTTGATGATGTCGCTGCCCGCGAGATTGGTAGCTTCGACGCGTGCATAGCCGGTGCGTCCCGAAACATTGAGCGCTTCATTTAAAATCTTATTTTGATAAAAAACGTCCGTTCCCATTTCATTGACCGTAAGAACGTCGGGCAGGTAATAATCGATGATGGTTTTGAGATGGGCGGTTTTGGCTTCGGGCGGATTGTTGTAGAAAGTACAGTAATTGGTAAAGTTGCCGTAGTTGAGCAGGTTGTAATGCATCACCGTGAGCGTATCAGCGAAAGCTGTAACGAAGAATATTTTAAAAAATAATAATAGCAATATCTTTTTCATCCGGCGTCAGTTGTAAAAAACAGAGGGCGAAGATAATGTAAAACATCTTTTATCTTTGCCCGCTGCGCCAATGCAGTAGATTTTTCTACTTTTACGCAAAGTATTTTTTTAATAAACAACATGACCTTTTCAGCCCACTTAAAGCCAACTACTACGCTGCTTCTGCTGATGTTGTTTTTGTTAATAACGCCCACGCTGCACGCCCAACAGCCTGATGTAAAAGCAGATGTTACGGATACTGTTTTTATAGAAAAAGGAACCGAATTAAAAATTTACGACAGCACTTACTTTTTTTCGAGTGATACCACCATGATTTTTCATGATTCGGTAATAAAACAAAACGACGAATTAAAAACTTACCAGCTTCGTCAGATCCTGAAAAGGAAAACTCAGGGCAACCGTCTGATGCGGGAATTGTATGCGGCTACTTTTTCTAATCCTAAAAAAAACTCTGACAACGACAGCACCAACATCGAGAAACCCGAAAAACGTTTTGAGCCTTACGAAGGGAAAGTGATCCGAAAGATTCACTACAAAGTGCTGGATGCTATCGGCCCCACGGTGATCGACACTGCTTTCGACACCGATTCGCGGTTTTTCCGTTGGCTCAACAACACCTATCCGCCTACCAAAGAGTACGTGATCCGTCAGAATCTGCTCTTCCGCGAAGGCGAGCGGATAGAGCCTTACCTGATGACCAACAGTGAGCGGCTGCTGCGCGAGTTGCGTTCGCTCAACGATGCACGCATACGCATGCTCGATACGATTGCCGGCACCGATTCGGTGGATGTGGTGGTGATTGTAAAAGATATTTATCCCTTCGGCGCGAAGTTTCAGTCGGCGGGGATCGACAAATACAATCTGGAATTATACACTGTTAACTTTATGGGATGGGGGCATTATTTCAGCAACACAATCACAGGCATGCCCGTCAAATTTCCACACATCAGGTACAGCAAGTTCGATTACGAAGTTCCCAATATCGGAGGGTCGTTTATTGCAGCGCAGGCTGTGATAGAACGCGAAGACGTTACAAGGCTGCACCGCCTGCAGGCCACGCGCAAATATCTGCCGATTCAATCGAGCTGGGGTGGCCTGGCCAAAGCCGAAAACAAAATTTATGAGATCGACAGTGTTTATAATTATCCGCCGACAGCTACCAGCGATTCCGGCAAAAAGTACCAAATCCATTATCTGCAGCTCGAAGGCGTAGCCGGCTACTCGTATGCATCGCATCCTAACCCCGACCAAGCCTCCGACTATCTGGTGCTGGCAGGCCGCTACAATTACCTTCATTATTATGACCGACCGGTTACCCGCGTGGATACCAATATTCGCTACCAGCACCGGACCGATTTTTTGGGTTCGATATCATTTGTTCGCAACGATTATTACCAGAGCAAATACATCTATGGCTTTGGCATCACCGAGGATATTCCCTATGGTTTTAACCTTACACTTACGGCGGGTTATGAACTGGCGGAGTTTTTTAACCGTCCGTATGGCGGCATCTCCATTTCGGCTGGTAAATACTTTCACAGGTTTGGTTATCTCTATGCGCTGGCCGAGGCCGGATCGTTTATTGATGATCACCAGCTAAAACAAGGCCTTTTCAACTTCAGTACGCATTATTTCACCAACCTTTTCAATTTAACCGAAAGATATAATACGCGTTTTCTGTTCAGCACGTATTATTCGGTTGGCATCAACCGCTACCACAACGAAAAGATGTACGTGCAGAATCTGAACCAAATGCGCGGGTTGGAATTGTATAAATTTGACGGCAACCAGCAACTTAACTTTAATACGAGTGTCGTCACTTACACGCCCTGGAAGATTTATGGATTTCAGTTTGCCATGACGCTTTTCTGGGAGGCCAGTCTGGCGGGTCCCGCGTACCGCTCCATTTTCAACAACAAACTTTACTCGGGCATCGGGACGGGTATTCTGATTAAAAATGAAAACCTGGTATTCCAGACCCTTATGATAAAACTTAGCTGGTATCCCAACCCTGCTGACGGAAATGCATTTAGCGCCCAAGCCAACTCACGCCCACGCGGCGAATTTCGATCGTTTGAGGCCACAAAACCACACATCATTCCATACGATTTTTACTACGATTTCTAAAAAAAAACGAGCCTTACTTAACCACTTCGCTATTTTATTGTTGATAAGTAGGATTAGAATATCTTTGGTGAGGAAATCAAAAACAACAAACATTATGAAAATATTAGGAATCGTTATCGTAGTCCTGGGTCTCATCGGCACTTTTGCGTTTGGCATCCAGGCAATGAACAGAACGCAGAGCCTGAATATCTTCGGCAACGAAATCGTTTTTAGCTCCGTGAGTTGGCTACCCATCACGGTAAGCATCGTGCTGCTGATTGCCGGCATCTTGCTGCTTGCTTCAGCACAAAAACGATAAACCGGCTTTTGCTGAAAAATGAAATACTTTTGCGGCCAGAAACTAAGCTGAAAGAATTATGTCGAAAGCCGCGAAATTATTCAAGGCCATCCGTTTGCTGGTACGCCAGCCTTCGTTACTCAATCACGTCATCGATACCGATGACAACTGGCGGCGCTATGTCGAAAAACGCTACCAGCTTGCCGATGGTTTGCCGGTAGTGAGCCTTGCCGATCTGACGGGCACTTCGGCAGGTGAAATTCCGGTTTTTGCTTTCCTCGACGGTGGCTCTCTGCCTAGCGATCATTTCCTGTTGATGAATCTTGCTGCTAATATTAAGGGTTGTAAATATTTCGAGATAGGCACCTGGCGCGGCGAAAGCGTGGCTAACGTGGCTGCTCATGCCGCGCATTGCACCACACTCAACCTTTCGGATGAGCAGATGCAGGCGGCTGGGATGAGTGAAGAATATATCAGCCTCATTGGCTTTTTCTCCAACCAACTGCCCAACGTTACGCACTTGCGCGGCGACACTTCTGACTTCGATTTTGCGGGTCTCAATAAAAAATATGATTTGATTTTCATCGATGGCGACCATCACCATGAGATGGTGAAAAACGACACACAGAAAGTCTTTGCCCATCTGGTACACGAGCGCAGCATTGTGGTGTGGCACGACTATGCACGCAACCCCGAAACCCCGCGTTTTGATGTTTTTGCCGGCATCCTCGACGGGCTTCCGCCGCATCTTCACAAAAATCTTTATCACGCCGGCAATACACTTTCTGCTGTTTATTCACCTGCAAAACACAAAACACACGCGCTGCAAAACCCTGTCAGACCTACTCATTATTTCAACGTCGGCCTTACCATTTCGCCGGTCTTGCCCGGAAAACCTAAAAGTTAGCTTGCTGTGGCGGGCGTTTGTTTGGCTTTTGTTTTAATTTTTATTAAAAAAATATTATGGAACCCATCGAAAACATAGAGTTATCGTTTCTCACGCTCGACGACTACCAACAACTCAAAGAAGCTACCCTGGCTTCCTATACCCACATGCCCGAGGCTTTCTGGGGACGTGAGTTTTTGCAGCGTCTCATCGAGCGGTTTCCCGAAGGGCAGGTGGTGATAAAGGTGAATCAGCAAATTGCCGGCGGGGCGCTCTCCATCATCGTCGATTATGAAAGTTTTGATGAACATCATACCTATCGTGAAATCACCGGCAACTACACCTTCGACACCCACAGGCCCGATGGCGACGTGCTGTATGGTATAGATATTTTTATAAAACCAGAGTTCAGAGGATTGCGTCTGGGACGCCGCCTCTACGACTACCGCAAAGACCTGGCTGAGCGGCTCAACCTGCGTGGGGTAGCCTTTGGAGGGCGCATCCCCGAATACCACAAATATGCCGACACCCTTACGCCCAAAGAGTACATCAACAAAGTGAAGCAAAAGGAGATTTACGATCCGGTGCTCAACTTCCAGCTCTCCAACGATTTTCATGTAGCCAAAGTGCTGAAGAATTATCTGGAGGGCGACAAAGAATCCAACGAATACGCGGTGCTGCTGGAATGGGACAACATCTATTACATCAAAAAACGTAAGGTGGCTGCCGTTCAGAAAAAGGTGGTTCGGCTGGGACTTGTACAATGGCAGATGCGGCATTACAAAAATCTGGACGAGCTGTTGGCGCAGGTCGAATATTTTATTGATGCGGTGTCGGCTTACCGTAGCGACTTTGCTTTGTTTCCGGAGCTTTTCAACGCGCCGCTGATGGCCGACAACAACCACCTGTCGCAGCCCGAAGCACTGCGCGAGCTGGCGGCACACACGCCGGATATCCTGCGTCGTTTTGGCGAGCTGGCCATCGCTTACAACATCAACATCATCACCGGAAGCATGCCTGAGATGCGCAACGAACGCCCCATCAACACCGGCTACCTCTGCCGCCGCGACGGCACCACCGAACGATACGAAAAACTGCACATCACCCCCGGGGAGCGCAACGTATGGGGATGGGAAAAAGGAGAGCAGCTGAAGGTTTTTGATACCGACTGCGGAAAAATCGGTATCCTGATTTGTTATGATGTGGAATTTCCGGAACTGAGCCGGCTGCTGGCACTCGAAGGCATGGAGATACTTTTTGTGCCTTTCCTCACCGACACCCAGGACGGCTATTCACGGGTTCGCAACTGCGCCCGTGCCCGTGCCATCGAAAACGAATGCTATGTAGCCATCGCCGGCAGCGTGGGCAACCTGCCCAAAGTTCACAACATGGACACACGCTATGCCCAGTCGATGGTGCTTACACCATGCGATTTCGCTTTCCCGCCCAACGGTATCAAAGCACAGGCAACACCCAACACCGAAATGATATTGGTAGCGGAGGTTGACATCCACTTGCTGCGCGAACTCCACAGCTTCGGCACCGTGCGCAACCTGGAAGACAGAAGAACAGATATATTCGATTTAAATAAAATACGGAAAGATTAAAAACCTAAAACCCCCTGACCCAGCGTAAAGTTATTAATTCCGGTTCTCAGGCGGGGGATTTCTCCAGCACCTCCCGAATCCGATCCTCTACTATTTTTATAATTTCCATATCCGGGAAATCTGTTGGCTCGATGGGGTCGAGAATGGTGTAGGTAATCCGTTGAAAAGTGTGCAACGGAAAGGCACCATATTTCATCAGCCGGTCGTGGCCATCGATGACAAAAGGTACAATGAGCGCCGAAGGTGCAGCACGCAGCAATGCGCTGACGCCGGCAGGCATAAACGATTTCATCGTGCCGGTTTTGCTGCGCGTACCTTCCGGAAATATGCAGACGGCTTCGCCCGTACTTTCGATAAGCCTTCCTACCCTGATAATTTCTTTAATGGCCTGGGCGCGGTCGCTGCGGTCGATCAGCGCCGACTTGCCCTGACGCAGGTTATAGGAAATGCTGGGCAGATTGCGTCCCAACTCTATCTTGCTGATAAACTTTGGGTTGAACCCCCGGAAACCATACACCACCACCGGAATATCGAACATGCTCTGATGGTTGGAAACAATGATAACAGGTCTGCCGTGAGGGATTTTATCAAATCCACGAAAAGTGAGCCGGCTGCCCAATAAACGTATCGATTGCAACAAAAGAAAGTTGAGCGCTGTCACCACCCGTTGCCTTGCACGCTCGCCCAGTAAAAGGTGCATGCCTACCTGCACCGGATGAAAAAACAATAATAATAGCGCAAAGAAAAAGTAAAATATTACCGATAAAATATAATCTGCAAGTTTGTGCATCGCCCTTTGAGTTATCTGCTGCAAAAGAACAAATAATGCAGCTTCTTTAAAATTTAAAATAATAACTTTGTTCCTTTCAAAGTATCAAACCACGTTCTTATTATAAAATTTCAAATACTAACCATTATGAAAAATCTCATTACCCAAACACGAAACAGCAAGCTGCTGCTGATTACACTGCTATTAGCAACCTTTGCGATGTATGGCTGCCGCGTAACTTTTGTCCCTGAATACGATGCCGCCCTCTCGGCTGATATAGAAGAGACCTCCCGAAAGGTGGACTGGTTTTATCTGATGATGCTCGAAACCACCAGCCCCGAAAACGATGGGCGCGCCTATAACCTTTTTGCTTCGCAATATGTCGACATCGAAGTGATGCTTAACTCACTGCTGAACCAAAACAAAATTAAACCGCTCAACCAAAACTCCACCCGCATCGCAGAGATAACACTGGAGTTGTGGCAGAAATACAAAGAGGAGCACCGCAGCGACAACACCCTGAGCAATGGACTGATAAAGCTCAACCGCAAGACTTTCAGCGATCTTTTTTATGCCATGCAGGTAGCCGAAAAAGGAAAAGAATTAGCCACCAACCCACCCGAATAACACTTTAAAATTGAACCATTATGAAACTCGACATCAACAAAGTCATCAACGATATGCTGGCCGGTGTAAAAGGCACCGTGGCCGACAGTTGGGATCAAGTGAAAGACGTTACCGAACAGTTTATGCAACGCCGCAAAGAGCGCCTGCTGCTCCTTGCCGAGCTACGCATCACCGGCGACCTCACAGAAGAGAAGTTTAAATCCAGACTCAACGACGAGAAACTTATTCTGGAAGCCGAGCTTAACGCAATGGCTGTTATCACCAAAGCTGTCGCACAACGCGCTGCCAACACCGCCATCGACATCCTGGAGCAAGCCGTCAAAGCTGCAATTTCGATAGGATAATCGCGGGGCGCAGGGCGAAGGGCGCAAGGCGAAGGGCGCGGGGCGCAGGCATCTCTTGTCCGGGCTAACAACCTGGCAGGGGATGCAACCCTAAAAAGAAAACTCAAACTCAGCTTTTCAGATTAGAAAAGTCTTGTGGAATTTTACTAATATCTGCGTTTCTTCGGTTTATCGGAGCGGCGGTCGAAACGTGGCGCGAAACTTTTCTTGTTTTCGCCACCCTCTTTCATAGCTCCTTTTCCCTGGGCAATACTTACGTCGATGCGACTGCCGCGGTAGCGGGTATCTTTTAGTTGCTCCACAACCTGCCGGGCATAGCTGCTTTTTACCTCAAAAAACGAAAACTTCTGCAACAGGTCGATGCGACCCACGGGAACCTTCACGGTGGGCATATTGTGGTTGATGTGCTCGATAAGTCCGGCGGGAACCAGCCCGTCCATCTTACCCAAACTTATAAAAATACGTGTGTAACCTTTTTCGGCGGTTCCGTCGCTGTCGCGCGAATGGCGGTCTTTGCCACGCGGCTGGCGGACTTTGTCATGGTCGCGGCCACGCTCGCGCTGCTCCACAGGCTCGGTTAGCTCGTCGGCATCCTGATAATAGTTCAAAAACCTGTTGAACTCCACCGACACAAACCGCTTGATCACCTCCTCCTTGCTCAGCCATTCGAGTTTTTTATAGATTACCGGAAGGAAATCGTCGATAGCGTCGTTTTCCATCTCCACATGCTCCATTTTATCCACCAGATTAAAAAGCTGCTTTTCGCAAATCTCTTTACCTGTGGGTATCTTCATGCGTTCGAAACGGATATGCAGGTGATCTTCAATTTTTTTTACAGAATATTTCTCGCGAAGGTGTGTGATGGCTATGGAAATGCCGTCTTTCCCCACGCGACCGGTACGGCCGCTGCGGTGGGTATATATCTCATGGTCGTCGGGCAGGCTGTAATGGATTACGTGCGTCAGGTCGTTCACGTCGAGCCCGCGGGCGGCCACGTCGGTAGCCACGAGCAACTGTATGTTGCGCACTCTGAATTTCTGCATCACCGTGTCGCGCATAGGCTGCGATAGATCGCCGTGCAGCGAGTCGGCGCTGTAGCCGTCCTGAATCAGTTTGTCGGCAATCTCCTGCGTCTCGAGGCGGGTGCGGCAAAATACGATGCCATAAATTTTGGGATAGAAATCGGCGATGCGTTTCAGCGCCAAATATTTGTCGCGGGCATGCACGGTGTATAACAGATGCTTCACGTTTTCGGCGCTGGCGTTGCGTTTGCCAATCAGCACCTCCTCGGGATTGCGCATATAGCGTGAGGCTATCTTGCGTATTTCTGTGGGCATGGTAGCCGAAAACAGCAGCGTATTTCTATCTTCCGGCACCTGCTCCAGGATGGTGTTCAGGTCGTCGGCAAAGCCCATGTTGAGCATCTCGTCGGCTTCGTCGAGTACCACACGATAAACGGAGGAGAGGTTGGCCACTTTTCGGTTTATCAGGTCAATTAGTCGTCCGGGTGTGGCCACAATCACATGTACGCCCTGTTTCAGTGCGTTCATCTGTGGCACAATGCCGGCGCCGCCATATACGGCCAGTATCTTCAGGCCGTGCGTGTTCACGGCATAATTGGTCAGATCCTTGGTAATCTGCACACACAACTCGCGTGTGGGGCTAAGTATCACTACTTGCGGCTTGTTGACGCGCACGTCGGTTTGCTGCACGATGGGGATGCCAAAGGCTGCTGTTTTTCCGGTGCCGGTCTGCGCCAGACCGATGATGTCGGTGTTGCGTTGGAGCAGTATGGGGATAATCTTTTCCTGTATGGGCAAAGGCTTCTCAAAGCCCATCACCCGGATGGCTTGTTCAATTTCGGGCACTATGCCCAACTCTTCAAATGTCATCAAATGCTTATTAGTTTATTTGTTGTTTCTCCGGACGGTGGGTAAATTTCTTCCGGTGCGCTCAGCGCAACAGCATGGTGGGAAATCAACTTATTCTCAAAATCCATTTACACATATTCGGTCGGCAAAAGTACACTTTATTTTACTATGCGTCAAAAGCATCATTTGCAAAACTTTACAGGAATTGGATGTGAACCATCAAACCAAAACTTCAAATTGGTTTGATGCAACTGCATATTCCAGATGGGAAAATACCAAACGAGATTTTAAACCCAGGCATAAATGCCTGGGCTATGGATTTCCTAAATAGACCTTTATTTAAAGACAGACACTATGTTAGTTTGCTTTCAATTCCACTGGACAATGCGTAAAATCCTTCGGTATCAGCAGCCTGTATCTTGCGTACCTTGCCATCGGCAGCCAACATTGCAAGGGGGTGTAAATTGTACCCCAGTTGGCCAAAAGCTCCGCATCACGCCGGCGATTTGGATAAATTCATTTTACTGATCAAGAGAATAAATGATTTTGTAGTTTTTAAAAAACAAGTAACGATACTTATTTTTTCTTTCTTTGGGTAGCTCTTCTTCTTGCCCTATCAAGGGGGCATTGATCAACTTCATCGTCTCGTTGATAATTCCTTTAACAAGCTGTGATGCTACCTTTGTATTTGCGTGCTTTTGGTAATGTTCAAAAACCCCATCAAGCTGATTTTCTGCAAATTCTGACCAAATGACTTTTATTACTACTGTTCATATTTGGGGAGAAGCTCAGAACTCGTTATAAATCGATTATTTCGAAAATCAGATTCCGATTGATCGATTCGGATATCCAACTCTTCCTTAGTCATTGGCTCGAATAATTGTTCCGAAGCATATCCTTGTTCCTTTTTCAATATTTTTTCAAGTCGGGCAATGACTTCCTCATTTTGCACTCTTAAAAATTCTTGTACAAATTCTATCTTTCGTGCTTCTATTGTCATTTTCTGTTTTTTACTGGAGTTTAAGTAGTTTCAATTACATCATTATCAAAACGCAGAACGTCCGCTTAATGCTTTCAAATTTATGCATATAGCTGAGAAATGCTAAGCAGAGGCTCCCAATTGCGTGTCTTTACGTTTGCAGATTTCCCAGGGCACAAAGTTTACTCCGTGTTTGCTCATATTCTTCGAGCATTTTCTGTAGGATTTCGGCGGCGGGCAGGATGCTGTCGATGAGTGCCGACACCTGCCCTATTTCCAACTCGCCTTCGTCGGCATCGCCCTCGAACATGCCCAGGCGGGCGCGACCTCTGCCCAGCAGCTCACGCAATTCGTCGGGGGTGGCACCACGCGCTTCGAGCGCTTCGGTAGCTTGCTGAAATTTGTTGCGGATAAGACGCACCGGCACCACACTTTTTAGCGAAAGCCTGGTAGCACCGTCGGTGGCTTCTACAATTTTTTGTTTGAAAACTTCATGCGCCGACGATTCACTACTGGCGGCAAAGCGGCTTCCTACCTGCACGCCGTCGGCACCCAGCGCCATGGCCGCCAGCATCTGGCTGCCCGTGCCGATGCCGCCGGCCGCTATCAGCGGAAGCTGCGTCAGGCGACGGATGAGCGGGATAAGTGTCATGGTGGTGGTTTCCTCGATGCCGTTGTGGCCGCCGGCTTCAAAACCTTCGGCCACCAGCGCATCTACGCCAGCCTGTTCCGCCTTAGCGGCAAATTTTGTATTTGCAATCACATGAGCCACCGTAATCCCTGCCTCTTTAAACCTTCCGGTGTAAGTTTTAGGATTGCCTGCCGAAGTAAAGACAATCTTCACCTTTTCGCGCAACACAATGTCGATGATCTCGTCCATCTGCGGATAAAGCAGCGGCAGATTGACGCCCCAAGGCTTGTCGGTAGCTTTTTGCATCTTTTGTACATGCTCCGCAAAAACGGCGGGACGCATCGAGCCGGCGCCAAGCAATCCCAGGCCGCCGGCATTGCTTACCGCCGAAGCCAGCTTCCAGCCCGAGCACCAGATCATCCCTGCCTGAACTATCGGGTAGCGGATGCCAAAAAGATCAGTGATTCGTGTTTGCATATTTTTTTATTTAAATTTTCATGTTCCCAGGCCTGAAGGCCTGGGCTACGGAAAACGTTTTATTATTATTAATTTTCCCAAGTTCCCCTATAGGCTCGGACTACGGAAAATAATTTAAACTCTATTGGCTCCGACATTATTTATTGTCGGTTTTTTTGGGCTAAAGCCCGCCGAAATTATTTTGTCTTTGCCCCCGGCCTGAAGGCCGGGGTTAGTGATCAGCCTGGCAACAAAATTTTATATCAGAGCCACTTTATTCTATTATTTCCATCTCGTGCAGCAGGTGCGTGGCGCCGGCGAATTTATCGACGATGAAAAGAAAATAACGCATGTCGAGCATGATGTTGCGGCACTGGTCGGGGTCGTACATCAGGTCGCTCATAGTGCCTTCCCAGCAGCGGTCGAAGTTGAGACCCACCATCTGTCCGTCGGCGTTGAGTGCCCCACTGCCTGAGTTGCCGCCGGTGGTGTGGTTGGTAGCGATAAAGCAAACGGGCATCTGCTCCTCCATACCATAACGGCCATAGTCTTTGTCGTGATAAAGCTGCTTGAGCTTGTCTTCCACTACGTAATCGTAAATGGCAGGATCTTCTTTTTCCATGATGCCCTGTAGGGTTGTCTGATATTCATAAAAGACACCGTCGCGGGGATGATAGGGTTTTACCTTGCCGTAGGCTACGCGCAGTGTGGAGTTGGCATCGGGGTAAAAGCGTTTGTCGGGCTGGTACTCCCGCTGCGCCCGCATATAGATACGCATCATGCTATCCACGGCAATCTCCTGCCTATTTACCACCGACAAAATATTGCTTCGGTAATAATCCATCAGCCCGGTAGCCATCTGGACAGCCGGATCGCTTTCAATTTTGCGGTAACGCTTCTGCTTGTATTTGTCAAAAAAATCATCAAAAGATTTCTGTGAAGCAAATATGGATTTTTCAAAAACTGCATCGGCGAATTTCTGAATGTTGCCATCGTATTTGTCGCGAATAGTCGCAAAGACCGGGGGCAGCTGCCCGGCAGGAAATGCCTCGCGATACGACTGAAGCATTGTCACCATAGCGCGTCGGTCGATGGGCTGATAATAGTTGCTGTAAAACCCTGTACCGTTCTCCTGCAGCCGCGTCAGTGCTTTCTGCAAATCTTCTTCAGTGGTTTTTTTGTTGGCCGAAATGTGTACCAGCTCTTGCGCCATGCCGGCAGCGCGCACTATCTCGATGCCCAGCCCCGCTTCTATCAGATAGATCATTTGCTTGCGGGCATCGTCCAGCACGTCATAGGCTGCTTCAAAAGCGGGCAACAGTCCGCCATATTTCTGCGAAAGCTCCGGTGAACCGTTGATCCATCGCGTAAAGCCTTCTTCAAAATTTTGCTTTTGTTCGATGCCGTCGAGCTTCTGTATGCCGCGGCTCTCGCCGATCCACTTTTTCCAGCCATTCGACAGGCGGGTATGCTTCAACGAATATTGAATGCGGATGGCCGGATCCTGCACCATAAAGGCCTCATAGATATCGAGCTTCTGGCGGCGCAGAGCGATGCGGGCAGGATTTTCTACCTGCGTCAGGGTCTCGATAGCGTCGGAGGGAAGATACTCCTGCGTAGTTCCCGGGAAGCCAAAGATGAAGGTGAAATCGTCTTCTTTAACACCTTTTATGGAGATAGGAATCGAATAAAGCGGCTGATAGGGGACGTTGGTCTTGGCATATTCGGCGGGTTCGTTATTTTCATTTACATAAATACGGAATAGTGAGAAGTCGCCGGTATGGCGCGGCCACATCCAGTTGTCGGTGTCGCCGCCAAACTTGCCGATGTTGGAAGGCGGCGCACCTACCAGGCGGACGTCTTTAAAAATTTCGTACACCAGCAGGTAGTATTCGTTACCGTAATAAAAAGGCTCCACGGCTGCTTTGTAGTAAGTATCTTTTTCGGCTTCGTCGGTGATCGTTTTAGCGCGTATAGCAATCTCATCGTTGCGTTGTTTTTCGGTAAGATCAGCGGGAAGGTCCTGGAGCATCTGCTGCGTCACATCTTCCATGCGTACCAGACGCGTGACGGTGAGACCGGGATTGGGCAACTCCTCTTGGCGATTCATCGCCCAAAATCCATCGGTAAGATAATCGTGCTCCACGGAGCTGTGATGATGTATCTGGCCATAGCCGCAGTGATGGTTGGTGAGGATAAGTCCCTGGTCGGAAATTATCTCGGCAGTGCAGCCACCGCCAAAGAGCAGGATGGCATCTTTGAGCGACGAATGGTTGATGCTGTAGATGTCGTCGGCGGAGATGCGCATGCCCATTTGCTGCATCTCTTTTTCGTTGAGCGATTGCAACAGCAGCGGTATCCACATACCTTCGTCGGCGCGCACTGCAGAAGTTTGCAGCAGAATCAGCGCCGGGATTAATATTTTTAAAATATGCTTCATGTTTGATGTTTTAGTTTTTGATAATAAATAAAGTTGTGAGATTACCGGGTTTTTGAAATACTACTGTCAGATGAACATAAATCTTCATACAATGGATTTCTCTCCGCCAGTTGGCGGATTGAAATGACAAGCGATATTCAAGATCACTCTGCTCGCGTCAGTCCCACAAAAAAAACGTAGCCACGCCACCTGAAATGGCGTGGCTACGTTTTTGAAATCTCTATTTCATGGCAATGGTTTCTATCTCCACCATAACGCCCAGTGGCAGCTTTACCACACCGTAAGCAGCTCGTGCCGGTGGATTGCTGGTGTAGTAGCGGGCATACACCTCGTTCATGGCGCCGAAGTTGTCCATGTCGCTCAGCAGGCATGTCGATTTCACCACGTGGTCGAAACTGTAGCCGGCCTCTTTGAGGATGGCACCGATGTTTTTCATCACCTGTTCGGTTTGTTCTTTTACGCCGCCTTCTACTATCTTACCGGTAGCCGGGTCGATGGGTATTTGGCCGGAGATAAAAAGATGACCGTTGTGTTCGATGGCCTGGCTGTAGGGACCTACAGCGTTGGGAGCCTGGGAGGTGTGAATTACTTTTTTCATATTTCTAAATTATTAAATGATTATGATGATTTTTATAAAAAAATATTAGCAACAGCTAAATGAGAACAATTGCCAAAAATATAAATAAGCGGCGTGGGAAGGGCAATGGTGGTAAGAAATTGTAGAGAAAACTACCTGTACGCGTCGCGGAAGTCTTTCTTGCGGTCGTATTTCAGGTCGCGCAGGATGGAGGCTTTCACGTTGATGCCAAATGTCCAGCTCTTGCGAAACCCGCTTGGTATCCAGCTAAAGCGCATTTCCCAGCAGTGCAGGTCGCGGTAAAAGTCGATTTGCGTGTAGCTGAATTCTTTGGTGTCGAAGTCGAAGCCGGTACGAAAATTCACTTTCCACTTGGGTGTAATGCTCACATCGCCCGACAGGCCAAGCGTTTGCACGGTGGTGCGTTTGTCCTCCCGGTCGTAGTTGATGTAGATCGGATTGTTAGAAAAGCTAAGATTGTAATCGATGGAGATGTTCCAGGCGTTGTTCCAGTTGATGTAGTCGTCGGGATTATCGACAATCTCGCGGATTTCGCGTTCGGAATAGTTTTCGAGCAGCTCGGCATCTTCGGTAATCGGCGCGCCTGAAGGCTGGGGGTCACCTTTTGCTTTTTTGAAATCGCTGGAGCCGAATCTGAAATTCAACCCAAAAACCCATGTAGCATTGCTCATGCGAAAGAGTTTCTTATCCACCTCATACTGAAATTTATTGATGCTGCGGCCGCTGCTATCCACAGCATACGGGCTCCAGATACTCGAATACCTGACATTCAATTTCTTGAAGAGGATGGTATTGCCACTGATGGAAAGTGGCGCCCACTGCATCGAATCGCGGGCGATGTCGTACGAGGTGTTGAAGCTCAGGCTGTTGATGAGCATAATTTTTTTGGTTCCGGTAACCGTGTCGCTGCGCGAACGCACCTTCATCTCCAGATTATTACTAAGCCCAAAGCCCACCATTCCGGAGCGACCGTCGGGCGGCCCGCCGTAAAGCAGCCCTTCAAAAACCGAATAGCGCCCATATTTTCCATCAGGGGCATTCTGCACCTCCTGGTAGTATCCCCAGAATTCGCTGCCAAAGTCGGGACGTAACGTAAATGAAGCTGAGGGCGTTATCACATGCCGGATAGCTGTAACAGGCCCTTTTTTGAATTGATACATTCCGTAGAGCTTGGTGCTTACCTGCGAACTAAAATTAAACTCCCGCGCTGCATGAAAACCATTGGTGGTATCGATTTCCAGAAATCCTTTCACCGTGTCACCATTTTGAATCACCGTTTCGGGATTCCAACGGTAATCTTTTGCATACGGGTACCAGCGTTCGGAGTAATTCAATGCGTTAGTCATTGTAAAGTATTTCAGCAACTTGATGGAGCTACTGATGGGGATGGTGTGGCGCGCTCCATATTTAAGATCATCCTGCCATCCTGGTTTGAAAAGCAATGTGTCGTACGTCTGTACGCGGTTCTCGGCGTTCAGGGTATATTTCAACGAGATATTTTCGTACCAGGCAGGTTTTCCTTTGAGCACTTTTTTGCGAAAAGGATAAAATTGTTTGGTATTGACGTTGAGGCTGGGCAAAGTCATATTCACCGCACGGGTGATGGTGTTTTGCTGATGCGAGGCGTTGACGTTTAAAAAGAGATTATTATTAAAGTTGGTTTGATACGAAATGCTCGACTGGAAAGTGTTCGACAGGTAGTTTTCGGAGCTGGTGAGGTTGTAATTGTTAAAGGAAGAAGAGACGATATTTACGTTGGCCGAAAAGCGGCTGTTGGGGCGTGCTTTGGGATCCTGGCCGTGATTCCACAAAATACGGAAGTCTTTGTTGTATTCTGCATCAGGCGAATCGCGGTCGCCCTGGATATTCACACCATAGCTAAAATCGAAGTTGCCGGAGTAGCGGTATCTGTTGGCATATCTAAAGGTTGGCCGCACCGCCCAACTGCCGTTAGTAAAGATGTCGCCGGTAACGGTGAGGTCCATATAATCGCTGATGCCCCAGTAGTAGCCGCCCCGTTCAAAAAAGAAGCCGCGGTTGGCCGATTCGCCGATGCCCGGAATGATAACTCCCGAGCGTTGCCCCGACTTGTTGGGAAACAACCCGAAGGGCACTACCAGCGGCACCGGCACATCTTCTATCACCATGTAAGCCGGCCCCGAAACGATCTTGTTGTCAGGGATCAATTGCGCTTTTGTAAACCGAAACTCATAATGCGGGTTGGGCAAATTGCAAGTGGTGTAGTGCCCTTTGGCAATGTTGATGCGGTCGTCTGGCATCTTCTTAATCTTGCTGCCATACAGATAGCCTTCGCCGTCCTGCGTGCGCACATTATGGATCAGTCCTTTTTTGGTATCAAAATTATAGGTCATCTCCTCTGCCTCAAAAGTTTGCCCCGATTCGCTGAAAACCGGCGTACCCTGCAGCTTCCCGGTGGAATCGGGCAGCCCTTTGGCATACACCAGGTTTTTAGTAAAGTCGATCTCGATGTAAGCAGCTTTGATGGAAATTTCGCCATAAACAATCTCAGCGTTTTCTGTAAGAAATACCTTGCTGTTGCGGATGTCGTAGCGGATGTTGTCGGCCGACTTGTATTTGACGCTGGTTTCGAGGCCGATGCTTTTTTTGGGTGCCCCCTGATTTTCTACTTGATAAAGACTATCAGCCTGATAGGTTGTATCGGCATTTTTGGTTTCGCTTTCGCGGAATACATACACGGTGTCGTTTTTTCCTGCTACGCTGTCGCGGAATAAAAGCACGCTGTCGGGGCTGGCAGGTGTTTGTGCAAAGGCTGCAAACGACAGCAAAGCCAGCGCCAGCGCCAGCATCAGCTTTGCTGGCGAGCGGCGCAACGCAAGTTTGTCGGCTTCATCTTTACACAAAAAGTATTTCAACTGGCGATATTTCAAGATTTTTTAATCTGGCTAAAGCCGGAAGTATTTTTATTTAGCTAATCAGCATGCAAAATAAACCATTTTCGACGGGCTAAAACACGCTCATTATTTGCTTGTCGCAATGGTGCGATCGAAACAGAGGATTATCTTTGCACCCCTAACGCAAACAAAGGAACATGAAACGCCTCAAAATGCTTTTTCTTATCTGCACCCTGATGGCTGCAAGCCTTTCGGGATTGTGCCAGAGAGCGGGCATCGTGGAGCGTATCGTCATCGACGCCGGACATGGCGGCCGCGACCTGGGAGCACCCGGCGCCCTGGTCGACGAAAAAGAGCTGACCCTGGCCATCGCCCTGCGCACGGGAAATGCCGTTAACAAACTCATGCCCGAAGTGGAAGTCATCTACACCCGCACCAGCGATGTGTTTGTGCCGCTGCACCAGCGCGCTGCCCTGGCCAACAGCAGCAACGCCGACCTTTTCATTTCTATCCATTGCAACTCCGGCTCCTCCCCCGCCACGTTTGGCAGCGAGAGCTATGTGATGGGCATACATAAAACTCAGGAAAACTTTGAGGTGGCAAAAAAAGAAAATGCCGCGCTGCTCACCGAAAAAAACTATACCGAAAACTACGAAGGTTTCAACCCCGACAACGACGAAGACTACATCATGCTGCATCTTTTGCAAAACAACAACCTGGAACAAAGCATCAGCCTGGCCAGCATGGTGCAGCAACAGATGCGCGCTACCGCACACATGTACGACCGCGGCGTAATGCAAGCCGGTTTTATGGTTTTGTATCTTACCACCATGCCCGGCGTGCTGATAGAAACTGGCTTTGTGAGCAATCCCGCAGAGGAGAAATTCCTTATCGACACCCTCAACCAACAAAACATTGCCAGCGCCATAGCCCGCGCAGTGATGGATTACCGGCATTCGCTCCTGCCGGCGCCACAAATGGTAGCTCCTGCTGACACGATAACGTTACCAAAAGAAGAAACACATAAATAAATTAAAGATCATCAGATGCCGCGAAGCAGAACATTTTTGAGCCGCCATCGTTTAAAGCTGTGTCAGAATTTACTAATTTTGTGCATCATTAAAAATTAACCATTTTGAAAGTTTCTAAAGAATTAAAAGTAGGGGTCATCTTCCTCATCGCCGTGGGTCTGCTGATCTGGGGCATCAATCTGCTGAAAGGTTTCAACATTTTTGAAAAACAGCGCTACCTCTATGCGGTATATCATCGTGTGGATGGATTGCAGCGCGACAACCAAGTACTTGTCAACGGATTAAGCATCGGTAAGATCAGCAGTCTGAAGCTCAACCCCGACAATGCAACCATTGTGGCTGAACTGATGATTCAAAACGAAGTGGACATTCCGGCCAACTCAATAGCACGCATCTACGGCACCGACCTGCTGGGATCAAAAGCCATCGAATTGAAACTGGGCGATTCGCCCCGGATGGCGCAAAGTGGCGATACGCTGACATCTGAAATAGAGCAAAGCCTGTTGGATCAGGTAAGCGATCAGATGCAACCTCTTCAGAAAAAAGCCATATCGCTCATCAACTCCATCGACTCGGTGATAACGGTGGTGCAAACAATTTTTAATGAAGACATGCGCAACAACCTCTCAGCCTCCATTACCAACATACGCAATACGCTGAGCAATGTAGAAAGCGCTTCGGGCAACCTCGACACCATATTGATGAATGAGAAATACCGCATCAACCAAATCCTGATCAACGTGGAGTCGATCACCGAGAACCTAAAAGATAACAATGAAAATATAAATGCTGTGATGGCCAATTTCGCTGCGCTAAGCGATTCGTTGGCGCAAAGCGAAATACCACAGACGCTGCGCGACGCCCGCAACGCCATTGCCCGCATCGACGCCATCGCCCAACGGCTCAGCAACGGGGAAGGAACAGTGGGGCAGCTGCTCACCAACGATAGCCTTTACATCGAACTGGAAAACTCTACCCACTCCCTCAACAAACTGCTGGAAGACATCCGCCAAAACCCGAAGCGCTACGTGAAGTTTTCGTTGTTTTAAAAGCATTTAGCTTTGATTCATCAACAAAAAAAACCGTCCACGAATCTCCGCTGATTTTTTTAACCACAGAGAACGCAGGGAAGGTGCTGAGGAAACGGAGCAAAACCTCTGTTAACTCTGTGAAAAACTCCGTGACCTCTGTGGTTTTTCTTTGGTTTTAATATAAAATTCGTGTTCATTCGCCTGATTCGCGAATTCTTTTGACTGTCCGCTAATTTCCGTTAATCTTTTTTTTAACCACAGAGAACGCAGAGAAGACGCAAAGAACGCGGAGGAAAATCTCTGTGCACTCTGTGAAAAACTCCGCGGCCTCTGTGGTTTTTCTTTGGTTTTCACCGCGGAGGCGCTGAGGCGCAGAGAAAAAGTGATTAATGTTTTTTTTCGTGCTCATTCGCCTAATTCGTGCGAATTCGTGGATAAACCGGCTGTCCGCTAATTTCCGCTAATCTTTTTTTAACCACAGAGAACTCAGAGGAGGCGCAGAGAACGCGGAGGAAAATCTCTGTGCACTCTGTGAAAAACTCCGTGACCTCTGTGGTTTTTCTTTGATTGTCACCGCAGAGACGCGGAGACGCAGAGGTTTTTCTTAGTTTTTATTTTAAAATTATGAATTCGTGTTCATTCGCCTAATTCGTGCGAATTCGTGGATAAACCGGCTGTCCGCTAATTTC
>Ga0265295_1001406_pt1 | contig 42324 bp, 32 predicted proteins | sample Munlansysbiofilm_FD_192503 | JGI IMG/M metagenome (GOLD analysis project Ga0265295, IMG submission 192503) | Leachate microbial communities from a municipal landfill in Southern Ontario, Canada - Methane capture system biofilm | ecosystem: Engineered > Solid waste > Landfill > Unclassified ... | reverse complement strand
GTGGCCGAGTAGAAATTACAAATTTAAGAAAATCAAGCAAGAAAGATTTATCTTCTTGTAGCGCTTTTTAAACAGGTTGAAAAGAAGATACAGCAATCATAATAGAGGTTCTAAAGGTTCTAATGTCATGCTTTTCAATTTTGGGCAAACCAATAGTTAAAAAAATTAAATAAGCAAGTATCTTCAACATATTTTTCTTATTTAAGCGGTTTATGCAATTGATCGGAACGCAAACAAGATTAATTTTTTCCCAGAAAACTAAACACTTTAGGGCATTTTTCATGTTTAAAATCCTGCTTACTATTATTGTTTTGATAGGTTGGACGGATAGCTTATCAGCTACACCTGAAGCTTTTATCAAAATTAATACGCATGAATGTTTAAAATGTTATGCGGCACAAATTTACACAGACAAGCTGGCGGAGCATGTAAGGATATCATTGGTTTTTCCGGGCAACTTTAATCGATACAGGCGTTTCCTTCGGATGCAGTATCCTGTAAAAACGAGCAATTACACAATTATTCAATCTGATAGTTTGTATCACGCGCTTGGCGACCAGGAGCTATCCTATTTTTATCTACAGGACGATAACATTGAGTTGTATTCCTGTCAGATGAAAGAATTTTCAAGAAATTACCCCCTAATCATTGGTCTCATCAATGGCGAACTAACTGATTATGCTGATGTAGAACTACCTGACACACTATCTTTTGACAATGTCACCTTATTAGCCGATAATGAGAATTTTATCGCCTTTAACAGAACCATGCAGGAACTGCTCGTTTATAATGGCAGTGCATTTTATTACCTGTCGCCAGAAAAAATAGATGTTCTTGTTCTTTATAAATTTTTTGATAAAAATGGGGAATTTAGGAATCAATTTCTCACGCATCAAGAGCTGCTCGAAAGCGTCGGAAAATCAAGAGCCGAAATTTCTGCTGTAAATATTGATGCACAGCGGGCGCAAGTATTAGTACAAATCCCTTATGCTTTTATGCAGGATAATGGAAATCTGGGGGTGAAGGTGAAACTTTTTATTGCACAAATAGCCCTCGACAGCTACGATGTAAGGTGGGTTTTTATTGATGACAGCACAGTACCTGACCGGTGGAATGTATTAGTAAGTCAGCCCACTTTGGGAAGTCAACAGGGAGATATGGTCCTCACACTCTCCCCTACTGATTATTCTGACGGTGACTTTCAATACCTGGCTGATTTTATATATAAAAAGGATACCCTTGTTTTTTCTAAACTTCTAGATTATCGCATTCCCAAATTTCATCAAAGTACTGGCAGATATTATAATTACCTGACTCCAAAATCTTCACATGGTTTAGTTTTTCATCAGTTTGCCAGCGACGTTATTGATCTATGCAAAGATTCGGTTTTTTATCTTCCAATTGAAAATTCTAAATTGGAAATCAATCTTGAAAAACTTCAAGCTGAATATGAGCTCGCCTTCACCGATGTAATCACTCAAAACAATAGTTGCAAATTTCTTTACAAAAAACAGGAACAGGGATGGTTTTTGGGAATTGTGGAAGGTGGCATATTAAGTTATGAAGAAATAAAATATTTAGATGACACAATCATGAATTTGTCTTTTGCCGATTACAATCATATAGTTTGGTATGATCCGAAGCGCAATGAGGTAAGTTATCGGATGATTCCATGATGCGTCTTACTCACACTATGATTAAATAAATAGAAACCTCATTCAAATTGATTTGCCCAAGATGGGTTTAAATACTTTACAGCTTCACCCCTTATGCACGGTAAATCATGTGCACTTTTGATATCTTCCTCAAGCAAACAAAAAACCCGCATCATTCGTTGATGCGGGTTTTTCTATTTAAAGCTTCTTACGAAATGCTACAGTGTGTTTTTACTGTTGAGGTCGTCGAAAGCAATTTCGAGGCGACGGATCATGCTTTGCTCGCCTTCGCGCAGCCACTTACGTGGGTCGTAATATTTCTTGTTGGGGATATCATCTCCGTCGGGGTTTCCGATTTGTCCCTGCAGGTAATGTTCGTTTTTCTTGTAATAATTCATCACGCCTTCCCAGGTAGCCCATTGGGTGTCGGTGTCGATGTTCATTTTTACTACACCATAACCGATGGCTTCGCGGATTTGCTCCTGTGCTGATCCGCTGCCGCCATGAAACACAAAGTTGACAGGATTGGGTTCGGTGTGGTGTTTCTTATGGATGTATTCTTGCGAATTTTTAAGGATTACCGGTTCAAGTCTTACGTTGCCGGGCTTGTAAACGCCGTGCACATTACCAAAAGAAGCGGCAATGGTAAAGCGATGGCTTACCGCCATGAGTTGTTCGTAAGCGTAGGCTACTTCTTCGGGCTGGGTGTAGAGGCGCGAACTATCTACGCCTGTGTTATCCACGCCGTCTTCTTCGCCGCCGGTAATGCCCAGCTCTATTTCGAGGGTCATGTCCATTTTCTTCATGCGCTCAAGATATTTCTTGCAGATAGCAATGTTTTCTTCCAGCGGCTCTTCGCTAAGGTCGAGCATGTGGGAGCTGAACAACGGTTTGCCGTGCTGCTTGTAATATTTCTCACCTTCGTCGAGCAGTCCGTCGATCCAGGGGAGCAGTTTTTTGGCGGCATGGTCGGTGTGAAGAATTACCGGCACCCCATAGAGTGCGGCCAACTTGTGGACGTGCATGGCGCCACTCACCGCACCGACGATGGCAGCTTGCTGGTTTTCGTTGGAGATGCTTTTGCCGGCATAGAAAACGGCACCCCCATTAGAAAACTGAATAATTACCGGCGACTTGGCTTTAGCGGCTGCTTCCATCACGGCATTCACCGAGTTGGTTCCTACCACGTTTACAGCAGGGAGGGCAAAATGCTTGCGCCGGGCTATCTCGAAAATCTTCTGTACGTCGTCACCGGAAGCCACACCGGCTTTTACTACTTCTAATACTTTATCAGACATAATTACAATTATTTAAAGTTTTGGATTGCAAAGTTACAACTAATAACGCATCATTATGGTTATTAACCATTAAGATACCTTAAAGTAATCAGTGAGAAAGCGATCGATGAGCCTTGGAACTGCGAATTGGTGCAGTTGATCCAGCCTTACAGAGCTAAATTTTGTGTCGCGCTCCGCCCGGAAATCCCCGTTGGCCTGTATTACCACAAATCGGGCGTGCAGCCGCTGGTGCGTAAGCTGATGTGTGTAAAGGCTGCTTGTATGCGTCACAACAAAATTGTTGGCAGGTAAAATGCTTCGCCACTCAGGAAGCGAAAAAAGTTGTTCGGGCGGTATTTCCGTTTGCGTTTCTATCACCGGAAAAGTATAAAGGCCTTGCCAGATGTCGCCGGCTGCGCGTTTTGTTAGTAGCACTGAAGGCTCATTGTGATTTTTGTGAAGCACCACCACATAATAAAAGGTGCGATGCCTGATTTTGACTTTGGGTTTTTTTACCGGCAGCATTTTTACAATTTTTTGCTGATGTGCTGCACAGTGGCGGGCAAAGACACACTGGCCGCAGTCGGGATTGACGGGTATGCAATGGCACGCGCCAAACTCCATCATGGCCTCGTTGAAAGTGCCGGGATCACCGGCTGGCATGAGCTGCTGCACCAGCTCCCTCACAATTTTTATCCCTGCCGGGCTGTCGATGGGTTCGTGCACAGCAAACCAGCGGCTTACCACGCGCAACACGTTTCCATCGATGGCCGGCTGCCGCTCACCGAAAGCTATCGAAGCAATGGCTGCCGCAGTGTAAGGCCCGATGCCGGGAAGCTGCAGCAGGTCGCGGTAATTGTCGGGGAAGATGCCGCCATGCTTTTGAACGATGATTTGAGCAGCAGCGTGCAGGTTGCGCGCACGGGTGTAGTAGCCCAGCCCCTGCCAAAGCTTCAAAACATCATCGATATTGGCAGCAGCCAACGCCTGAACAGTAGGATATTGTGAGACAAAAGCGTGATAATATTGCAGACCCTGGGCAACACGCGTTTGCTGAAGAATCACTTCGGAGAGCCAAATTTTGTAGGGATCGCTGGTTTGTCGCCAGGGCAAATCGCGGCGATTTTGGTGGTACCATGTAAGCAATCGTTGGATGTCGGGCATTCTGTATGGGTTGTTGGTAGCGGGCAGAACGATGAAAATGAGCAAATTGTTATTTCATCAACAGATTGATTATGAACCTGAAGAGATTTGTGTTGTGTAATCACAAAATTTTAAAATCGGACACTATTTGGCTGATAATCATTTTTTTAAAAATTTCCTAAAATGATGGCTGATAGAAAATAATTATATATTTGCACCCCTATTTACAAATCTAACAATCAAAACATTAAATAGAAATCATGACAAAAGCAGAAATTGTAGCAGAGATTGCAAACAAAACAGGAATAGAAAAACTTGTTGTTCAAACCACCGTCGAAGCCTTTATGGAATCGATCAAGAACTCGATGACCAGTGGCGAAAATGTTTATCTGAGAGGATTTGGTAGTTTTACCATCAAAAAAAGAGCTGAGAAAACAGGCCGTAACATCTCTAAAAATACTACCATCATCATCCCTGCTCACAACATCCCCACATTTAAGCCTGCAAAATCATTTGTAAACGAAGTTAAAGAGAACGTTAACGTAAAATAGAAAGGACGCACACAATGCCAAGCGGAAAAAAGAGAAAAAGACATAAAATGTCAACCCACAAGCGCAAAAAACGCTTACGGAAAAACAGACATAAAAATAAAAAGAAATAATTTTTAACCTGTTACAAAAATTATTACATGATGTCGTTGTGTGATGGCATGGTGTAATAATTTTTTTTTTAAAAGCAAGCCTAAAAATTGCAAACGAAAAAACTTCTGATGCGTATTACCAAACTGCATAAAGCGTGGACAGGGATTTAATCATCAATTCAAATTCTTCCGGAGTTGATATTGCGTTACTCGAGGACAAATATCTTGTAGAGCTTACAAAGGAAAAATCCAACAAGAAATATTCGGTTGGCGATGTGTACCTGGGTAAGGTCAAAAAACTTATGCCCGGACTCAATGCTGCTTTTGTGAATGTTGGCTACGAAAAAGATGCTTTTTTGCACTACCTCGATCTGGGGCCACAGGTGCGGTCATTGATAAAATTTACCAAACTGGCCAGTGCCGGCAAGATTCCCAACGTGCCGTTGAGCGAGTTCAGGCTTGAGCCTGATATCGAAAAAACAGGGAAGATTTCAGATGTCTTCTCTGTTAATCAACCTATCCTGGTGCAAATTGCTAAGGAGCCTATTTCCACTAAGGGGCCGCGCATTTCTTCGGAGATAAGTTTTGCCGGACGCTACCTGGTGTTGGTGCCATTGGCCGATCGCATCTCGGTATCGCAGAAAATCCGCAGCCTCGAAGAACGCAAGCGCCTGAAGAGGTTGATCAAAAGCATCAAGCCCAACAACTTTGGCGTAATCGTTCGCACTGCTGCCGAAAACAAACTGGTAGCTGATCTGGATGCCGACCTTAAAGATTTGCTTGGCAAATGGGATATTATTGCTACCAAACTCAACAAAGCCGAGCCGCCCACCAAAATCGTCAGCGAGCTGGATCGCACCTCCGCGATTCTGCGCGATCACCTCAACGAATCGTTCAACAATATCCATGTTGACGATGCTTCGCTGGCCGATGAGGTGCGTATCTTTATCAAACAGATAGCTCCCGAAAAAGCCGGCATCGTTAAGCATTACAGCGGAGCCAAGCCTATCTTCGAGCATTTTGGTGTAGATAAACAGATCAAAAATTCGTTTGGGAAAATCGTCACCATCAAAAGCGGTGTTTACCTGATCATCGAACAAACCGAGGCGATGCACACCATCGACGTCAACTCGGGACACCGGGTGAACAAAGATAAAAACCAGGAGAGCAACTCTCTGGAAGTAAACCTGGAGGCAGCCACCGAAATAGCCCGTCAGATGCGGTTACGCGACATCGGCGGCATCATCGTGGTCGATTTTATCGACATGACACAGGCCAAGCATCGCCGTCAGCTTTACCAGCACATCAAAGACGAAATGGCCAAAGACAAGGCCAAGCACTCCATTTTGCCGCCCAGCAAATTTGGGCTGGTGCAGATTACGCGCCAGCGGGTACGCCCGGCGATGAATGTTCAGATACTCGAAAAATGTCCTGTTTGCAACGGTACCGGCGAAAACAAAGCCGCCATCCTCATCATCGACGAAATCGAAAACAATTTGCAATACCTGCTGCAGGAACAAAACGAGAAGAACCTTACCATTACGGTGCATCCATTTGTACATGCACAGCTCACCATCGGTTTCCCATCGTTGCGCATGAAATGGATGTGGCGTTACAAGCAGCGCATCCACATCAAACCCAGCGCCTCGCACCACTTCCTGGAGTATCATTTTTTTAATAGTAAAAATGACGAGCTTAAGATGTAAGTGTGATTGCCTGTTTCAACCATCGGAACGTTGCCGTTAAATCAGAAATTCAAAAACCAAATAAATCTCAATAGCCAAGGCCGCTACATTTGAGATTTATTAAAAAATTAGCAACATGGAAATTGTCGTCAGCGGAATCCGGCCCACCGGAAACCTACACTTAGGAAATTATTTTGGTGCCCTCAGCAACTTTTTAAAAATGCAGCAAACCCATCACTGCTTTTTCTTTATTGCCGATTACCATTCCCTTACCACACATCCCACCCCTTCCGATCTTCATGGCAACGTGAAACAGGTGCTGGTGGAATATCTTGCTGCAGGCATCGATCCCGAAAAGGCAACATTATACATTCAAAGCGACCTGCCCGAAACCGCCGAACTGTACCTGCTGCTCAACATGAATGCCTACATGGGTGAGCTGGAACGGGTGACAACTTTTAAAGAAAAAGCGCGTAAGCAACCCGAGAACGTCAACGCCGGCTTGCTTACCTACCCATCGTTGATGGCTGCCGACATTATTATTCATAAAGCGCATAAAGTGCCTGTGGGCAAAGACCAGGAGCAACATCTGGAGCTGACGCGCACTTTTGCACGCCGCTTCAACCGCATGTACAACCATGAGTTTTTCCCGGAGCCTACCGCTTTCAACTTCGGTGCGGAGCTGATAAAAATTCCAGGACTGGATGGCAGCGGAAAGATGGGAAAATCAGAAGGTGAAGGCAACGCCATTTTCCTGGCCGACGACCCGAAGATAATCCGCAAAAAAGTGATGCGTGCCGTTACCGATGCCGGCCCCACCACACCTAACCAACCTATGACCGAGGCTGTGGCCAACCTTTTCAGCCTGATGCGCACAATGTCGAAACCCGAAACCGTCGATCATTTCCTGAACGAATACAACGCCTGCACCATACGATATGGGGATTTGAAAAAGCAACTTGCCGAAGATATCGTCAACTTCACCGCACCGATTCGTGAAAGGATTCACGAACTGGCTGCCGACGAAAAATACTTGTCGAAAGTAGCCACCATGGGCGCCGAAAAAGCCCACGAAAGCGCCGGCAAAACCATCAGCGAAGTGCGCGAGATTATTGGCTTCAGGAAGTTTTAACAGACGGGCATTTATTAAAATTATTGGCTCCTAGAAATGTTAGGGTGGGTTTATGGAAAGATATTGATGTAAAAATATTGCAGGCTAAAGCCCGCCGATTTCTGACAGTGCTTTCTTGAGATGTTACAGATGGACTACACACAATAAATAATATCAGAGCAATTTTTATTAATTGTTAATTGGAATTTATTTGTTAATTGTCTTTTGTTAATTGGAACTTTCCCCGTAATGGCCGGGGTTGCAATATCCGATGAACTGAAAGCATTCCCAAACTGTTTGTTGAAAAAAGAAATTATGGCGCAAAATATCGAAACGGCTGTCCGAAAGGAGAGGGTAGTGCTGGTAGGGTTGATCACCGGCAAGGCTGATGAAGCCCGCATAGAAGAATATCTCGACGAGCTGGAATTTCTGGTGGAGACCGCCGGCGGCATCCCCATGAAACGGTTCACGCAAAAACTCGATCGCCCCGACACACGAACTTTTGTGGGATCGGGTAAGCTGGAGGAGATACACCAGTATGTGGTTGCCGAAGAGATCGACCTTGTGGTTTTCGACGACGAGCTGGGCGCCTCACAGATCAAAAATATCGAGAAGATTTTGGAGGTTCGCATCCTGGACCGTACCAATTTAATTCTCGACATCTTTGCCAGCCGGGCGCGCACGGCTCACGCCAAGACGCAGGTAGAGCTGGCGCAATACGAATATCTGCTTCCACGCCTCACGCGTATGTGGACGCACCTGGAGCGCCAGCAAGGCGGCATCGGCATGCGCGGCCCCGGCGAAACAGAGATAGAAACTGACCGCCGCATCATCCGCGACAAGATAAGTCTACTCAAAAAAAAACTCGAACTCATCGATCGGCAAATGGTGGTGCAGCGCAAAGCACGCGGCAACATGGTGCGCGTGTCGCTGGTGGGATACACCAACGTGGGCAAATCGACCATCATGAATCGCATGGCCAAAGCTGAGGTGTTTGCCGAAGACAAGCTCTTTGCCACCCTCGACACCACCATCCGCAAAGTGGTGATCGAAAACCTGCCCTTCCTGCTCACCGACACCGTTGGCTTTATCCGCAAACTCCCGCACGGACTGGTGGAATCGTTCAAATCCACCCTCGACGAAGTGCGCGAAGCCGACCTGCTGCTGCATGTGGTGGACATTTCGCACGACGATTTCGAAGAGCAGATAAACGTGGTCAACGAAACCCTGAGCGAAATTGGCGCCGCCGACAAACCTACCATCATGGTCTTTAATAAAATGGATGCTTACACCTGGAAAACCAAAGATGCCGACGACCTGACAGAATCTACCGACGAAAACGTTACGCTGGAGGAACTCCGCAAAACCTGGATTGCCAAAAGCAATGCGCCGGCAATATTCATTTCGGCCAAACACAAGCAAAACTGGGATGCTTTGAAAACGCTTATTTACCAAAAGGTGAAAGAAATCCACGCCGCACGCTTCCCGTACAATAATTTCCTCTATTAATACTTTTATCAGGCTAATAAAAAAGTTGCTTAGCTGATGAACTTTCCAAAAAAACATCTTTACCTGTTGTCCTTGTTGTCGGGGTTGCTGCTATCTGCCGGCTGGCCGATGTACGGTTTTCCCTTTCTGCTCTTTGTAGGATTTGTCCCGCTGCTTTTCATCATCGATCAGCTTGATGCGCGTCCGGAGCAGCACCATCGTTTCAGTAGCTTCCAGTTCAGCTACGCAGCATTTTTCGTTTGGAATGCCCTCACCACCTGGTGGATCTGGAACTCGACGATATTTGGCGCTATCATGGCGGTACTGGTCAACAGCCTGTTTTTTGCGGTTGTTTTTATGGTTTTTCACCTCAGCCGGCGCAGCTTTTTCCGTCAGTCCGACGCCATCTATCTGCTCATCGTTTATTGGATAGCTTTCGAATATTTTCATCTCGACTGGGATTTGTCGTGGCCATGGCTCAACCTGGGCAACGGCTTTGCCATGTACACGCCCTGGGTGCAGTGGTACGAATACACCGGCACGCTGGGCGGTACGCTGTGGATACTGCTGGTTAATATTTTCGTTTATCAGCTTATCAAAAATATCCTTCAAAACGACGGTCGGCGAAAACTTATCGTGAATGTTGCAAAGACAACTTTTCTGATCATTATTCCAATGATTATTTCGTGGGTGATGTATCAGAGCTATGAAGAAAAAGGGGTTGTGGCCGAAGTCATCGTCACGCAGCCCAATGTAGATCCGTGGTCGGAGCAGTTTGTGCTGCCATCGAGCAAGATGATAGAGATGAATCTGAAACTTGCCGATTCGCTCATTACCCCTGAAACGGATTTTGTGGTGGCGCCCGAATCGGCCATCCAGGAAGATTTGTGGCATGCCACCATCGGGCAGTCGCGTGCGGTGAAACAGATACGCGGGTTTATCGACCGCCACCCGAAGGTGAGCGTGGTAATCGGCGCCTCCACCTACCGGCTTTTTGCCGAAGGCGAACCGCTAACGCCCACGGCGCGGAAGTTTGACGATGTGGATAAATATTACGAAGCTTTTAATTCGACTTTGTTTATTAATAAAAATGAACCCGTACAACTTTATCATAAATCCAAGCTGGTGCCGGGGCCGGAGAAGATGCCCTTTCAGCGAATCCTTAGCCCGTTGCAAAATCTGGCTTTCGACCTGGGCGGAACCGTAGGAAGTTTGGGCTACTCAAAACGCCGCGAAGTTTTCAGCAGCATCGACGGAAAATTTACCGTTCCGGGCATCATCTGTTACGAATCGATCTATGGGGAATTTACAGCAGAATTTGTGAAAAATGGCGCCAACCTCATCTTCATCATCACCAACGACGGCTGGTGGGGCAACACCGCCGGCCACCGCCAGCACTTTGCCTACGCCCGACTGCGTGCCGTCGAAACGCGCCGCGACATCGCCCGCTCGGCCAACACCGGCATCTCCGGGTTTATCGATCAACGCGGCGACATCATGCAGGCCTCCGAATACTGGCAACCCGCAGTGCTCCGCGCACAATTACACGCCAACAACGACATCACCTTTTATACCCGCTACGGCGACTACCTCGGACGCATCAGCGGTTTCCTGGCCATTTTTATGGTACTCATTGCTTTTGTAAATGGTGTTTTAAAAAAGAAAAAATACAATAGGGAAATGAGTGGTGAGATTTGAGAGATGAGCGGTGAGAAGAAGGGAATTGGATTTATTTAGAAAAATCACGTGGTTTTTTAAAAAGCAGAATAATTGAATTCTGAAGCATCATTGAGGTCTTGGTATCGTGAAGTTGAGGCGCCATCCGATTGCACCTCCGAAGCAAATCAAAATTCATCGCAAAGGCGCGGAGCCGCGAAGTGAAATCCAAAAGACACCTTTGAAGAACGCTGCCTCTTAGCGTCTCAGCGATGAATAATAACTGAAAGTGATTCACTCCTCCGGCTGCGCTATTCCAAAAGATTCCCGCAACTTTTTCAACTCTGCCAATGGAATGCCTTCGGCCTGAAAGCCTGCATTGCGGCAGATAAAGAATATGTCGGCTGATTTCCCGGCGATGTCAATCAAGTCGAAAGCCTCGCGGGCGTTTTCGCCAATGGCCAGGCAGCCATGTTTTTCCCACAAAACTATTCTGTGTCTGTCCAGCGCGGCAAGCGTAGCCAGCGCCAGGGCGTCGCTACCGGTTTGCATATAGGGAACAAAACCCAACCCATCGTGGATATATACGCAGGTTTCGGGTTGCATGCTCCACAAAATATTGTTGATAACCGATTGGTTGCAAAACTCCCGGATGTGTGTCATGGCAATGAGCCGGTTGGGATGCGTGTGAATGACAACTTTCTCGGGACGATTTTCAGCGCACAATTTGTCGTGTATCGCCAGGTGTGTGGGCAACTCGGAGGTAGGAGGTTTCATCTTTTCCGGCGCAGGCTTTTTCAATTGCCGGTATGCCTTGCCACCGTCGATAATCTGCAGTAAGCACATATTTGCCGGAATGTCGGCCGCCACATCGCGCATACGTGAATTGGAAGCCGTAACCAGCAGCAATTGGTCGTTGAGATTTGCAAAAGTGCGTGGCAGCGCTACCGGCGCCTCAAAATCTGAATCGCCGGGAGGCGCATCGAAATATTGGGTGATGTTGTACGAAAGGTTTCCGGCGTTGCGCTCCGCCCATCCTTTGTGCCACAGAAATCCGGCAACGGTAGTTATTTCATCACGTACCTGACCAATTCCGGCGATACCTGTAATTAATACGCTCATAATTTTTTTGCGTAAAGATAATTTTTTTAAAGCTCCAAAACACAAATGCCAAATTACAAATAAATCGTAACTATATAGCTGGCTTCGTTGAATTCCAAATCATCATGACCCCATCCCCTGCCCTTCCCCTGAAGGGGAAGGGAGTCCAGCCGCACAAGCCACTGCTGCGGCCAGTGCGCTGGCATTCTCTCCGTCGGTTGACGAAGGAGTTAGAGGGGGTCTCAGAAAGTGGCCATTATAACCAAAGCAAATGAAACGCACCTAAATAGTTACAATAAATCTCAAGCAACAAATCCCAAATATTCAGAAGGTTTGTTCATTGAATTTTAGTCATTGAAATTTATTTGTGATTTGATTTATTGTCATTTATAATTTGCACCTGCAATATTTTGTTTTAACGAATTTTAAAAACGTTGCCTTCCAAAATCCTTGTACTTTTGCCACCGAATTGTAAAACAAACATTTAACACAAAAAGACAATATTTTATGGCAGTTTTAACAGGAAAAAAGGCGCCGCTATTCGAAGCAGACGCGGTGATTAATGGCGGCGAGATGGTCGAGAAATTTACCCTCGAACAATTCATCGGCAAAAAGTATGTGGTATTCTTTTTCTATCCATTGGATTTCACCTTTGTTTGTCCCACCGAAATTCTTGCTTTTCAGGAGCAGATGGAAGAGTTTGAAAAGCGCAATGTTGCTGTGGTAGGCTGTTCTACCGATTCCAAATATTCGCATTGGGCCTGGCTCAATACCGAGAAGAAAGACGGCGGCATCAAAGGTGTGAAGTTCCCATTGGTATCCGATCTTACCAAAACCATCTCGAAAAATTACGATGTGCTCGACGGCGATTTCGATTACAATGATGACGGCGAGCTGGAGTTTGACGGAACGGGAGTAGCTTACCGCGGACTGTTTCTCATCGACAAACAAGGCGTGGTGCGCCATCAGGTGGTTAACGATATGCCGCTTGGACGAAGTGTAAAAGAAACCCTGCGCATGATTGATGCCTGGCAGTTTTATGAAGAAAATGGTGAAGTGTGCCCTGCCGACTGGCATCGCGGCGACGAAGGCATGCAGGAATCGCACGAAGGTGTGGCCAGCTATCTTGCAAAACATTAATAACAAAATTTCTTTTTTAACGACAAAGCCCCCGGCAGGGGGTTTTTTAATTCATAAAAAATGAATCTCAAAAAAGCTAATCCAAGATTTCCCATTCATCACCTGCTGAAAAAACGCTGGAGTCCGCGGGCGTTCAATGGCCAACCCATTGAAACGGAGAAGTTGCAGCGTATTTTTGAAGCTGCACGCTGGTCACCTTCCTCCAGCAATGAGCAGCCGTGGGCTTTCATAGTGGGAATAAATGGCGATGAGACATACGAAAAAATTTTCAGCACCCTGGATGCCTTTAACCAGTTGTGGGTGAAAACTGCACCGCTACTGGCCATCACTGCCGGTCGCACCATCAGCCTGAAAAACGGAATGCCGGCAGAATGGTTTAAATATGACGTGGGTCAGGCCGTGGCGCACCTCACTTTTCAGGCTACCCACGAAGGGCTTTATGTGCACCAGATGGCCGGCTTCGACCGCGATAAAGCGCACCAGTTGCTCGAAGTCCCCGACAAATACGAGGTCATCACTGCTTTTACCATTGGGTATCCCGGCGACTACAAAGTGTTGCACCAAAATCTGCAGGCCAGTGAGATAGCGCGCCGAGAAAGGCTGCACACCGATGATTTCGTTTTTTCGGGTGCTTTTGGCCAGGCTGCCGATTGGATAAAACCTGAAAGAGATTGACGAATTACGGTTGATAATTGAAAAAGATTTTTATTTGGTGTCTGACAGTTTAAAACATGATACAAAATCAGTTTATAATTAAAATTTTTACTGGTAACATTTCAGGCCATTTGATGGTGGTAATGATAACACTTGTGATGATAACCGCCGGATGCAACAACGAATCCCGGCAGCAGGCGGGAAATAGTTCCGAAACAAAGGAACAGCCTGTGCCCGTTCCGCAATTCGACGCCGACTCGGCATTTTCTTTCGTAAAGCAACAGGTCGATTTTGGGCCGCGTGTGCCGGAAACCAAAGCGCATGCTGCCGCGGTAGCCTGGCTGACGGCATCTTTACAACAATGGGCCGACACGGTGAGGGTGCAGGATTTTGTGACGCGCGTGTATGACAATCGGATTTTTAAGGGTAAAAATATTATTGCCTCTTTCAATCCCGGCTCAAAAAATCGGATTTTCCTTTCGGCACATTACGACTCCCGTCCTTTTGCCGATCACGATGCCGATGCAGCCAACCACCAGACGCCCATCGACGGCGCCAACGACGGTGCCAGCGGAACCGGCGTGCTGATGGAAATAGCGCGCCAACTGCATCTGCATCCGGTAAACCGGGGCATCGACATTATTTTGTTCGACCTGGAAGATTATGGTCCGCCGCAAGATACCCAGACAGATCAGGGAAGCGACTGGTGGGGGCTTGGATCGCAATATTGGTCGGCCAACCCGCACAAGCCTGGCTACACCGCACGATATGGTATTTTACTCGACATGGTGGGCGCTGCCGACGCCACCTTTCCGCTCGAGGGTTTTTCGATGTATTATGCCCCCGACATCACCAAGAAAGTGTGGGAAACCGCAGTGGCGGCTGGCTATGGAGATTATTTTGTTTTTGATAAAGGAACCTACATCACCGACGATCATTACTTTATTAATACCATCGCCAAAATTCCTACGCTCAACATCATCCACCTGGATCCGACATCGGCCAACGGCACTTTTTATGACCCCTGGCACACCCTCGCCGACGACATTACGCAGATAGACCCGGCAACCCTGAAAGCCGTGGGACAAACACTGCTGACAGTAATTTATCAGAAGAGCTTTTAGGTAAGACTTGGTATAAATTCACATTTGGTGTGTGGAGAAAAGCTTGCTATCGAAAACGAGTTTTATCGAATCAATTCGTGTAAACTTTGTGGTGTAATCGTGGTTAATTTTTCCACGCCATATTTTTCAGCAAAGGATGCCGGTAGTCTGGGTTTCCGCTTACTACTCCATTTAAACGCAAAAGCCCGTAGTTCGCCATTCATTTCTTCCACAAGATCGATCTCGGCACCATCATAAGTGCGCCAAAAATAGAGGTTTGCGTACCGGTTGCTGTTATGATTTTGCTTGATGAATTCGCTTACGCAAAAGTTTTCCCAAAGCACTCCGATATCCTTCCGGGCAGTAACCGGATTATAGTTATTGGTCAAAGCGTTTAAAATGCCATTGTCATAGAAGTAATATTTTCTGTTTTTTTTAATTTCGTTGCGCAAGTTAGTACTGTAGGAGCCAAGATTAAAAATGACAAATGTTTTTTCCAGGAGATCCAGGTACAATTCAATACTAATTCTGGAAATTTTAAGCAAATTGGATAACTCATTTACTGACACCTGAGACCCTACCTGCAAAGCCAGAGATGTTAATAATTTCCTGATAACCGATGGATTTTTAACCTGCTCATAAATCAGAATGTCCTTGTAGAGATAGTCGCTGCTTAATTCGTTTAGCATCTTCTTTTTATCATCAGAATCCAAATCTATAATTCCCGGATAGCTGCCAAACACCAATAAGTTGTTGAGGTTATTAATTACCCAATACCAACCTTTGGTATCAGCAATTTCTGAAAGCGACAGCGGATACATGATAAATTTTACATTTCTCCCGGTCAATGGTTCACCAATTTGATTGGCAAGATCGAAGCTGCTCGATCCGGTGGCAATGATCTTGTATTGTTTCAATTCATCATAAATTAACTTTAGGATGCTTCCAATTTCATTAATCTTTTGTGCCTCATCCAAAGCAATTAGGGTGTTACCCGAAAATAGTGTTTTGATGGAATCCGGATTTTTGCTTTCAAGGATATTCGCAATGGCTGGAATTTCACAATTCAGGATTAAAGCTCCGGCTGTATCCTGAAAAATTGCTTTAAGCAAGGTTGTTTTTCCTACCTGACGGGAACCATAAAGAATTATTATCTCTTTTTTGGGAATCCACTTTTCGATTGTCGGTGTAAGCACTCTTTTGTACATTAGGCCAGATTTTGCATAAATAAATGCAAATTTAAGCCAAATATTGCATAATTCATTACAAATTTCAGCCTGTTTATAGTTATTGACCTTTCTATGTCAGTTGGCTGACGATAGAAAGTCGCTGTCAGGGATCAGCCGTAGCTTGAAACAAATTCGCGTTAATTCGTCAAATTAGCGATAATTAGCGGATGGTAGTCTTTTGATAATTGTACCCCGAACTTTAAATCAGAACCTTTCAGAGTTATTGCCGCAGCAAATCGCGGTAGTCGGCGCGGTGGTGTAAAGGCTCAAAAGCCGTTTCCGCTGACAAACGTTCCAGATCAGAAAAGCCAAGAATGCGGGCTTGTTGCAGATATTCGATAGCAAGCTGGGGTTGGTTTTGTTTCATTTTAACAATGGCTTCCAGATAAGCATGCTCCGGGTTGAGCGGCTCGATAGATCGATAAATTTCGATTGTTTTTTCGGCTTGCGCCAAATCGTTTTCTTCGATAGCCTGGCGGGCAAACATATAGCTGAGCAGCCCGTTGAAGCCAAGCATCCTGTTGTGAAGCCGGCGGGTATAAACATCATCGGAGGTTTGTTTCAGGTTTCTGATCTCCTGATTCCACCAGTCTCTCTCCTTTTCCGTAAAGGCTTTCAAAAAATTGTTTTGCATGCCGATCTCCTTTTCGAGCGAGCGTACCATCAGCCCCAACTGCTTTTTGTAAGCGGCGTTAGTGCGGATGGTGCTGAGTTGTTTTTTAAAATTTGCCACATTACCGATTCCATCAAAAACGGCGATTGCGCGCTGCGCTGTTTCAGCAGCATCAAAATATTGGTTATTCCCGAGTTGGCTGTCGATTTTATTTTGATAAAATTCAGTTGCTTTTTCTATAAACGCCACGTCGCCTTCCCGGATTTCCATTAAACTTATGGCATAAAATGTCTCGCGCATCACGTCAATAGGTGGCCAGTTGTGGTCGCCCTCAAAGATGATGAGCTGGTTGCGGAACCCATTGCGCGTCAGGAAGCGGTCGTTGTTGATAAGTTCGTTGAGGTTAAAATCTTCGTATCCGGCCATTCCCACATAATAAAAAGCGGCATCAGGTTTTTGCTGCAGTTCCGGAAAACCCGCTCCGGCGCCGACAACCGCCACCACATCCTGTTGCTCGAGTCCTATTGATACGGCAACGCGTGCTCCCCCCGAAAATCCCATTGCAACGATATGCTGCATATCTATCCGCGCCAGGGGCTGCACTTCCCGAAGCATCTGCTGATAAATATCAAGGCCTTCGCTCAGCGTTTGGCCGTTGCGCGAGCGGTTGGAGGCCACCAGCACAAAACCAAATTCTTCAGCCAGTTTTTTGTATTTATTAATAACAAGGCTTCCGCGTGCGTGCGGATCAAAAGCAAAAATCACAGGCCAGCCCGCTGATGGTGTAGTTGCTGTGGGCACAAAATATTCGAAAGCTCGTGCGGGAGCCTTTTTCACCGGCGCGGCTGGTGCCACAGTATTATCAGGAGCGATGGTTTCGTTAATCTCCACCGCCGCAGTATCGGTCGGCGCTATGATAGATGTATCAATAGTTTTTTTATCATCAGATTGGTTACCGGAATTGTTGCAGGCAATAGCTATTAACACCAGGATAACAGGGAAAATCAGAAACAGTAATTTTTTCATAATTATAATAATTCATTAGCCAGATTTGCCAGGTCGGAGCGCTCGCCTTTTTCCAGGCGCACGTGGGCATGCAGATCGTGTTGTTTGATGCGGTCGATCAGGTACGAAAGCCCGTTACTTTGTGCGTCGAGGTAGGGCGTGTCGATTTGATAGATGTCGCCGGTGAAAACTATTTTGGTTCCCTCACCGGCTCGCGTGATGATGGTTTTCACTTCGTGGGGCGTCAGGTTTTGCGCTTCGTCCACGATAAAAAATACGTTGGAGATGCTGCGCCCGCGGATGTATGCCAGCGCTTGTATCACCAGCTTCTCGCTTTCGAGGGCGCCGGTGATATTTTGAAACTCCTTGTCGTGCTCGCCGTATTGGTTTTGGATAAATTTTAAGTTATCGTAAAGTGGCTGCATGTAGGGATCAATCTTGGACTTAAAGTCGCCGGGCAGAAAACCGATGTCTTTGTTGCTCAGCGGCACGATGGGGCGGGCAAGGTAAATCTGTTTGTAATTGCGGCGTTGGTTCCAGGCGCCCGCCAAAGCCACCAGCGTTTTGCCGGTGCCGGCCACGCCCTGCAGCGTTACGAGTTTGATGTTGGGATTGGTAACGGCATGCAGCGCAAAAACCTGTTCGGCGTTGCGCGGGGTGATCTTGGAAATCTGATGTTTGTCGAGGCGCTCCACGAGCTGGTTGCGCGGGTTGTACCAACCCAACGCCGAGGCGCCGTTGGATTGTAATATGAGATATTGGTTGGGCGCCGGCAGCTCTATTGCCAGGTCGGTGTATTCGCAAAGTCCTTCGCTATAGAGGCGGCTGATGCCGCGCGGATCAACACTTTCGTAGCGCGAAATGCCGGAGTAAAGCGAATCGACATTTTCGATCTTGCCGGTCATAAAATCTTCGGCGGGCAGGTTGAGGGCTTTGGCTTTGATGCGCAGATTCACATCTTTTGTCACCATCACTACCCTGCGGTCGGGATGCTGCTGCTTGAGTTGTAGGGCGGCATTCAGTATGCGGTGATCGCCTTTGCGCTCGCCAAAAACTTTCTCGGCGTCGATGGTTGCGGAACCATGGTCGTTCATCACTACTTTAAAACTTCCTTTGTTGCCGTTGTCGAGCGGTATCCAGTTACTCAGCGAGGTGTTGTCGGAAAGCCGGTCCATGATGCGGATAAACTCGCGCGCCTCGAAGTTGATGGTGTCGTTGCCTTTTTTAAACTGATCCAACTCCTCAAGTACGGTTATCGGGATGGCAATGTCGTTGTTCTCGAAGCTGTTGATAGAGTTATGGTTATAAAGAATCACCGAAGTGTCGAGCACAAAGATTTTTTTCTCGCCTTTTTGTTTAGCTGAAGCAGCGGCTTTTTTGGCCGGCTCCACAGTGGGATTTACCAGACGGGCTTTGCCGGGTGACGGGTCACGCGCCGTCATTTTTTCGGCTAAAGGCTGTTTTTTAGCAGCGCTTTTTCTGGGCTTCTCTTTATCTGTATCTGTTCCTATCGTTTTGGGCTTAGCCTTTTTAGTTGATTTGGCTGCTGATGCGCTCACTTTCTTCTGCTGTTCGTCGGGCATTAGGGCAGCAGCTTCGGTTTTCTTGCTCTGCGATCGCATTTTCTTTTCGATCGGTTGCGCTATGGTTGTTTTTTTAGCCATAATATCTTTCTCTGAAAAATCCTGCTTAAAGGATGATGCATTAACGGACGAACAAAGGAAATGATTTTAATGAAGCTGCATTTTTAAAATAAATGAGAATTCGCTTGCACATTTGAAAAAAACAAATCAATTGGCTGGTGCCAAAAAATCTATATTTTTAGGCTTTCAATTTTAAAAAAATGTTAGCATATCAAATTGGAATAACGCTGCTGCCCGGTGTGGGTGATGTGATTGGTAAAAAGCTCATCGCCTACTGCGGTGGTGCTGAAGCAGTTTTTAAAGAAGGCCGCGCGTCGCTCGAAAAAATTCCGGGTGTGGGCAGCCGCCTTGTCGATGCCGTCCTTTCGCATAATGTGCTGGATCGTGCAAAACAAGAAGTTGAATTTATCGAAAAGAATAATATCCAGCCGCTGTTTTATCTCGACAAACAATATCCGGCACGCCTGAAAAACTGCGACGACAGCCCCATTATGCTTTATCAGAAAGGCCATACCGACCTCAATACCGCCAAGGTGGTAAGCATCGTAGGTACGCGCCAGGCCACGGAGTATGGCAAAGAAATCTGTAACAAAATTGTAGAAGGCCTGGTTGCCTATAACGTGCTGGTGGTAAGCGGGCTGGCCTATGGCATCGACACCTGCGCGCACAAAGCTGCCCTGGATCATGGCCTGCACACCGCCGCTGTGCTGGGCCATGGCCTCGACAGAATTTATCCTTATCTCAATAAACCCTTATCTCAAAAGATTTGCGACCAGGGGGCGCTTCTCACCGAGTTTATGAGCCAAAGCCTCCCCGACCGGGAGAACTTCCCCAAGCGCAACCGCATCATTGCCGGTATCTCCGACGCCGTGGTGGTGGTGGAAGCTGCCCGCTCCGGCGGAGCGCTGATTACCGCGGAGATTGCCAACAGCTATAACCGCGATGTCTTTAGCGTGCCGGGGCGTATTGGCGATGAGTTTTCGGAAGGTTGCAACAAATTAATAAAAATCAACAAAGCCGCGCTACTACAGTCTGCCGACGATATTGCTTACATAATGGGGTGGCAACGCAAGGAAAACATGCAGGCCGGCATACAGCGCCAACTCTTTGTAGAGCTTACCCCACTCGAAGAAAATATTGTAAACATGCTGCGCAACGCCGACACGCTGGGGCTTGACGAGATAAGCCTGGCTTTGTCGCTGCCGGTAAACAAGATAAGCAGCACACTGCTCACACTCGAATTTCAGGGATTGGTGCGCGCGCTGCCCGGCAGTATTTACCGCCTCAACCGGTAGCGTGTCTAAAGCCGGTGGCTCAGGATGCTGCGCACCTTTTCGGGGGTCACCTTTTTTTGTTCACCCAATGCGGTAAAGCCATTGTCCTTCAGGTTTTCGATGATCTTGTCGATGGTATCTTCGCCCAGGTCATAATCCGAAAGCCTTGTGGGAACCTGCAGGGAGTTAAAAAACTCTTCGGTGCGCCGGATGCCTTCTTCTATCTGTTCCTGCTCACTACCTGCCCTGACATCCCACACACGCTGGGCAAACTGCAGCAGCTTATCTCTCTTTTCTTCTTGCATCACCTTCATCATGCCCGGCCAAATTATAGCAAGCGTGCGCGCGTGATCGATATTATGCAGCACCGTAAGTTCGTGGCCGATGCTGTGGGTAGCCCAATCGGTAACTACGCCGGTGGCCAGCAACCCGTTGAGCGCCATACTCGCCGCCCATACAATATTAGCAGCAGCTTTCATATCGCCTGATTCTCTGACATATTCAGGACCTTCATCGATGAGCACTTTCAGGATTCCTTCGGCCATGCGATCCGTCACAGCGGCGCCCTGCGGATAGGTGAGGTATTGTTCGGTGACATGGATGAAAGCATCGGTGACGCCGTTGCCGCGCTGCCGTGCAGAGAGCGTACGGGTAAAGGATGGGTCGAGCACCGAAAACTGCGGAAAAGTATGCGGCGGTGCGCCAAAAGAAAGTTTCTTGCCAATTTCCTTGCGCGACACCACAGCAAAGGCATTCATCTCACTACCTGTGGCCGGCAAGGTAAGGACAGCACCAAATGGCAAAGCCTTTTCCACTTTGGCACCTTTGGCCGGCATATCCCAGGGATCGCCTTCAAAAGGTACGGCAGCAGCAATAAACTTGGTGCCGTCGATCACAGAACCGCCGCCGACAGCCAGCAAAAAGTCAACCTGCTTATCGCGACAAAGCTCCACGGCTTTCATCAACGTGCTGTATTGCGGATTGGCTTCGATGCCGCCAAACTCGAGAATCTCATAGTTTTTTAAAGCTTTTTTTACCTGGTCGTAAGCACCATTTTTTTTAATAGAGCCACCACCGTAAGTCATAAGCACCACAGCATCCGACGGGATTTCCCGGACGATTCTGCTGATGGTGTTCTCACCAAAAATGATCTTTGTGGGATTGTAATACGTGAAATTGTTCATGTTTTTATTTTAATAAAATATTCATTTTTCATTTCTTCTGACACAAAACCTGCTTTTGCTTTGTCAACAGATAACACGCCAGGGGAAAAAGTGTTCGGGGGCTGCCGGAGCACCTGCAGGACTTGAGCTTTAGCAAAGCTGTCGGGGTGTTTTCTTAAGTGCGTAAAATTAGCGTAGGATGGTGAATCCCTGCCTGGACACCACGCTGGCTTTTTAGCTAAAGGATGTTCAGTCGGTTGGCGTCGAGTTTTATAAAAATAAACAGCAGGATAGTGAAAGCCCACAGCGAGGAGCCGCCGTAGCTAAAAAAGGGCAACGGGATACCAATCACCGGGAATAGTCCCAGGGTCATGGCGATGTTGACGGCGAAATGGAAAAATAAAATGGACGCCACGCCATAACCATAGATTCGACTGAAGGCGGAGCGTTGTCGTTCGGAGTGCAGGATGATGCGAACAATGAGCAATACAAACAACGCCACCACCAACGTGCTGCCGATAAAACCCCACTCTTCGCCTACAGTGCAGAAGATAAAATCGGTGCTTTGTTCGGGGACGAAATTATACTTGGTTTGGGTGCCTTTAAGAAACCCTTTGCCTGCAAAGCCTCCCGATCCTATTGCGATAAGCGACTGGTTTACGTTATAGCCGGCGCCCTTGGTATCGGTTTCTTTTCCCAACAAAACATTGATGCGGCTGCGATGATGCGGCTCAAGCATATTATCGAAAGCATAATCAACCGAAAAGACAAACCCGGAAGCAAGCACCAGAAAGGTTATCAGAATAGCAACACTTCGCAAAGTTCGCCGCATCAATATCAGCAGCAGCGCAGTCACCAGCAGCAAGCCCGCTATGATTATCCACTGCTCGATGAGCAGCGCCATCAGAAATAAAATGACGACAATTAATGCGATGATGAGCACGTGGCCGGTCATCCCTTCGCGATAAAAAACAAAGATGAAAGCAGCGTACACCAACGCCGAACCGGTATCGTTTTGCAAGAAGATAAGTCCTGCCGGAATAGCCAGAATAAGGAATGCTTTAAAAACAGAGCTGAATTTACGAAAGTCGATATTAGAACCACCCAGATAATTGGCTACCGCCAGACAGGTTGCAAATTTGGCAAACTCGGCCGGCTGAAGCGAAAAGCTGCCAATCTGAAACCACGACTTGCTGCCCGCGATCTCTTTACCAAATATCAGTACACCTACCAGCGCCGCTATCGTCAACAGATAAATAACCATCGAGAAGGCAGAGAAAAATTTGGCGTCGGTGAGCAGAATTATCAGCGCCAGCACCAGCGAGCTTCCGATAAAAATCATCTGCTTGCCATAACGCTGCGAAAGATCGATGATGGAGCTGTGATCTTCGTCGTAGATGGCTGCGTAAATGTTAACCCATCCCAGCAAAACCATCACCAGATAGAGCAGAACCAGCCACCAGTCGATATTGCCGAATATGTTGGTGCGTGATCTCAATTTTTGGTGATTAAATTCGTTTCGAGCATTTTCTTTTCAAACCAGGGCGACTTAAAATCGCCCAGCAGATATTTCATCATCATCAGGGTAGCAATAGGCGCCGCATAGGTAGAGCCATAGCCGGCATTTTCGACCACCACTGCAATGGCAATTTTGGGATTCTCCACAGGCGCAAAGGCAATAAAGATGCTGTGGTTTTCGCCGTGAGGATTTTGAACCGTTCCTGTTTTCCCACCCATAGTAATGCTGTCGTGGGCGTAGTAACGTGCGGTACCGTGGCTGCCAGCATATACCCGACGCATCCCTTCAGCCACCGGCTCGAAATGCCGTGGTTCGACCATTGTATTATGACGGATAAATTCGAGTGGGGTGCGTACGCCATTTTTTACAATAGCTTTCCCGATATGCGGATCGTAGTAAAATCCGCGGTTGGCAATAATTGCTGAGAGATTGGCCAACTGCAGCGGCGTGACCAGCAACTCGCCCTGCCCGATAGAAAGCGAACGGATGGTCATGCTGCGCCACACATTTTTACCAAAGTACTTGTCGTAATATTCAGGTTCAGGCACGTTGCCGCCACGCTCTACCAGCAGATCGGTATTGAAAGTTTTTCCCAGATTAAAAGCAAGCAGATACTGCCGCCACTTTTCGTAGGCCCGGCGTGTGGAACCATACGCCGGATTGTCGATGATGGCTTTGAAAACACTCCAGTAATATGGGTTGCACGATTGCTCGATAGATTCGATCAACTGCAGCGGCGAGTAATGGTTGTGGCTGCACCGAATTGGTAATGCGCCCACACCCGCACATTGGAATTCGGTAGATGGACTGATGACGCCCTCTTGCAGTCCTACCAGCGCATCCACCAGTTTAAAAGTGCTTCCGGGGGGATACATGGCCAGCAAGGCTCTGTTGAAAAGTGGCACCAGTGTATCGGTGGAGAGCAGGTTATAATTTTTGCTGCGCACCCTTCCGATGAGCAAATTGGGATCGTACGACGGGCTGGAGATCAGCGCCAGGATTTCGCCGGTGGCAGGTTCGATGGCCACAATGCTACCTTTTTTGTTGGCCATGAGTTGCTCGCCATACGCCTGAAGGTTTGCATCGATGGTAATGTAAAGATCGGTGCCGGCAATGGAAGCGGAATCGTAGCGGCCTTCCATATAGCGGCCTTTCACGCGGTTGAAAACATCTACCATCGAGATGCGCAGACCTTTTTTACCACGCAAAGTACTTTCGTAGGATTTCTCGATACCGCTCTTGCCGATGTAGTCGGCCGATTTGTAATAAGGATTGGCTTCGATCTCTGCCGGGCTTACTTCGCCGATGTAGCCCAACGTATGTGCCGCCGAGGGGCGTGGATATTTACGTAAAGTACGCGACTGAACAAAAAAGCCCGGATATTTATAGAGCCGCTCCTCGATAAAACCATACTGCTCCTTGCTCACCTGTTCCACAAAAATACTTGGCTTGTGCATGGAGTAGCTGCGTGCTTTCTGCAAACGCTTGCGGAACTCTTCGCACGAAAGATCAAGCAGGCTGCAAAATTCGGTTGTGTCAGGATTCTTTACAAGCCGCGGCACCACCATCAGGTCGTAGGCAGCTTCGTTGTAAACCAGCAATTCGCCATTGCGGTCCAAAACCAAGCCACGCGCAGGATATTGTACTTCGTAACGCAACACATTGTTGGTGGCCGAGAGCACATACTTTTCGTTGATGAGCTGAACGTAAAATAGCCGTAAAACGAAAATCAGTCCCGCGGCAATAACAATTGCAGAGACTACAAATTTTCGGTTTTCAAATATCTTCTTCTGAACCATTCTACTTTCGGATTATAAAAAATACGGCACTGCAAAAGTACACACCAAGCCGGTAGGTATTTATTTTAATAACTAAATCTTTTGATGCCGGAAGGTAAAATCCCAAAAGTAGATAAAACAAAATCCAAATAAGGAAGCCCTTCCTACGGGTTGCGCACTACGATGAGTGGCGTAATAACGGTGTCGCTGTGGTGGCCAGCGCGGTCGACCATGTGCACCCTGAATTGTATTGTATCGAAGGCTGCTGTGGAGCGCGGATCGTAAAGTGGCTTGATGGTATCTTCTATCTCGCCTTTGATCCATCCGCTGTAATCGTCGGGGGTGAGCGGGCCAAAACGGTTGTTGAAATTTATCGTGTCGAACTTCCCGCTGATGTTGTTGTAAACAGTTCCGGGCACCAGCGCGCCATCTTTCATTACATAATAAGCCACAAAGAAATTGTAAGCGGTAGTGTCGAATTGTGAAATGCCCAGGTCGCCATCGCCGTCGGTATAGGTGATGCGCAGGATGCCCAGCGTGTCAAAACCTAAAGGATGCACCAGCTTGGTAAAACCGGCAAATTCGATGTGCGGGATGATGGGGTAAGTTTCCTTTTTCATACACGAACCCATCAGCAAACCCATTGCGATAAGCAACAATACTATTTTTGAAGGCGTTTTCAATTTGTGTTGTTAATCGGATGTCAATAATAATGTTATTAAAATAATTTTTCGTTTTAAAATGCAAATCCTCAATCCTCATGAAAAACCCCTATCCGGATCAAATTTTCGAGATCGAAGATGATGATAGTTTCAACGAGCTGGCGTTAAAAATATTTCGCTATCAATACGATGGCAACAAGATTTACCGCTCCTTTGCGGATCATCTTAAAGTGAACGTCAGCCGAATAAATCGCCCGGAGCAGATTCCATTTTTACCAATTGAATTTTTTAAGTCGCAGCGCGTTCTTAGCGGCAGCTACACGCCTGCCGGATATTTCGAAAGCAGCGGGACTACGCAGGCTGCAACGAGCCGGCACTATTTTCCTGATCTGGCGATGTACGAAAAATCTTTCCTGCGCGGTTTTGATCGGTTTTTTGGATCTTCTGAAAAATATAACATTCTGGCGCTTTTGCCTTCCTATCTCCAGCAAAAGCATTCGTCGCTGGTTTACATGGTCAGCAAACTTATCGTGCAATCAGGGAAAAAGGAAAGCGGATTTTATCTGGATAATTACGCAGCGCTGGCCGAAAAGCTCGACGCGTTGCACCACTCCGGAGAGCCGGTGATACTGATGGGTGTAACTTATGCCTTGCTCGATTTGATCGAAAATTACGACCTAAAGCACACCCGGCTCGTCGTGGTGGAAACCGGCGGCATGAAAGGTCGCCGCCCCGAAATGATACGCGAAGAGCTGCACCGCCGGCTTACTGCAGGTTTTGGTGTTAAAAAAATCCACTCCGAATATGGCATGACCGAACTATTTTCGCAGGCCTGGTCGGTGGGTGATGGAATTTTTAATGCGCCACCGTGGATGAAAATAATGATTCGCGAAGTGAACGACCCGCTGTCGATGGCTGCAAAAGGAAAAACCGGCGGCATCAATGTCATCGATCTGGCCAATCAGCATTCGTGCTGTTTTGTTGCTACACACGATCTGGGGAAAGTGTATCCCGATGGCTCCTTCGAAGTGCTTGGCCGCTTCGACCACGCCGATGTAAGAGGCTGCAATCTATTGGTCGAATGATTCTTATACTAAAAGCAGAGTTGATTAGTTTTGTTAATTTTGCCGATCAAAAAAAAACGCGCTTAAATTATTATGGCAGACAAAGATAAGCCCCGAATAAGGGGCGAAAGAAAAAAACCGGGTGACTTCTCAAAATTTATAAAAAAGGAAACCACTCCCGCCAAGCCAGCAAAGCCAGGGCGACCTTCCAAATTCGCTAAGCCAGGACGTCCATCGAAATCGTCAAAAACATCCCGTCTTATCAGCGAGCGCTTTCGCGATGAAGAACAAGGAAAAAAATCTGCCCGTGGCAAAGCTCCCGCCGAGAGAGGACGCCGCCGCACACGGAAAGTAAGCGAATATGTTAAAGATGGCGGCGTCATCCGCCTTAATAAATATATTGCCAACGCCGGCATTTGCTCGCGCCGCGAGGCCGACAACCTCATTGTGAGTGGCGCCGTGCAGGTAAACGGCGTGGTGGTGAGCGAACTTGGCTCGAAAGTAAAACCTACCGACAAGGTGCAAATTGGCGGCGAAACACTCGCCTCCGAAAAGCATCGCTATGTGCTGCTCAACAAACCCAAAGGCTACATCACCACTACCGACGATCCCGCCGACCGCCGCACCGTGATGATGCTGGTAGAAAATGCATGTAAGGAACGCATCTATCCCGTCGGGCGGCTCGACCGCAATACGTTGGGACTGCTCCTTTTTACCAACGACGGCGATCTGGCCAAAAAACTTACCCATCCTTCGAGCCAGGTGCGCAAGATTTACCACGTGCAAACCGACCAACACGTGCGCCCCTCCGATCTGGAATCCATCGCCGCCGGCATCCAGCTCGACGACGGCCTCATTAAACCCGACGCCGTAGCGTATGTAGGCGACGGCAAAGACAAAAGGGAAATTGGCCTCGAGCTGCATTCCGGCAAAAACCGCATCGTGCGCCGCCTCTTCGAATCGCTGGGATATAATGTAACCAAGCTCGACCGGGTGTTTTTTGCCGGCCTCACCAAGAAAGACCTGCCCCGCGGCCGCTGGCGTCATCTCACCCCCGAGGAAGTTAATTTCCTGCGCATGGTGTGATGCTTTCGCAGTCATTTTATAAAATAAAAATAAAAAAACCCCGCCACACGACGGGGTTTTCTGTTTTATAATTTCGGCACTTTTGGTGACAAATTCCAAAATTCAAAGAAACAACCACCAATTGTCGGTGGAAACAATCACAAACAAATTTCAGTTATAAAAATTCAATAATCACCAATTGGTGAAGAAAGTTGAAAATTGTTTTTTGGAATTTATTTGTCATTTGGAATTTGCTTAATTGGTGTTTTAAGAACTACGGCATCATCAGTATTTTCCGGATGGCGGTGCTTTCGCCGGTGCGGATGCGCATGAAACAAACGCCTGCGGCAACGTTTTGTGGCTGCCAGGTGATTTGCTGCTTGCCAGCCTCCAGGATTCCGTCAAAAACCACATCCAGAAGAGTTCCGTCAGGAGCAAGTACTTCGATGTTGCAACGGGTGGCAGCAGCCGTAGCAAAAGCAATGGTAACCTGTCCGGACGAAGGGTTGGGATAAACCAGCGTTTGCATCTCCGGCTCCGGCTGGCTGATACCGACGGTGACGTCAAAAATCAATGGCTCCGACTCCACCGATTCGTTTTGCGTATAATCTACAGTAGTTACCGTGAAGGTTGCGTAGTCGTTGTTATCGGTAACATATACCAACTGCGAGCCAATGGTTTCGGCTACCAGCTCGGAGTTGCCGTCGCGATGGAGATAGACATTAAAATGGTCGAAGTCGTTCATGTCAGGATAATCCCAGGAGAGCAGCACGGTAATCGGGGCCTCAGCGCGATCCCACCAGATAAAACCATTTTGTGGTGGCTCCGGCATCAAATCTTCCGCATCGAAAGTGAGGGTACCATAACCGGCAGGGTCGAAAATTTGCATGTTTTGGGCAGGCCAGTATCCATCGAAGTTGGAGGGATCGTCGAGCACAAATAAAAAAAGTCCGCTTTGGTTGTCTTCGTTGGGCGAGATCTTCCAGTCGGCGTCATCGCCTATCGGAATCATAAATTCATACACCACCACACCCGTAGCATCCGATACTTCAATCTGTGGATTTTCGAGCAACACCACATCTCCCACACCGCCCGTGTTGTAGATAGGGCGATAGCGAATCTCGTTTCCGGCAGCGTAATAAACAGCCCAGTAGTTTCCCTCGGAGTTGTCGCCGGGAGCAGGATAAACCCTGTCCATATTATCGTCGATGTACAAAGCCACCTCATCATGATCTTCAAGCACAGTATCGTTGGTGTTGATACAGGCCACGTAAAGCTCGGTCATGGCTTCGTTCATTTTGTAATACATCGTCACGCTTCCCACCAGATTGGGCATGTTGTCGTTCGTGCCCAGAAAATCGGAAGCATCCATTATAAAAGCGTCGTCCCATTCGCCTTCCGAAATCGTCCCGTCAATCACCGGAACGGAACCGCTATAAACAGAGATATTATCAATTACAAATCCGCTTGCAGTGTAGCCTGCAGCCACCTCAGAATAGGGCGACTGCACATCACCCGGAAATATGGCCGTAACGGCGTAATAATAGGTGGTGAGCGGAAGCACGTCAGTGTCGGAAAACTCCAGCGCGATGTTAGCAACAGTACCAATCGGCTCTTCAGGAAACTGCGCCTGCTCTATGGTTTTACGATAAATCTTAAAACCTTCTACAGCTATAGGATCGCCGTAATCCCACCAAAGATCAACAGAAAGTGCGGCACCCTGGGTAGCCATCAAATCATAGGGAGCCTCACCGGTAACTTCGAGCGTAAAATCCAGATTGGTCTGACCGCCTTCGGTAATCACCACATTATCGACCGTTACCGGATAAAACCCAACTTTGGAAGCCTGCACAGTGTAAGTGCCGGCAGGAATAAATCTTACGAGATAATCACCGTTTTCGCTGTAAGCATAATAGTTGTCGATTCCCTGGATTTCAATTTTAGCAAAATCCTCATTAATGGAGCCGGCAAGAGCGCCGCCCCCGGGATTGGTGTTGACGTTGTAAATCAAACCGCCGCTGCCCATTGCACGGGCATGTACAGCTTTGCCCGTCACGCTGCACATCATGCCATCGCCCGAAAGATCTATGGCGTTGAAGGAGCCGGGTGTGGTGAGCGTAAAAATGGGTTCGTTGGATTCTCTGCGGAAGAAATATGCGTCGGGTTTGGAATGGTCGAGCGGACCGTAACCCGCTGCTGCTAATATAGAGCCGTCGTCGGAGAGGCTTACTGCCGCGATCTCATCGCCGCAGTTGCCAAAGACCCAACGAGGCACCGACGAATAGGTGTCGAAAAGGTAAATCTCGCCATCGTAGCCACCCGACAAAAATACCAGTGTGCCAATGGCCGCCGTTTTGCCGTCAGCCGAAACGGCCATACCTACCACCCATGCCGAGCTGCCGCCGCCGCCCACTTTAAAATACCATTCCTCCTGGTAAGTTCCCAGGCTTTCGTGGTATTTATATAAATAAGCATAGCCGCTGTAGTCGCCGTTGAGCAGGATGTTGCCATCATAACTAAACGAAGGCGGATTTTGGTTTTTATAACCAGCATCAAAAATCACTTCGCCGGTTTCGGTATCGATTACCCACAACTTATTGGCGCCGGAATACTGACATACTGCCATTCTGGAACGGTCGCCGGAAGCAGCGGCAGTGGTAGCCGTGCTAATAAAACCTGTTTGCCACAATGGAGCTGTGTTGCCCACCTCATAGGCCGAAGCCATACATTTGGCATCACTTTCGTTTTCCAAAACGTACACTGTGCTCCCGTCTTCGCTCAGAAAGGTAGCCACCAATTGTCCTGGTAATGTCAGCTCCCACACCAAGGCCTGGGTGGCGGTGTTGTAGATGTGCACGGAGTTGTTGAAGGCAACATTGATAAACATGCCATCGGAGGTCATGTCGATGGGATATTCCCATTCGGTGGGAACCGCCATTTCCCACAGGGGTACATTACTGTCATCCCACAACGACACGCGTTCGTTGTTGAGCCACCACGAGTTGAAGGTGAGTCCCTGCTCATCATCTACCACGATGCGCGAGCCGATACCTGCCGGATCAGTAAACTGCCAGTTGATTCCCGGCGCCATGGCGGCATCATCCATCAGCTTTCCGTCGGGCAACACGGGAGGAACTGTGGTAGTGGTGGTTTCGATACTTCGACCCGTTTGCGGATCAGTGATTGTTTTTTGAAGCCAATGATTTTGCGCCACAGCAAAGGGCACAAAACCCATCAGCAGAACCGTGAAAATCCAGAACTTCCTGTTCATTTTTAGTTAGTTTTTAATTAATAAACCGCGATTTGTTTGTAGTTGTGTTTGTATGGTATAAAAATAAAGTCCCGAACTAAAAGTTTGTGTGTCGATCACAAGCGCACCTGGTGTATCAACAATTGTGGTTGCGTAAACCTTGCGACCAAAAGCATCGCTTATGGCCACAAAACAACTTCCTACTATATCATCAGGCACCTGCAAAGTTAGCATATTACCAAATGGATTGGGAAACCATTCTGTTTTTGTTTGCACAACCGATCTCAGGCCTGTAACTTCGGTAACCGGTTGCAGATAAAAATCGTAGTTGGTATTCATCCCTTCCTGCACCGATATATTCTCAACAGTCATCGGGAGATAACCTTCCGCCTCACAGCTAAGATTGTAAATGGCTTCCGTTAGCATCATGCTGTAATGTGCGCCAAAGGGAGTAGCAATGGTGATGGTTTCATCGTCGGCGTTCAGCGCTGTGATGGTAGCTTCGGAGATGGATAAATTGTTGGTGGCATCGCGCACAAAGCCCTGAATTTTTCCCGTCGCGCCCACGATGCCCAGCGTACCGTCGGGATGAATGTTTTGGGCATAAATGTCGGTATTTCCGCCGCGGCTTTCTTCCCACACAGCCACCCATTGGTTGTTGTGCATCGTCGAAAGCACTGCATGCGTTTTGCCACTTTGCACCGAGCACATATCTATAAACTGATCGTTCCACACATAGGCGCCATCGCTGTCGAGCATCACCGCCTGTACCTTTTCGTCGACCGAATTTCCAAAGACGGCAGCACCGTAAACGCATAGCGCTTTGTCCTGATAGCCGGAAGCCATGGGCAGCGAGTAGTCGTTGTTAGAAAGTGGCAGCAACATTTTACCATCATCGCTCCACTTGCGGTTGCCCTGCGTGTCGAACTTCTGGGCATACAGCCCGCGCTGGTTTTGGTTGAGATCCTGCTCGCTGAAATAAACTACGATTTCCTGTGTTAGCGGCAGAAAAGCCGGCGAGGGATACATGTGCAGCCGGGCCATCGAAGTAGAAACAAAAGTATTCACAGGCATGGTAAGGGTGCCGTTAGCCGTCATGTGCTGTACCCAGCAGTTGAAGTGCGTCCCTACGTCGTTGCCGTATTTGGTAAAAACAATGCCGCCGGCATCATCCGGGCAAAAATCAAGCGTGATTACCGCTCCGGATCCTACCGGAGGGAAAACCTCCAAATCGGCAGGCCACATAAAAGTGCCGTCGGTGTCGAGCTTTTGTGCGTAGAGGCCGCGGTTGGCTGCCCAGAAAGGGCCTGTTTCTTTGTGCCAGATCAGTAATGCGTGGTCGCCGTCGGCGGGATGCAAAAACGGAAAGGTATAGGAAGTTTCGGTCGATGAAAGCATGATGCCAGCGTCGCCCCAGAGCAAATCGCCCGCCGGGGATACTTTTTGCATCATCACCACATTGACGTCGCCCTGGCTTGGCCAGGCAAATACCAAATTACCAGCCTGGGTGGCGCACACCTGTGGGTTTACGTCGAAAGCATCGCTGTTGGAAAGCATCAGCCCATCGTCGCCCCACATCATTTCGCCGGCAGGCGACACACGGTAAGCCACCACGTTGTTATCGGTATTGCGGATGTCCTGAAACACTACCACAGCATAGCCCGTCTGATCGGCAGTAAGCGAATAGTCGGTGAGCCTCGACATCTGGGGGTGGTCGCTTACCAACAGTCCGCCCGGCGCCCACTGTTGATTGCCGTTGGCATCGAGTAGCTGCAAGCGCACGTTATAATTTCCATCTTCCGACGAAAACCACGACACGTACATACTGCCGTCGGGACACACAGCCGCCTTGGGCAGCACCTGCTCGCCGGCAGCAGTGCTCAAACGAAGGTTTTCGGCAGGATTGGATGAATACTGCGCCCAAAGAAGCGGGGCGGCAAAAACGAAAAGAAGAAAAATGGATAAAGACTTTTTCATAAAATGTAAGTTTTAATGAATGATTAAAAAAATGAGGCGTGAAATTACAAACAATTTCTAACATGACAACTCGTTGTAATTCTTTCAATACGAAGAACAACACCTAAAATAGTTTGTGATGTATTGAGCAAGAGGGGTTAAGTGTTTTCCGGGTATTCTGTGGATGAATAAATTGATCTTCTTTTCAAATATTCAAACCTAAATTATGAAATTATGAAAAAGTACTTCTTCCTAACATTGTTCCTTTTCACAATTGGCTTCCAGGCCAATCTTCACGCCCAAGGCTACCAGGATCTTTGGAATGCTACATTCACCCAAAATGGCGATCGCAGTGAGGCTCAAATTCTTCACAATGATTTTTACAATAATGTTTTTGTAAGCATCAATTATCACGACACTGTTTTTTTGCCGGATACGGTGTTTTCACATCCTACCCATCCTTATGTGGCGCTCAATGCAGCCGTTGCCAAATTCGATCAGGACGGGAATTTTTTGTTTGCACTTGACCTGTTTATAGATACAATAGGTTTTTATTGGATAAGGCCCGCCATGACCACAGACCGCAACAACAACATCTATCTCGCCTGTGCATTTGCAAACCGGATGAGCATACAGGACACAATAATCCAGGATGAACAGCACGGCCTGTTTAATTTTCATCCATACGATCTCGCCATAATAAAGCTGTCGCCTGATCTCAAAATACAATTCATCAAACTCATCTCGGGTAATGCCAGTGACCAATGCGGGGGAATTTTTGTAGGTAATGACGGGTATTTATACCTGAACAGCATCCATACTTCCTGGGCCTACGAAACGGATACCATTAGATATTTTGGGCAGGATTCGGTAATCTCTTCCAATACTGTATTATCGTCCGTTTTGAAAATGGACAAAGAAACGGGAGACCTCATTTGGCGGGAGTCTTTTTGCAGCCATGGTTACACGCAGGCGGAGGAGGGGGTTTCTGCTTCGGTGCACACCGACCGGGTATTGGGTGTGGATGAAGGGGATTTTATTTCGATAGATGGCGACAGATTTGTGGTGTATGGAATTACCAACAAAAACCTCTATGTAGGCACCGACACCCTCGTTCATCCCGATCCCGGGCAAGGGTATGTTCATGACCGTAATTTCGTACTTACTTTCGACTCGAGTGGTTATAGCCATTCAGGCAAAATTTTCGACTGGAACATAATATTCCGGGATTTGAAAGCTGACGAAAAAGGCCATTACTTTTTTTCAGGAAATTTAAGGGATACAACAGTTTTTGGTGGCGATACACTTTACTTTTATGAAGATACCATGCAGGGTATCCTGGCCAGGCTCGATGAATCATGGGAGCCTCTATGGTATAAAACTATAAACTCTAATGTCTATTTTTTTCTGGATGCCTACGAGGATACCTTGTACTTCGCATGTGGGATGCAAGGTACTGTCACAATTTTCGATACCACCATGGTGTATGCATATCCCCGCACCGCGTTTGGACAGATTTCGCCACAGGGCGAGGTGACCAATTTTTATATTCCCAATAGCTCAAGGGCTTTGGCAACTAAAAATTTTATGCTGGACAATTGTAAGCAAATTCTGTTTTCGGCATATTTTGAGGGTACATTAAAACTCGAAAACGATACCCTCCATTCCAATATGGGATGGATAGCGGACGGCTTGCTGCTGAAAATGCAACTCCATCCGCCCGCACAATTTAGCTTTGGGCCTGATACAACCGTTTGCGACAGTACCATTTTGAACGGTCCCGAAGGCTTTTCGTATTATTATTGGAATAACGAGCTATCCGATCAAAGCTGGTATAGCGTTACAGAGCCCGGCACCTTTACACTGGCGATTGCTGACGACTATGGCTGCTGGCAATACGATACCATAACCATCGACATACAGCAGGGATTTACATTCGAGCTGGGAGCTGACACAGCCATTGCACTTCACGACACAATTACCCTGATGCTGCCTGATATTTATGACCATTACCTATGGTCAACCGGCGACACAGCCAATGCGATCCGCATTATCGGAGGAGAATTAGGCCCTGGCGAATGGAACATCTGGGTACAGGTAACGAATGGCGTATGTTCATACACCGACTCTGTTGAAGTTACCGTGGTGAGTAGCATATTTGAAATTGAAAATTCGAATGTTAAAGCATTTCCCAATCCTGTGAGTGATAAATTATTTATCAAAAGTAAATCCCGTTTGCAAAGCGTAGAGCTTCTTAATCTTAACGGGGAAGTGGTGCATCGGGTCTCTATAGACGCACCTTTTACTAACGAACACACCATTGATATGTCGTTGATAAAAAAAGGATTTTATCTTTTAAAAGTTAAAAGCAAAGAGACCACCGCCGTCGGAAGAATCATCAAAATGTAAGCGGCGCTTTCCTAAACCCTGTCAGGGTTGCGGCAAACCCCGAACGCTTCCCTAAACCCTGACAGGGTTGTGGCAGACGTCGAACAGCCAGGCGCTCCCTAAACCCTGACAGGGTTCACAAAAAAATGAATATCCCTTATGAATGTTTGATTTCTAATTATTGAATAAACGAATTGGCCAAAATGGATGCTTCTACCGCAACTGCCGCAGGTAAAGCTGGATGGTATTTTTCAATCCCAGATAAAGCGAATCGGCGATAAGGGCATGGCCAATGGAAACTTCGAGCAGGCCGGGCACGCTATGCTTCATTACGTTTCGCTACTAATGACAAGTTATTGGGATGAGCCAAATCTTTCAATTATCATTTCAAGCAATTTATCTGACAATCTAAATCCATTGTTAACCAGCAAAAGAATCAAGTCTAATGGATTTGATATCAGCCCCCGTTTATTTGCAAGCAGAATGATTCCAACTGTTCCAATAATATTGATTTGTAAAGCCTCAGCTATCCTTCTACCTTTTATTTCGTCAATTATTAAGGTTGAGTATTCTAATACAAGGGCTAAAGCAATAGAACTGGCTTCCCCCTGATCAAGACGTTTTTCTAATTCTTCTTGCTTTTTTAAATCCTCAGCATTCGCTCTTATAATCCAACCGGGCAATGTGCCTCCAAATTCTTTAGAAACACTTGTAGTAATTAGTACCTTTTGGAATAGTTCCTTTAATAAATCAAGTTTGCCAATTTTAGTAAGGGCAATTAAACAACTTGTGTCCGAAATAATAATTCTACTCATTAAGGATTTTTTCTAAATCCTCAACGGTTTCTCCAAATATTGATGCGCCATATTGACCAATTGTTTCGATAAATTCCCTTTTTGAAATGCCAGCGACTTTGGCTGCCTGTCCTGATGATAAAATACCTTTATCAAAAAGATAAGCCACAAGGTGCATCTTAAATTTGTTCTCATCAACCGTATCTGGTATCTGCAAAGTTAATGTTTTCATATCATTATCAATTAATTAACTGTTTAGGATTAACGGCTTTTTTAATGGAATAGTTTTTCTGAAAAATCATTAATAACAAATTGGCCAAATTGGATGCTTCTACCGCAACTGCCGCAGATAAAGCTGGATGGTGTTTTCCAATCCCAGATAAAGCGAATCGGCGATAAGGGCATGGCCAATGGAAACTTCGAGCAGGCCGGGCACACTGTGGGCAAAGTAGCGAAGGTTATCCAGGTTGAGGTCGTGGCCGGCATTCAATCCCAGGCTGTTGGCAGCGGCTGCACGCGCAGCTTCCACAAAAGGTCGCACGGCATCTTCGGGGCTTTTGGCAAAGTCGGTGGCATATTGCTCGGTATACAACTCCACCCGGTCGGTACCGGTTTTCTTGGCATTTTCGATCATGCGCGCATCGGCCTCGACGAATAAGGAAGTGCGTATTGCGTTGCGTTTAAACTCAGCGACAACCTCTGTGAGGAAGCTTTCGTTTTTAATGGTATCCCAGCCAGCATTGCTGGTAATGGCTTCGGGTGGGTCGGGCACCAACGTTACCTGCGCCGGCCTGGCTTCGAGCACCAGGTCGATGAAACCACGTGAGGGATAGCCTTCGATGTTGAATTCGGTGGTGAGCAACGGTTTCAGATCGCGCACATCCTGATAACGGATGTGCCGTTCGTCGGGGCGGGGATGTACAGTGATGCCCTGCGCGCCAAACCGCTCGCAGTCGATGGCCGCTTTGATGACGTCGGGGATGTTGCCACCGCGGGCATTGCGCAAAGTGGCGATTTTGTTGATGTTAACGCTTAGCTTTATCATAACGCAAATTGTTTTGTGGCAAAATTAAGAAAACTCCGATGGCGTGACATTATAAAAAAGAGAGGTTCTGAACAAAAAAAAACGCACGGCTCCCAATTGGTCGGAGCAGACCGTACGCCGCTATGTTTCCAAATCATTCGTAAATCGTAAATCTAAAATCGTAATTCCCTGCAGGCGTCAATCCAACTTTGCTTCGATGGGATTGCGCGGGTTGGCATATTTGATCAGCTCCATCTTCACGCTGCCCACTATCACCGCCGATTTTACAAGAATGGGAAGCTTGTTTTCATCATCAGTTATCCATAAAGTCATCGGATAAGGATTGCTGAAAACCTCGCCGGTAACCACCATGGGCTTAAAGGCAAGGCAACGGAATTTTCCCAGCTCCGTCTCCACAATCTGGCGTCCCTGAAACTGAATGACGGAAACGTATGCCGAATCGTCGAGGAAGAAGTTTACGGAGATGTTGTCGCCCTCCTTTAAAGTATCGGCGCTGAGTGTACGCGCATAATACGATGCCGACACGATGTCCTGGATGTAGCGGGTTATTTTCTTGGTTTCGGTGCGGCTGGTAACTTTCAGGTTTTTGTGATCAAAAGTTACATCGTCTTCTTTCCTATAGTTGCCTTCGCGTGTGCGGCGGATGAAGAGGTGCGGGAAAATGCCCTGCTTGTCGACGTAAGATTCAAACCTGTCGCGGACTTTAAAAAAGAAGTCGAAGGCACTGTTGGATTTTCCTATGCCCACGATATGATAAACTTCCCGGCCATTAAAAAGCCGGTTGCTGTTTTTTACCTCCAAAGTGGCGGTGCCGGCATTTACCTTGCCGGTAAGCAGCGATTCGTAATAGACTTTGTATTTTAATTTCTCCCCGGCGTGCCAGGCGTTATTTTCGATGGTGCGGTATGGATATCCCTGCGCCGAAGCAACGATGGCACTCAACACGGAGAAAAGAATAAGGGCAATTTTTCTAATGTTTTTCATAATGGGTCATTCGCCAGGAATAAACCCTTTAATAACTTATTTTGTTTGCAAAAATTGCAATTTGTCAGCCCACCACGATATTGATAATCTTGCGCGGCACCACGATGATCTTGCGCACCTGCATGCCTTCTACCCACTTTTGTGCTACTTCATCCTTCAGCGCACGCTCGCCGGCTTCTTCTTTGGAAATATCAGCCGGAAGGCGCAATTTGAAACGCAGCTTACCATTGATGCTCACCGGGTATTCAAAGGTATCTTCGCGCAGCATGGCCTCGTCGAATTGCGGAAATGGCGCATGCACCACGCTGGTAGTATGGCCAAGTTGACGCCAAAGCTCCTCGGCAATGTGCGGGGCGTAGGGCGCAATAAGTTTTACCAAATCTTCCAACACAATGCGTTTGTTGCATTTTAGTTCTGTGAGTTCGTTTACACAAATCATAAAAGCGCTCACGCCGGTGTTGAACGAAAACCTTAGGATATCATCGCGCAGGCGCTTGATGGCGGTGTGGATACTTTTCAGCTCAGCGGCTTCGGGTTTTTGGTCGCTTACGCTAAATTGGTTTTTCTCGTCGTGGAACAAACGCCATAGCTTGCGGATAAATCTAAAAACCCCTTCGATGCCCTGCACGTCCCAGGGTTTGTCGTTTTCGAGCGGCCCCAAAAACATCTCATAAAGCCTGAAAGTGTCGGCGCCATATTTCTCGATGAGATCATCAGGATTCTGGCTGTTGTAATAAGATTTCGACATCTTCTCCACTTCCGATCCGCAGAGGTATTTCCCATCTTCGAGGATAAACTCTGCATCGGCATTTTCGGAGCGCCATTTTTTAAATCCTGCCACATCAAGCTCGTAAGTGTCGGGCGCGATGGTGTGCACCAGGTTGATATCCACGCGCAGTGGCGTCACCTCAAACTGATCTTTTAGCCCCAGCGAAACGAAAGTGTTTTTTCCCACAACGCGATACACAAAGCTTGTCCGTCCCTGAATTTTACCCTGATTGATCATCTTTTGGAAAGGCTCCTCCTCCACCGCCATTCCCAGATCGTAGAGGAATTTGTTCCAAAAGCGGGAATAGATAAGATGACCGGTGGCGTGTTCGTCGCCGCCGAAATAAATATCCACATTGCGCCAGTAAGCGTTGGCTTCTTTAGAAAAATATTCCTCATCGTTGTGCGGATCCATGTAGCGGAGATAATATCCGCTGCTGCCTGCAAACCCAGGCATGGTGTTGGTTTCGAGCGGATAGCCCTCCTTGGTTTTCCAGTTTTCGGCGCGTGCCAGCGGTGGCTCGCCACTTTCGGTGGGCAGAAACTTATCCACCGGCGGCAACTTCAGCGGCAGCTCTTCTTCCGACAAAGTATAAGGAATTCCATTTTTATAATAAACCGGAAACGGCTCGCCCCAGTAACGCTGACGACTAAAAATAGCATCGCGCAGACGGTAGTTTATCCGACGCGTGCCGAGCTTGTTTTCTTCGAGGTAGTCGATGATTTTATTAATGGCTTCGCCAACTTGCAGCCCTGTAATCACGCCCGAGTTGATCACAATGCCTTCTTTGGCATCGTAGGATTCGTCCCACTCCTGCGGGTCAGTAAGTATTTCGTCGGGTTGTTTTACCACCTGCAGGATGGGCAGCAGGAAATGTTTGGCAAAGGCAAAGTCGCGGCTGTCGTGGGCGGGCACAGCCATGATGGCTCCTGTTCCGTAGCCTGCCAGCACGTAATCTGCCACGTAAATTTTCATGCGCTCGCCGTTGAGCGGATTGATAGCATAGGATCCTGTAAAGGCGCCGGTAATTTTTTTCACCTCCGTCATGCGGTCGCGTTCCGAGCGTTTTTTGGTGGTCTCGATATATTCGCGCACCGGGCCGCGCCACTGCGGAGTTGTAATATTAAGCACCAGCGGATGCTCCGGTGCCAACACCATAAAAGTGGCGCCATAAAGCGTGTCGGGACGGGTTGTAAAAACCTCTATCTTTTCGGGATGGTCTTCTACTTCAAAAAGTACGGAAGCCCCCTGGCTGCGGCCAATCCATTCGCGTTGTTGTTTTTTAACTGATTCCGACCAATCTACTTGTTCCAGTCCTTCGAGCAACCTGTCGGCGTAAGCGGTAATACGCAACGACCACTGGCGCATCAGCCTGCGCTCTACCGGATGTCCGCCACGCACTGAGAAGCCTTCGCTCACCTCATCGTTGGCAAGCACGGTTCCCAGATCGGGACACCAGTTTACCATGGTATCTGAAAGAAAAGCCAGCCGATAGTGCATCAGCATTTCCTGCTGCTGCTGCTCATCCATCGCCTTCCACTGCCCGGCATCGAAAGTTTCGTGTGCATCGTGGCGCGCATCGATTCCTGCTGAGCCATGCTGTTGGAAATGCTCCACAAGCTGTTCGATTGGTTGCGCTTTGCCGGAATTATTATCATAATAATGATGGAAAAGTTTGATAAAAGTCCACTGTGTCCATTTGTAATATTTCGGGTCGCAGGTTCTTACCTCCCTATCCCAGTCGTAGGCAAAGCCAATCCTGTCGAGCTGTTCGCGGTAGCGTTCTATATTTTTCAGGGTGGTAACTTCGGGATGCGTGCCCGTTTGGATGGCGTATTGTTCGGCTGGCAGGCCATAGGCATCATAGCCCATGGGATGCAACACATTATAGCCGCTGGCCATCATGTAGCGTGCGTAGATGTCGCTGGCAATATATCCGAGCGGATGCCCCACGTGCAGGCCGGCACCCGATGGGTACGGAAACATGTCGAGAATATAAAACTTGGGCTTGCTGCTCTCGTTGGAGGCTTTGTAGATTTTGTTGTCGCTCCAGTGTTTCTGCCACTTCTTCTCTATTTCCTGAAAATTATAATCCATCTTATTTTTCTATTAAAAATTAAAAAAATCGGTTGCGAAATTATCAAAACTAACCTAACCAGATAACTCTGAAATTACAAACTTTAAAAAACAAATAAATAGATAGCTACAAAATGGAGCTTGATGGTTTTGGATACTCAGAAGAAAGTAAACCGTTCTTCCGGCTTATCGTTTGGCCTGGCTGCGGCGGCTCATCTCTTTGCTTATCAGGCTCAGCTCGCGTCCGGTTTGTCCTTTTACGGATGTGTTTTCTTCGGCGCGGCGCACCAGATACGGGATCACATGCTTCACGGGGCCATACGGCAGGTATTTGGCCACGTTGTAGCCAGCGTGTGCCAGGTTAAAACTGATGTGGTCGCTCATGCCGTAAAGCTGCGAGAACCACACCCGCGGGTCACCATTTTTCAGCCCTTTTTCCTTCATCAGCTCGGTGAGATACTGGCTGCTGTATTCGTTGTGGGTGCCGTTGAAGATGGTGATGCTGTCGATGTGTTCCATACAAAATTTCAGCGCACGGTTGTAATCGCGGTCGGTGCTCTCTTTGTCGGGCTGGATGGGCGACGGATATTTCATCTCCAGCGCCCGTTCGCGTTCTTTTTCCATATAGGCGCCGCGCACAAATTTAGCTCCCAGGAAGTAATTTCCATCCACAGCTTTTTGCCATGATTTTTTTAAAAACTCCAGCCGGTCGTGGCGATACATCTGGAAAGTGTTGAACACGATTGCGCGCTCGCTATTGTATTTCGCCATCATCTGATCCACCACTTCATCAATAAAATTCTGGTACCACGAGTCTTCGGCATCGATGAGGATGGGAACGTTCTGGTCGTAGGCAGCTTTGCAAAGTTGGTCGATACGCTGGCGGAAATTGTCGGCTTCGGCTGCCTCGGCGGGGGTGAGCTGCTGCCCGGCGCTCACTTTTGTGAGCACATTAGCAGTGGTAAAAGCGGTGGGCTTAAAAACTGCAAACGGGATATTTGGCTCTTTGGCAGCATTGGCTATCGAATGGAGGGTTTCGTCGAGTGCTGCCTGAATATCTTCGGGGGCTTCGCGCCCCTCTACGGAATAGTCGAGGATGGCTTTTACGTTGTACTTGGCCAGCTCGTGCACTGTGTCGGCACATTCGGCGATGGTTTCGCCGCCCACAAACTGCTTGTAGATGGTTGGTTTTACAATCCAGTTGATGGGGATGTGCATCCTGATGGCTGTTTGCGTAAGCGATCCGCCAATACGCACGAGGCTGTTGTGCGCTAAGGTTTTGAACAAGACGTACGAGCGGCGCAGGTCGTTGTCAGTTTTGCTTTTGAAAGCAATTTCGGTGTTGTCGAATGTTATCATCTTAATTTTTTTGCAAAAGTAACCAATCGTGTCAT
>Ga0265295_1001405_pt1 | contig 42327 bp, 39 predicted proteins | sample Munlansysbiofilm_FD_192503 | JGI IMG/M metagenome (GOLD analysis project Ga0265295, IMG submission 192503) | Leachate microbial communities from a municipal landfill in Southern Ontario, Canada - Methane capture system biofilm | ecosystem: Engineered > Solid waste > Landfill > Unclassified ... | reverse complement strand
TTGTGTTTTTTGAATTATCGCTGGAGGAGCCAATGGTTCCCGTAATTGCTCTGGTGGGCCGACCGAATGTCGGCAAATCGACGTTGTTTAACCGCCTGACTAGATCCCGCGATGCGATTGTAGGCGATATTCCTGGACTGACGCGTGATCGCCAATATGGCGAAGCGAAGTGGCAGGATCGCAGTTATATTTTGATCGACACGGGTGGTATTACCGGTGACGAGGAAGGTATTGATGCGAAAATGGCTGAACAGTCGCTCTTGGCGATTGAAGAAGCGGATGTAGTGTTGTTTTTAGTTGATGCGCGTGACGGCATGTGTCCTGCGGATCAAATGATTGGCGAACACTTACGCAAGCGTAATAAAACCACCTTGGTTGTGGTGAATAAAGTCGATCATATCGATGAGAATATTGCTCTAGCTGAATTTAGCCCGCTGGCTTTAGGCGACTCGGTCGCTATTGCTGCGGCGAATGGCCGTGGTATCACGCAGATGATGGAATTAGGATTGGGTGACTTTCCTATAGACATTGTTGATGAAGTTGATTTAGACAACTTAGTTGAAGGACAGGATCTTAAGCGTGTTCCCGGTCCTGATGCGAAAGATGGTATCAAAATTGCCATTATTGGCCGTCCAAACGTGGGTAAATCAACACTGGTCAACCGTATGCTCGGTGAAGAGCGCGTGGTGGTGTTTGATCAGCCGGGTACCACGCGTGACAGTATCTATATTCCGTTTGAACGTGGTGATGAAAAATACACCTTGATTGATACGGCGGGTGTGCGTCGTCGCGGTAAAATCTCTGAGGAAGTTGAAAAGTTCTCAGTGGTGAAAACCCTGCAGGCGATTAAAGACGCTAACGTCGTAATCTTTGTCATGGATGCCCGCGAAGGTGTGGTGGATCACGACTTGAACTTGCTAGGCTTTGCCCTCGAGTCAGGCCGCGCTATTGTGATCGCACTGAACAAGTGGGATGGCATGCAGCCGAGTGAACGCGAATATGCCAAGAAAGAGTTGGAGCGTCGCTTATACTTTGTTGAATTTGCTGATATTCACTTTATCTCTGCTTTGCATGGCACGGGTGTGGGGCATTTGTACAAGTCAGTACAAAATGCCTTTACTTCAGCGATTACGCGCTGGCCGACCAACCGCTTAACGCAGATTCTTGAAGATGCAGTGCGTGAGCACCAGCCGCCGATGATTGCTGGGCATCGTATTAAGTTGCGTTATGCGCACTTAGGTGGCGCGAACCCACCGCTGATTATTATTCATGGTAATCAGGTTGCCGCTGTACCTAAAAGTTATGTGCGTTATTTAGAAAACACTTACCGCCGCGTGTTGAAGCTGGTGGGTACACCGATTCGTATTGAGTTTAAAGGCGGTTCCAACCCCTTTGAAGGTAAGAAAAACAAACTCAGCGAACGCCAAGTGAATAAAAAACGTCGCTTAATGGCCAATAAAAAAGAAAGGGATGAGCGTAAGAAGAAAAAGTAAGTAGTGTTGCCAGGTGTGTGCACCCGCACCTGGCTTTTGCGATGACCTCAGCATAGGAATTATAAAAATGCAGTTGCAGAGTAAATTACCTCAGGTTGGATTAACCATCTTTACGCAGATGTCACAGTTGGCCCAGACCCATGGAGCGCTGAATTTATCCCAAGGCTTTCCGGATTTTGATGCGCCGCTGGCTCTGCAAGAGGCGCTGCAACGGCATGTGAATGCGGGGCATAATCAATATGCACCAATGACGGGTGTGCAAGCTTTGCGTGAACAGGTGGCCAGTAAGATCGCTCGTTTATATCGCAATCCCGTTTGTGCTGAGCAAGAAGTGACGATTACTCCAGGTGCAACCCAAGCGTTGTTCTGTGCCATCCAAGCGCTGGTGCGTGTGGGCGATGAGGTGATTGTCTTTGATCCTTGTTACGACAGCTATGAGCCAGCGGTGAACTTAGCTGGTGGACGTTGTGTGCATATCCCTCTTGATAGCCATGATTTTTCCGTGGATTGGCAGAGGTTTGCTGATGCACTGACGGATAAAACTCGTCTAGTGATTATTAATAGTCCGCATAATCCAAGTGGTGCTGTGCTCGGTCATACTGATTTAAATCAGTTGGCTGAGTTGATTCGTGAGCGTGATATTTATGTGCTCAGCGATGAGGTGTACGAACACTTGGTGTTTGATGGTCAATCGCATTGCAGTATTTTAGCCCATCAAGAACTGTATCAGCGCGCTTGTGTGGTCAGCTCATTTGGCAAAACCTACCATGTCACCGGTTGGAAAACTGGCTATATGGTTGCGCCACCTCAGCTGACTGCAGAGCTGCGTAAAGTGCACCAATATGTGAGCTTCTGTGCAGTGACACCGATACAGTATGCTTTAGCTGATTTTATGCAGGCCTATCCTGAGCATGTGGATGAGTTACCGGCGTTTTATCAGCATAAACGCGATCAATTATGCCAGTCCTTGCAAGACTCACGCTTTACCTTCACTCCGACAGCCAGTACCTACTTTCAGTTGCTGGATTATCGTGCAATCCGCGATGATTTAAATGATGTTGAAATGGCCCATTGGCTGACGATTGAGAAGGGCGTGGCCTGTATTCCTTTATCGGTCTTTTATCAGCAGCCTCCCAAGGATCAGTTTTTACTACGGGTGTGCTTTGCTAAGCGTGCCGATACATTAGTTTTGGCTGGAGAGGCGTTATGCGCGATTTAAGCGCTTTGCCTGATTTGCGTTTAGCAATCGTGCAAGGGCCTTTGCAATGGCATGATGTGCCGGCTAATTTGGCGTATTTTTCCAATGTACTGGCTGATGCTGAACCGGTTGATTTGCTGCTATTGCCTGAGATGTTTAATACGGGCTTTACCATGGATTCAGCCGCGCAAGCTGAGCCAGAGATGGGGCCGACCACGCAATGGTTGTTGCAGCAGGCGCAGCGTTTAAACGCTGTGGTGTGTGGCAGCTTAATTGTTCAGGTTGCAGATGGAGACTATCGCAACCGTCTGATTTGGGCGCGTCCTGATGGCAGCTTAGCTCATTATGATAAGCGTCATTTGTTTCGTATGGCCGGTGAGCATCATTACTTCACTGCAGGTACAGAGCAATTACAGGTTGAACTTAAAGGCTGGTGTATTCGCCCATTGATTTGCTATGACTTACGTTTCCCTGTGTGGAGTCGTGATGCACAACATACGGATTTGTTGTTTTATCTGGCTAGTTGGCCGGCTGCGCGCCGAGCGGCATGGAATCATTTGCTGCCAGCACGGGCGATTGAAAATCTGTGCTATGTGGCAGGAGTGAACCGCACCGGGGTTGACCAGCAAGGGCATCACTACAGTGGCGATAGCCAAGTACTGGACTTTATGGGTGAGCCATTAGTGACAGCAGGTGATCAGGCTGGTATTTTTTATGTGTCGCTGCAGGCCGCTAAACTTGCTGAATTTAAGCGACGTTTTCCCGCTTATCTAGATGCTGATACGTTTAGCTGGTAATCGATGGGTCGCACGACTGTAGAAAATCGCTGTTTAACCTATGTGAAAATTGATCTAATAGTGCTTAGATGGATAGTTTTCTGCACTTTTAGTGCATTAAAGCATCATATATCTATATAATTATGCTGTTAGTGTCTAATTATATTAGTTTTACTATTATCTTTGCTAATATAGGCAATGCATGTGCAAGCATGCAGACATTTAAGCACATGTGTAATAGGTTGCTTGTCGGCCTAGAATATTAAGACGGTCTATTATCTGTGGCGTGTCAGGTGGTAGATGCTTATTTTAAATATACGCCTGTGTAGGGTTATAAAGCCCTTTTATTTATTAGTGTTAGGAGTCGACGTATCTCATGGATATTGGTTTACGTGAGTGGATATTTGTTATCGGCGTTATCGTTATCGTTGTCATTTTGTTTGATGCTTGGCGTCGAGTGAGTGGCAATAGAAGTACGTTGAAGTTTCGTTTAGATCGAAATTTGGCCGATATACAAGATGAAGAAAATCAGGAAATAGTCGGCCCTGCACGTGTTGTTAAAAAACAAGAACCCTCCATTGATAGCTCGGATGTGGTTGATTTTAACTTGCATATTGATACGGATCAGCGCCGATCCCATCAGGATGATTTTGATCCCGACGCTGTAGATGCAGACGAGGCAGACACTTCACCGTTTTTAAGTGCCTATGAAGATGCTGAAGAAAAACTAGAAGAAGCGTATCCAGCAGCGGATCAATACAATGATATTTTAATTATTAATGTTGAGTCGCGCAGTCCCGATGGCTTTAAGGGCCCAGCATTATTGCAAAGCATTCTAGAAAGTGGATTGCGTTTTGGTGCGATGGATATTTTTCACCGCCACGAAAGCATGACGGGTCATGGTGATACGCTGTTTTCCATGGCCAATGCGCTCAATCCAGGTACCTTTGATCTAGACGATATGGATATGTTTAGCACTCGCGCAGTGTGTTTCTTTATGGCTTTACCTGGCCCACGCAATAGCCGACAGGCCTTTGATTTAATGATTGCTGCCGCGCGTAAAGTTGCTAAAGAGCTGGAAGGCGATCTTAAAGATGATCATCGCAGTGTTTTGACGGCACAGACGATTGAGCATTACCGTCAGCGCATTGCCGACTTTGAACGTCGACAGATGGTTAATACATTATAAATAGTGTTATTTTGAAAATCCGAAAGGGCAGCTCAGGCTGCTCTTTTTTGTTTGAGTACAGAGCATGAGTGCACATCAAAGTATTTCTACACGCATCGCGCAATTGCGCCAAAGCATTGAACAGCATGATTATAGTTATTATGTTTTAGATGATCCGTCTGTCCCTGACAGTGAGTACGATCGTTTGTTTTCTGAGTTGCGTGAGCTTGAGCTAGAGCATCCCGAGCTGATCAGCGCTGACTCCCCGACGCAACGTGTTTCAGGGCAGCCACTGGATACTTTTAAGCAAGTGCAGCATGTGGTGTCGATGTTGAGCTTGGGCAATGCCTTTGCCCAAGAGCAGGTGCTGGACTTTGCTCAGCGTGCTGAACAGTCATTGGGTGTCAGTGACCAGCCGCAGGATTTGTTTTCTGAAACTGCTTACGTTGAGTATTGTTGCGAGCCTAAGCTCGATGGCTTGGCGGTCAGTATCACTTATCAAAACGGTGTGTTGATCCAAGCAGCTACCCGCGGTGATGGCCAGACCGGTGAAGATATTACCGCCAATGTGCGTACCATCCGTAATGTGCCGCTCAAGTTGCAAGGAGCGGGCTGGCCTGAAGTGCTAGAAGTGCGTGGCGAAGTTTATATGCCTAAAGCCGGTTTTGAAGCGCTGAATCAGCGTGTATTGGCGGCGGGGCAAAAACCTTTTGCCAATCCGCGCAATGCCGCAGCGGGCAGTTTGCGTCAACTGGACTCAAAAATTACCGCCAGTCGACCTCTAGAGTTTTGCTGTTATGGCACCAGTACCGAAGGTTTGGCTGATCGACACAGCAGCACCTTACAGCGTTTGCGTGAGTGGGGCATTAGCATCAGTCCTGAGCTCAAAGTGGTGAAGAATATTGATGGCTGCTTGGCGTATTACGCTGATATTGGTCAGCGCCGAGCCCAGTTGCCTTATGATATTGATGGCGTGGTGTTTAAAATTGATGCCCTTGAGCAGCAACGCAGTTTAGGTTTTCGTGCGCGTGAGCCACGTTGGGCGATTGCTTATAAGTATGCTGCGCAAGAAGAGATTACTGAATTATTAGATGTCGAGTTTCAAGTGGGGCGCACCGGTGCCGTCACGCCAGTAGCGCGCCTTAAGCCTGTGCATGTCGGCGGTGTCATGGTATCCAATGCCACATTACACAATATGGATGAAGTGGCGCGCTTGGGTGTGATGATTGGTGATAGCGTGATTGTGCGCCGCGCCGGTGATGTGATTCCGCAAATTACCCAAGTGGTGCTTGAGCGTCGCCCGGATGATGCTAAGCCTATAGCAACACCCACGCAGTGCCCTGTCTGTGGCTCAGATGTTGAGCGCACGCAATTGGTACGTCGCGGTAAAGGCAAGCAGGTGGTTACTGAGGGCGCAGTATGGCGCTGTATGGGGCGCTTAAGCTGTCAGGCGCAACTGCAACAAGCACTACTGCATTTTGTGTCACGTCGTGCGATGGAGATCGATGGTTTAGGTGACAAAATTATTGAGCAGTTGGTGGTGCGCAAGCTAGTGGCTTCGCCGGCTGATTTATACCGTTTAACCTATGAGCAAGTCGTTGAGTTGGATGGTTTTGCCGACTTGTCTGCACGTAACTTAATCACGGCGATTGCCAACAGCAAGCAGCCGCGTTTAGCACGTTTGATTTTTGCTTTAGGTATTCCAGATGTGGGTGAAGAAACCGCTAAGGTCTTAGCGCGTGCTTTAGGTTCAGTGCAGCGATTACAGCAGGCGTATCCGCAAACTTTATTATGGTTGCCAGAGATTGGCGCAGAAGTGGCGCATGAAATTGCCAGCTTCTTTGCTGAGAGTCATAACCAAGCTGTGATCACAGATCTTGCTGAGTTGGGTGTACAGGCCATGGATGGCGGTGAGCCTGAAGCTGAGTTTCAAGCCTGCACGACTTTGGCGGGTTTTATTGAGCAGTTTCAGATCAGCGGAGTGGCGCGTACCAATGCGCAGCGTTTAGCCGAACACTTTAAAACCGTTGAGGCTTTATTTGCTGCGGACTGGCTGGACCTGACGAGCGTGGAGCGTGTATCCAAAAATGCAGCCTTAGCTTTGCAAGCCTTTATCAAGCAAGACGGCCAGCGTGAGCGAGTACTGGAGCTTGAGCAGCAGTTGCTCGAATTTGGTATGCATTGGACCAGCCCGCGGGCACAGGTCCAAGCTGCGCCCTTAGCGGGGCAGACCTGGGTATTAACCGGCACGTTAGAAGTACTGACGCGTACCGAAGCGAAAACACGTCTAGAGCAGTTGGGTGCGAAAGTGGCAGGCTCTGTTTCAGCGAAAACCAGTTGTGTGGTGGCCGGTAGCAGTGCGGGCTCTAAACTGACGCGCGCGCAAGAGTTTGGGGTGAGTGTGTTAGATGAAACTGAGTTTTTAGAGACATTAGCACAGCTTGAAAACGAGTAGGGCGCAGCGATAACTGAGTGGAAGGTCACGGTTGATAATAGGTTATGTTGGCGTATTAGAGCGACTGTTTCGCTGCGTTTAGATACCAGAATAGGATGAGATAAGGCTATTGGCCAGACGCATACACAAAAGCAAGACCAGTGTATGCTAAAGCTAATATCTTGATCTTGGAGGCAACAATGAGCGAGCCCATTCATGTTGAACACAATGTCCAAACCCAATGTTTTTCAACAGTGGTTGATGGTTATACCGCTATTTTAGAATACCGCGCAGTGGATGATAAAACGCTGGATATGCATCACACCTTTGTCCCCAACGAGTTACGTGGTAAAGGCGTTGCTGCTGTATTAGCTAAAGAAGCACTGGCCTATGCGAAAGATCAGGGCTGCAAAGTGATTCCAAGTTGTTCGTATATTGCTGTGTATTTGCAGCGTCACCCGCAATAAGTGATCGCTATAAACAGCAAGGCCCAGTACGAAACTAGGCCTTGCTGTTGAACGTTTAAGTATTTTACTTATTCTTACGAGCGGGTAAAACATCTTTTAGCTTTTTATGCATATTGCGGATACTTTCTTCAGTGGTACCCCAGTCAATGCAGGCATCGGTCACCGATACGCCGTATTTCAATTGACTTAAATCTGCACAAATCGCCTGACTGCCCCAGCCTAAATGACTCTCAACCATTAAACTGCTGATCGATTGGTTGCCGTCGACAATTTGATTGGTGATATTGTCCAGTACCAAAGGCTGCAGCGCAGGGTCTTTATTGGAGTTGGCATGACTGCAGTCAATCATAATATTGGGTTCAATTTTATGTTTTTTCAGCTCTTGCTCACATAAAGCCACACTGACTGAATCGTAGTTGGGCTTACCATTACCACCGCGTAACACCACGTGACCATAAGGGTTACCTTTGGTGGTCACAATGGATACGCCGCCTTGCTGGTTAATCCCCAAGAAACGGTGAGGGTTGGAAACCGACTGCAGGGCGTTAATCGCCACAGTTAGGCCACCATCGGTACCGTTTTTAAAGCCTACAGCAGAGGATAATCCTGATGCCATTTCACGGTGGGTCTGTGACTCAGTGGTACGTGCGCCAATGGCTGACCAACTGATTAAGTCTTGCATATACTGAGGTGAGATAGGGTCCAGCGCTTCAGTCGCGGTTGGTAAGCCTTTTTCTGCTAAATCCAGCAGCAACTGGCGGCCAATATGCAGACCATCTTCAATTTTAAAAGTGTCATCTAGGTAAGGGTCGTTGATTAAACCTTTCCAGCCGACAGTGGTGCGTGGCTTTTCAAAATACACGCGCATAATTAAAAACAGGGTGTCTGAGACTTCTTCAGCTAAGGCTGTTAGACGGTCTGCGTACTCATGCGCTGCTTTTAGATCATGGATAGAACAGGGGCCAATCACAATAAATAAACGGTGATCTTTGCCATCTAAAATATCACGCACCACTTGGCGGCCATGCGAGACAGTGCGCTGTGCTTTTTCACTCAGCGGTATTTTTTCTTTCAGTTGCTCCGGAGTGATCAGTGTCACGTTAGAAGCAATATTTAAATCATCGATTGGTAAATCAGCCATCGTCGTTATTATCTCGTTTGCAGATCATAAAATTAAATACGCTGAAGCATCCTGCTCAGCGCTATAAATAGGGTGTAAATACTATAAGCCATACCGCTTTAACAGCAGTAACAAAAGTCCTACATTTGTCCTAGTATACGCTACAGGCACTGATAATAGGCGAGTTAGGGTGGATAAAGCGGTGGCAGTTGAGCATCAGCGTCAGTATTTCTGTGCTCATTAAAGGGTAACTGCCCAATGGCCAACCAAATTGCGTGACCTTGCCAGTCGCTATTGTTCTCACTGTAGAGCGCGCTATTTAATGCATCCAAAGCCACGCTAAGGCTTTGATCACGTGCGGCCATATCCACTAATGATTCAGGATGCTGGCGTGCCCAAGCATCTAATGCTTGGCGGGTGCTGGTTGGGTCGTTGGATAAACACGCTCGTTTTAAATCATCGAGCAGATTGCGCTCAGTTGGCGTATTACTGGCCACAACAATGGCGGGCTGGTGACGTGCACGCCACCACAGTATAAAACCGAGTAGGCTCAAACCCATAAAAAACGCACTGAGTATTTGCCACAATCTAAGCTGTTTTGGGTTCAGCTGTGATACTAGCAACGGGCTGTCGATGGGGGTGATATCCAGAGTGCTATGGCCCAGAGACTGATCGATGACTTGCAGAGTTTGTTGAGGTAACTCGGCATATTCAAGTTGATCCGTTTGCGTGTTCCACCAGGGTAAGCGGATTGCGGCTAAATCATATTGGCCTGCTGCGGGGAAGATCAAGGCTTGGCGTTGATTACGACTGCTTAATAAACCTTGCTCAGTGTAACGATGACTTAGCGAAGGTTTATCGGTGTAGAGGTTATAGCTGCCTGATGTGTTGTCAGAAAGAAGCGGAAGTTGTGAACTGGGTAAACCTTGTGCTTCCAAAATAAGCAGACGAGTCAGTGCATTACCGACGCTGAGCGGTGCGAGCAAGCTGGGCGTCCACTCTTGCTTTAGGCTGAGATGCTGAGCGGGTAGCCAGATAGCGTCTTTTGGGAAGGTGCTGGGGATCTCTTTAACCTGTATTGGAATACGTGCTGATTTAACTTCAATACGTTGGCCGGGCTGTGCGGTAAAGGGTGTTAGCGAATAGGGGTTGTGGCCGGCCAAGGTGGCAGAGAATATCTGCTCTGGAATATCTAAGACGCCGGCTTGCTGTGGAAAAATAGCATAACTGATTTCGATTACACCATGGCGTACACCGTTGATATGTTGCTCAAAAGTACGCGGTTTGCCCAGCTGTTCAACCCGTGCATTGTCGAGCAGTAGCGGCGTTAGATTGCTGTCAGAAAATAAAGGAATGGCGTGGTAAATGCGCAATGTCAGCATGATTTGCGCTTGCACATAGACATTGTCTTGGCTCAACTGTGTATCAATATAGACCGGCTCAAGCGGAGCCATACTGTGCTCACTCGGCGCCTGCACATACAAGTGGACGGGCGCACTGTGTTGTTCACCTAAGCTCAGCGCTGGAATGGTTATCGGTCCAATTTGTTTTGGCCGTAAGGTCAGTATCCATTGTGTTAAGTTGCGCTCAGCGCCTGTTTCAGTGCTGAGACGGCTGACCTGCTTGCTGGTGACTAGCTCAAATAAGGGTTTAAGGGGTGATAGATCCGGAGTTGAAAATTGCGCGTTATCTGTGGACTCGAGAATAAGCTCAACACTTTCACCCATATTGAGCTGGGTGCGGTCGACTTGTGCGCTAAAGGTTGCTGCCTGTATTGGCTGTAGACATAACAGGAGTAATCCGAGCACATAGGCTGCGAGATAACGTGGGGTCATGGTGCGGCCTCCTGCATAGTGTGTTCGTATAAGAATTTGCGTCTTAATAATTCGCTGGGATTATCGGGTATCTGTTCCAGCCAGCTTTCAAAGTGTATCGCAGATTCTGTGGACTGCTCAGGCTGCTGTGTTGCTGTGGTGCTGTCTTGGTCGAGCTGCGCTGGCGCTTGTTTATCCCTCTGGATGGCTTCGACGGCTACATTTGCAGAGATGAGTTGTGAGTTATCTTGCGAGTGTGTTGCATGACTGTTGTTGAGGGTTGAGCCTTCAGGTGTTGTTGTACTCAATGCATCAGCTGAGTGGGCTACTGACTCGGGTGTTGTCGGTACTGTTTCTGTATTGTCCGTTGTACTGTGTTGAGCTGCTGCTAAAGAACGCTCAACTAAGGCTTTATTGTATTGTGCAACTAGCATCTCCGGGGCGTGATCCAGAGCGTGTTGATAAGCAAGCAGGGCTTGCTCGAGTAAACCTGCTAAGGCTAATGCATTGCCACGGTTATAGTGTGCTTCAGGTGTGTCGATATCAGCGAAGAGCTCAGCGGCCCCCTGATAGTCTTGGGCTAAATATAATGCGCTGGCTCGCCAGAGGGGATCGGTAAAATAGCGTGCAGCCAGCGCCGGTTGCTCTTCAAGCAGTTGCGCGCCGCGCTGATCCGGACGCAACCAAAGGTCGTCCCAGTCCATAGCAAAAGAAGGGATGGGCAATAGACACACTAGAATCAATAACAGACTGCCACGCCGTGCAAACGTTGCGGCTAGAATCAGTATGGGCAAGATCAACCAATAGCCTTGGTCACGTTGTTCTACAGCGGGGCGCAGCAGTGCGGATGTGCTGTTGCTGTCGGTCAGACTCGCAAGGTCAAGCGTGGCTAAATCGCTATCGTCATGGCGCAGCTCGGTATAGGGACTCTGTGTTGTTTTTGCGAGTAACTGCAGTGACGTTTGATCAAGTCGACTTATCACCACAGCGCCTGCAGCGTCGGTCAGGAAGTGGCTCTGTGTTGAGAGCGCGATAGGGGCACCTGTTGTGGTGCCAACTCCCATAATTTTCAAATCAATGGCTGTACGTTGCAGGTGCTGGCGGATGGTTTTTTGTTCGTTGCTGGATACGCCCGTGCTGATCAGCAGAATTTGTCCTTGGCCTTGTGCGCCTTGCTGCAATAAACGGATGGCGCGCTCAACAGCTAAATCTGCGCGCTGGCCGGGTACAGGCATTAAGTCCGGTTGCAATGCCTGCAATAGATTGCTGCTGGTCAGTAAGTCATTGCTTAAGGGTACGAGTGTATGCGCGCTACCGGCGTAGACCACAAGTGCAGTAAAGGCAGTGTCGCGTTGCTGCAAAATGCGCAGTACTTTTTCTCGAATATGATGCAGGCGGCTGGGTGCTAAATCATTAGCCAACATGTCTTTAGTGAGTTGAACAGCGATGACTAAGGGTGCGGCTTGTGGCTCTGTTGCAGATTGTTCAGCTGTGCTTTCCCAGCTTGGGCCCAGTAGCGCTAAAATGGCCAACAGCCAGGCAGCAGCTAATATTAGGTAGCGGGCGTGGTGTTGTCGCGGTGCATTTTGATTGAGTAAAATAGCATGGAACGCTGGCGGTAAAAATGAATGCCAGTCACGCTGTGCTTGATGTGCCCGATATAGAGACCACAACAGCAATACAGCCAGTGGCACACAGAGTAACCAGTACCCACGGGTCCATTGCGGCCAACTGGCGATGATTGCTGACATCAGTGTGCTTCCTGTGCAAGTCGTTTCTGTCGCTGCGCGCGATACACGCGTAGAGCCACCAAGAGCATGCTCAGCAATAATGCGGCAGCCAATGGCCAGCTGTAGAGTTCATTAACTTTACGCTTGGGCGTTTGGTAATCAGCGCCGGGTTCAAGCTGATTGAGGGTGTTGAGCAATTGGGTAAAGTCATGACTGTTGGTGACATGAAAATATTGACCGTTGGTGATTTGCGCTATTTCAGTTAAGCCTTGCTCGTCTAACTCAAGGCTCGACGTGTCGATCATTTCATGCAACAGACTGGCTTGGCGGCTGCCAATGCCGATGGTGTAAATTTTAATTTGATAGCGCGCTGCCAATTGTGCTGCAGCCACGGGGGACATCACGCCGCTATTATTGGCGCCATCGGTGACAAGTAGCAGTACGCGTTGCTGGGCTGGGCGCTCACGCAGGCGTTTAATTGCTAAGCCGATCGCATCACCAATGGAGGTGGTTTCACCGGCAATTCCAGGTTGAGCATCCGCAATCCAAGTTTTGATACTGTGGTGATCGTAGGTGAGGGGTGCTTGCAGATAGGCTTGGCTGCCAAATAAAATCAGGCCTAGGCGGTCGCCATGACGTTGTGCAATAAAGTTATCCAGCCAGTATTTTACAAAATTTATACGCGATAGGCTGCTGCCTTCTAGAGTCATATCGCTGTATAGCATCGAATTGGATACATCCATGGCAATTAATAAGTCACGCCCAGTCTGCGGGCGTTCTTCTAGGCTGCCATGCAGTTGTGGGCGTGCGCTGGCAGTCAGCAATAGCAGCCAAATTAAGCTGTAGATCAGCGCTTGGCTGCGCCAGTACGGCTGAGCTTTGCGTTGAATACGCTGCAGCACTTTGAGTTCGTTATAAAAAGGTACGTGCAACTCAGTGCCGTGCTGGCGCACTGGGGGTGCCAAAATTCGCACTAACCAAGGTAGCGGTAGTAATAGTAAGAACCATGGCCAAGCAAATTCAAACATGCTTACGGATCCAAGTATCAATAGCGAGTTGTAATTGAGTAATGGATTTATCATCCAGGCGGCAATCAGGCTGATAGGTGCCTTGTACTAATATCATCCAACGCGTCAGCCCAGCGGCTGGACAACGGCTGTCTAAAAAAGCCAGCCATTCACGACCGCTTAAGGTGTGACTGGTGTGTTCAGGATAACGTATCGTGCAAATGCGCTTGAGTAATTGATTGAGTTGCTGCAGCCATGGCCCTGCTTGTTCGCCACTATAGGGTTTAGCCAGCGCGTAGAGCTGCTCTAAAGCACTCTCACGCAACGGGTCACTGCTGAGTGGTGGCTGCTTGGGTTTGCGATAGCGGATCACTGTGTAGCCTGTCACCAGCACTACAATAAACAATAGAGTCAGCAGCCACCAACCCAGCGCTGGCGGCCACCCACTGATAGGTTCGGGTAATATAATGGGTTGCAGCGTGTCAATGCTAATCATAGTGCGCCTTGGGTCGTGTATGGCGGGCGTAAGTTGATGACTTGTAATTGCTGCACGACGGGCTGTGCAGTGCTCAGCGGCAGCAGTGGTGCATTGAGTTGTTGCGCTAGTGTTTGCCAAGCGGTTTGATAGGCTGCGCCGGCTTGTTCCCAATACTGGCGCACATATCGATTGTCTGTATTGAGGCGCACTCTGTGCTCACCTAAGCTAAATAGAGCGTTGTCCATATGGGGTAAGCTGTGCTCAAGAGGGTCAGACAGGGGGAGTAAAATTAATTCAGCGTGTGTAGCTAAGTTGCGCAGTAGTTGGCTGGTTTCATCATTTAAATGCCGCTCGTTACAGATTAAAATCATTAAGCTGCCGGGTCGTGTTAGCCGCTGCGCTTGCTGTAAAGCGTGTGGTAAAGGATTATTTAATGCCGATGTCATGGGTTGTTGTAGACGCTGATTGGCCTCGGTAATGGCCTGTAAAAAATGTAACACGCTACGTTTGTTGCGGTGGACAGCAATCGCCTTTGCGCTGTTGTGGTCGAAAACCAAGCCGCCAACGCGGTCATTGTGTTTAAGACTGGCCCAGGCAAATAAACTGGCCGCTTGGGCAGCAATAACCGATTTGAAATAGCCAGTGCTGGCAAAAAACAGGTGCAAGCTTTGCTCAACTAAAATAAAGGTTGGGCGCTCGCGTTCTTCATGAAAGACCTTAGTGTGCACTGTTCCTGTTCGCGCGGTAACACGCCAGTCAATACTGCGCGCATCATCGCCTGCTTGGTAAGCGCGTACTTGGTCAAAGTCCATGCCGCGGCCGCGTAAGCGTGAGCGATGTAAGCCCAGTAAAGTGCTACGTTGTAATGGCGTACTAAACAACTCAATGCGTTGTAAATAATGGCGCATATCCAACAGGTTATGCAGATCAATATGCGTGCGGCCATGCATTTCCATTAAGCGACTGCGACAATATTGAGTAAATGCTGCAGCACTTGGTCCTGATCAATGCCCGCGGCTTCGGCTTCAAACGATAAAATAATGCGGTGACGTAATGTGTCAAATAATACCGCCTGGATATCTTCCGGGCTAACAAAGTCGCGACCCGCCAGCCAAGCGTGTGCGCGGGAGCAGCGATCCAGCGCAATTGAACCACGCGGGCTGGCGCCAAAACGAATCCACTGAGCAAGTTGTGGATCAAATTTTGCTGGCGTACGCGTGGCAATCACTAGTTGCACGAGGTACTCCTCCATTGCATCGGCCATATATAAATTTAGAATTTCTTCACGGGCGGCAAAAAGAGTGTCTTGGCTGAGTAGTTGAGTCGGCTTTTGTTCACCTTGTAGGGCGATGCTGCGTGACTGCTGGAGTATTTTTCGCTCAATCTGCGCATCAGGGAAACCAATTTTGACATGCATTAAAAAGCGATCCAGCTGCGCTTCCGGCAGTGGATAGGTGCCTTCTTGCTCAATCGGGTTTTGTGTGGCCAAGACTAAAAATAAGTTGGGCAGGGTGTAAGTGTTATTGCCAATACTGACTTGATGTTCGGCCATCGCCTCAAGCAGTGCGGACTGTACTTTGGCGGGAGCACGGTTGATCTCATCGGCTAAAATCAGATTATGAAATATTGGGCCCTGCTGGAACTCAAACGAGGTGCTTTCAGGGCGATAAATATCAGTACCCGTGATATCCGATGGCAGTAAGTCAGGCGTGAACTGAATACGTTGAAAACTGGCTTCTAAGCCTTCCGCCAAGTATTTGATAGCTTTAGTTTTAGCTAAGCCTGGCGCACCTTCAACCAGTAAATGACCGTTGGCCAATAAGGTAATTAATAGCCGATCGATCAGGCGTTCTTGGCCCAGTATTTGACTGGTTAAATAATTGCGTAACGCAAGTAAGGCTGCATGGGGTGACATAGGGTGCCTGTCCAATTCAGTGTTCTTAGTTGCAGAGTGTAATGCATATGCCTAGATGATGGATATGTGTGGCAATACAGCGCTCTATATTGACTTAAAAAGGAGCGGGGCAGATAAAGGCTAAATGCTCCTTGGAGTACGGGTGAGTGACACTCAGTTCGCTTGAATGTAGGCATAAGCGCGATGCGGCTGTAATCCCTTGTGGGTGGGCGTAGAGGCCGTCGCCTAATATCGGATGCCCAATGGCTGCCATGTGTACACGTAGCTGATGTGAGCGCCCTGTATAAGGTGTGAGCTCAATGCGGCAGTGGTCCGTATTGTGTTGCAGAACTTTCCATAAGGTCAGCGCGTACTTACCCAGCTCATGGTCGACTATTTGGCGTGGCTTATTGGGCGGGTCATAGCGCATGGGTAGCTCAATTTGACCTTCGTCTTGGGCAAGATCACCCCAGCACAGAGCGGTATAGCGTTTATGTACTTCGCGGTCTTGAAACTGGCGTGATAACTCACGGTGGCTATCGGCATCTCGCGCGAGAATCATTAAGCCTGTGGTTTCCCAATCTAAGCGGTGCACGATCAGTGCATCGGGGTAGCCATTGTCTTGCAGGCGAGTGACTAAGCAATCCTTATTGTCTTCAGCGCGTCCGGGTACCGATAATAATAAAGTCGGCTTGTTAACCACTAAAATGTGAGCGTCGACATAGATGATTTCAATGCAAGATAGTGGCATAACATACTCTATACATAAATTTGGCGGCTCAGAGGCCGCCAAATCATTATTGCTTAGGTGGCCTGAGTTTAGCGGTCAGGCAAGGTAATGTTTAATTCTAAAATCGAGCAACTACCTTGGTTTTCTAGGGCAACTTGTACATGCTCTTGATCAATTTTCACATATTTACTGATCACAGCAACCAGCTCTTTTTGCAGTGCTGGTAAATAGTCAGGCTCATCACGTTGACCGCGCTCATGGGCGACAATGATCTGTAAGCGCTCTTTGGCCATGGATGCCGTAGGTGCTTTTTTACGAGCTCTAAGGAAATTGAAAATGCTCACTCTTTACCTCCGAACATGCGCTGGAGGAAGCCTTTTTTCTGAACATCCAGAAAACGGTGCGGCACCTCTTTACCTAATAATCGATCAACAGCATCGCTGTATGCTTGGCCTGCATCACTTTCGTCATCCAAAATAACCGGTATACCTTGGTTGGATGCTTTCAAGACAGCTTGTGACTCAGGAATCACACCGATCATTTGAATCGACAAGATTTCTTCAACGTCTTCAACGCTGAGCATTTCACCACGAGCCACACGCTCAGGGCTATAACGGGTCAGTAGTAAATGCTCACTAATGGGTTCGCGACCTTCTTCAGCGCGCTTGGACTTACTTGACAGTAAACCCAGCATACGGTCTGAGTCACGTACTGACGAAACCTCAGGGTTGGTCACAACAATGGCAGCGTCAGCTAAGTACATCGCTAAGTGCGCACCTTTTTCAATACCGGCCGGTGAGTCGCAAATAACAAACTCAAATTGCTCAGCCAGTTCAGTGAGGACTTTCTCTACACCTTCAAGGGTCAGAGCATCTTTATCACGGGTTTGACTGGCGGCTAAAATATATAAGTTTTCTAAGCGCTTATCTTTAATCAATGCTTGATTAAGGGTGGCGTCGCCATTGATCACGTTAACGAAATCGTAAACCACGCGGCGCTCGCAACCCATGATTAAATCAAGGTTACGTAGGCCAACGTCAAAGTCGACAATAACGGTTCTGTGGCCGCGTAATGCTAGGCCAGTGCCGATTGCAGCGCTGGTAGTAGTTTTACCAACGCCGCCTTTACCTGATGTTACAACGAGAATCTTAGACAAGCGGATCACCTTATGAATTGAGTAAAGGGTGGTTGATGCGACTATTATAAAGTGTTAGTCACTGCAAAGGTATAGGTCAGAGTGCTGAGATGTCTAAGTGTTGATCATTTAGACATGTTTGTGTCGCTTTACCCCATAACGGGTCGCGTCGTAAGTCTTCTGCAAGCTTGTATTGCCCGGCTATAGATAGCATTTCCGCGCCCAGTTGTTGGCAGAAGATGCGAGCATCCGTATTGCCATTAATACCTGCTAGGGCACGTCCGCGTAAAGGGCCGTATACATGAATATTGCCATCGGCTAACAGTTCAGCACCAGCGCTAACGGCCGCCATCACAATTAAGTCTGTATTTTTAGCATAAATTTGTTGGCCACTGCGCACAGGCTGCGTAATGATCTTGGCAGGAATGACGCTGGGTTCAGCTGGCGCTTCGACTGCGGCTGTGGCGCCTATCGGGCGCTCACGTGCACCGCTGGGCGGCATAACGGCTAAATCCAAGAGTTTGGCTTGTGCTAACTGCTCGGGGTCTTCAGAGCGTAAAGCCAGGGGCTGTAAGCCATGCTTGCGGCAGACAGCAAGTATCCGTGCAATATCTAGAGGCTCAGCACTAGGCGCGCACTTATCTAGGGCCAAAATAATAGGGGCATCATGGAAAAATTGTGGCGCTTGCTCTGCCTTTTCAGCCAGTTGAGCATCGAGGCACTCAGGATCATTAGCTGAGAGTTCTAAAATCGTAAGGGCTAGCATGCTGCCTTTAAGTTGAAAGACTGGCGCTTTCTCAAGAGGATCTAAGTGGTTCATGGATAGCTCTATGCAATATTAAAAATTAAAAAGGTTTATATCCTTAAGCATGGCAGGCTGCAAATGAATAAGCCATGTAGAATATGTATTTTTACGTTGTTTGGTATCTTGAGTATGAAAAATTTACAGTTCGATATCGCTTTTTTGCATCCGCGTTATTGGTTGCTGTGGTTCGGATTGGCGCTTTTGTGGCTGCTAACACAATTGCCTTATGTGGTTTTATTACGTTTGGGGCGTGTTTTAGGTGCTTTGATGCTGCGCTTTGCAGGCAGTCGTCGGCATATTGTGACCCGTAATATTGAATTATGCTTTCCGCAACTCTGTGAGTCCGAGCGTCAGCATCTTATCCGTGAAAACTTCGCCTCAACCGGCATCGCTTTTTTTGAGATGGCCATGAGTTGGTGGTGGCCGAAAAAGCGTTTAAGCGCTTTAGTGCAAGTACAAGGTTTAGAGCATCTGCAAGCGGCACAAGCACAAGAGCAGGGCGTTATTTTAATGGCGATTCACTTTACCACGCTGGAAATTGGTGCGGCCTTATTAGGCCAACAGCATACGATTGATGGCATGTACCGCGCGCATAAGAATCCTGTATTTGATTATGTACAGCGCCGTGGTCGTGAGCGTCATAATGCCGATGCTCAAGCGATTAAACGTGAAGATGTGCGCGGTATGTTGAAAGTTTTGCGTCAAGGACGGGCTATTTGGTATGCTCCTGACCAAGACTATGGTCCTAAACAGAGCCTGTTTATACCGCTGTTTGGTGTACCGGCTGCTACGGTAACGGCGACCAGTAAATTTGCTAAATTAGGTCGTGCACTGGTGGTGCCAATGACGCAGACTCGTTTAGCCAATGGCCAAGGTTATTTAATTAAAATTGAGCCGCCCTTGCAGAACTTTCCGGGTGAGTCCGATGAGCAGGATTGCTTGCGTATCAATCAGTGGATTGAAAACGCGATTGCAGAGCACCCGGAACAATATTTATGGGCGCACCGCCGCTTTAAAACTCGACCTGAAGGTGAGGCAAAGTTGTATTGAAAAAACCAGAGCAAACCTCTGTACCTGACGTGGGGCTGGATACTAATAATAAAGCAATCACAGGTTTGATTTTATCCGGTGGCGGTGCGCGTGCAGCCTATCAAGTGGGTGTATTGGCGGCGATTGCTGACTTACTGCCTGAGTCAGCAGAGAATCCCTTTCCAGTGATTGTCGGCACCTCGGCTGGCGCAATTAATGCGGTGAGTCTGGCGTGTGGTGCACTCGACTTTCAGCAATCCATTCGTAAGCTGACTTCGGTGTGGCAGGGTTTTAGTACCAATTTAGTCTATCGCACGGACTGGATCGGGGTGATGCGTCAGGCGGGGCGTTTTGTCGCTCAGCATTTGCTCGGCTTGGGTCGAGGTGCAGACCCTGTGGCTTTATTAGATAACTCTCCCTTGCGAGAACTGCTGCTTAAAGAGTTGGATTTTTCAGGTATTAATCTTGCTGTGGCGCGCCGTAAGTTACACGCAGTAGCGGTGACGGCATTTGCTTACCAGTCCGGTCAAGCAGTGACGTTTTATCAAGGGCGAGGCAATATCGAGCCTTGGCAGCGCCATCGACGCCATGGTGTGCCAACGCGTTTACGCATTGACCATCTTATGGCCAGTTCGGCGATTCCTTTGTTGTTTCCACCGGTACGTGTTGATCATGAATACTTTGGTGATGGTGCGGTGCGCCAGGCTGCGCCCATCAGTCCCGCATTGCATTTGGGTGCGGAGCGCGTGTTAGTGATAGGTGTGCGCAGTCAGACGCAAGAAGAGCAAATCATACCGATGACTGCGCGTCCACCGAGCCTTGCGCAAATTGGCGGACATTTATTAAACAGTACGTTTATTGATAATTTAGAGTCTGACTTGGAGTTGATGGGGCGCTTAAATAATTTTGGCAGTATGTTGCCAGAGGCTGAGCGTAAGCAGCACTTAGGACTGTCACCTGTGGATGTGCTGGTGATTGCCCCGAGTAAAAAAATTGATGATATTGCTGCACGTCATCGACACCAGTTACCAGCATCATTGCGTTTGTTTTTACGTGGGCCTGGCGCTATGCGTGCCAGTGGTGGCGGAGTGTTGAGCTATTTGTTGTTTGAGCGTGGCTATTGCAATGAGTTAATCGAGTTAGGCTACCAAGATGCAATGAGTAAAAAAGATGAGCTGATTGCTTTTTTAGGCATCAGCTCATCTTAATCATCGTGTGAGTTGTATATTAACTACCGTCAGCGTTTTTGCTACTGCTACGACTGGCCACTTGTTGGGTGCGGCAGTTTAAGTAAATCGAGCTTTGTAGCCACTGCTGATCAGGGTACCAAGAAAACATAAACTGACCGCCTTTGAGTTTATCAATCACGGTGCGGGCAATTTCTGGGCGTACCGCTGGGCAACCTTGGCTGCGACCAATGCGACCTTGGCTTTTAATCCAATCTGGATTGACATAGTCAGCAGGGTGAATAACGATTGCACGTTCACGAGCGCGATCATTAAAACCAGGCTCTAAACCGTCCATGCGCAGTGAATAGCCATGTTTACCTTGGTAGCTTTCAGAAGTGCGGAATAAACCAATACTGGATTGATGACTACCATTGGTATTAGAAAAACTGGTGGCAAAGTTATCGCCAGAGCGGTTACCGTGAGCAACAAAATCATTGAGTACAAGTTTTTTGCTGTGCAGGTCAAAAATCCACAGACGTTTTTCACTTGAAGGCAAAGAGAAGTCAATCACGGCTAAACGTTTAGCGGGTTCGGCACCGTTATTAAGGGCGCATTGCATCGCGCTGAGTGCAGTGGATAGAACTTTCATATCCAGCGATGGGGCGGCGTTTTTAAGAGCGTTACTGAGCTGGGTGGGAAGTGTTGCGGCGGTTGCTGAAAGTGCAGAAAGACTGGCAGCCGCTAGAAAAAAAGTACGGATTAAAAAAGGACGAAGCATATAAATAGTCTCGTTTTGGCACATTGAGTGCTAAGTAAAAAACATCGGGCTAGAGTTCATCACTGCACATGTGTCTGTGCTGTATTTATAATTGTGATACAACGTGCATTATAGGCGTCTATCTAATGCGATGCGCATTGAGGTCGCACATCTTACCAGCCCATTGAATGGATCCAAACCCTTGCTGAAAAAACATACCTGGTTGGCTTTAGCCATTATTGGCATTACACACAGTACATTCAGTTGGGCGCAACCGAGCAACAGCGCGCAAACACTGACTGAAACGCTGAGTGCGTTGCCACAAGCCTGCGCGCAATCAACAATTGACCGTTTGTCGGATCAGTCGATTAAGCGACTACAAGCATTCTATCAGGCCGTTGGCGATACGCCGCTGTGGCAGGATGCCGCCCAGCGCCAACAGCTTGCAGAGCTGCTGCTGGATACTCGCTATGACGGTTTAGAACCCACAATGTATCAATTGCATCGTCTGACGACTTATGGGCAGCCAGCCTCTCAGTCTGCACACTATTGCAATGAACTGCTGATCAGTCATGGTTACCTGCAAGCACTGCAGCACTTACGTGATGGTGTTCTTGATCCTGAAACTGTTGAGCCGTATTGGTACGAAGAGGCGGTCAAGCAGCCTGTACGCAGTTCAATTGTAGAGACTGCAGTGGTAGGCCTCAATGGTTTAGCGCACAGTTTTGCTCAGGTGCGGCCTAAGCACCAAAGCTATCATGCCTTGCGCGAGATTTTAAAAAGTAACGACGTGCTGGCTCAAGCAGAGTGGGGGGCAGTGCCTGTTGAGGGCAAGTCGCTGCGTGTGGGTGATCGTGATGTACGTGTGCCGCGCCTAGAAGAACGCTTGCGTTTGGCTGGGTATCTTGAAGCAACTTCAGTTGAGGTGGAAGAAGTCACTCAGGCTTTAGATGTTGCAGAAATCGCAGACATGTTAGACAGCTCAGTTGGTACAGCAGACATTATTGTTGATCCGCTGCTTTACACTGAGGCACTGGCGACTGCGGTTAAGTTTTTCCAACAAGATCATTATTTAGAAGATGATGGCATTGTTGGACCCGCCACGCTGCGTGAGTTAAATATCAGTCCTGAGCAACGTCTGCAGCAAGTGCGAGTTAACTTGGAGCGTTTTCGTTGGCTGGATAAGCAGTTGGAGCCAACTATGTTGGTTGTGGATATTGCTGGCGCACGTTTATTGTATTTTCGCGATGGCAACATTGTTTGGCGTACGCGCACCCAAGTGGGCACTGTGCGTCGACAAACCCCATTGTTGAAGTCACGTATTACCCATTTAACCATCAACCCAACTTGGACTGTGCCGCCAACCATTTTGCGCGAAGATAAAATCCCTGCTATTCGCCGTGATATTGGTTATTTAGCGCGCAGCAATATGAGTGTGCTGGATTACCAAGGCAATGTGCTCAATCCGCATAGCATTAATTGGCAGGCGCCATCCGGCATTATGCTACGTCAAGGACCTGGTCCACAGAATGCGCTGGGTCTAGTGGCTATTCGTTTTGCCAATCCATTTTCAGTGTACTTACATGATACGCCCAGCCAGCATCTATTTGGTCGCTCCACACGCACGGTCAGTTCGGGTTGTGTGCGTGTTGAAGACGCGCAAAAGTTGGTTGATCAGTTATTGTTTGATGCAACAGATGAAGAGCGTGAGCGCATTATCCAGATTCAGCAGAGTGGAAAAACACGTAATGTGAATTTGCCCAAAGCCATTCCAGTGCTTTTAGCCTATTGGACAGTAGAAGTGGATATGGATAATCGTTTACGTTTCCGTAGTGACAGTTATGGTCATGATGCGAAGATTGCTACAGCACTGAAGGCTGCACAACGTTAAATAGAAATCAGTGTGACTGAAACAAAAAAGCCGTTACTTATAAAAGTAACGGCTTTTTTTATTGCGTATTATTTACTTCTTTGGCTCGCTGTCGGCATCAAGATCGAATGATCTTTCTAACCATAGCGCATTAATAATGGCCATGCTGCAAGCTAATAGTACGCCTAGAATCCAAGTAAAATACCACATAAAACACCCCTTAAATCATTTGGTGAAGCAATGTAGCCGCTTCAGGTAAGCCCTAGCGTTAGCATCTTGGCTTATAAGCGGTGCGGGTCTGTTGACTCTCGCACCGCTGATTTAGTATCTATTAATATAGACCGTGCGGGTTATCTTCAATATCTGAGACTTTAACAATGCCCCACATTTTAATGTAACTCCATAAGGTGTACACCAAAATAATAGGAACAAAGATTGCCGCTGCAATAAACATAATACCTAAGGTTTTATGGCTAGATACAGCGTCCCACATAGTCAAGCTTGATGCTGGATCAATGCTGGATGGCATCAGGAATGGGAACAGTGCAAAACCTGCAGTACAGATAGCACCGGTAATCGCCAGTGACGAACCTAAGAACGCTACAGCAGAACGACTACTTGCTGCACCCAATAGAGCCAATACACCACCAGCAATACCAATAATCGGACCTAAGATCATGATTGGGTAGGTTGAATAGTTCGCTAACCAGCCAGGGTTATTGCGCTCAACAACTTTACCTAATGGATCAATAGCACCGTTAAAATCAATCACTGATGCAACTGTGTAACCGTCAATGCCTACCCACAACCACAAGCCCGCACCGATAAAGGTGACTAGGAATGCAATTGAGAAGAACTTAGCAGCAGCACGTGAGCGATCAAAAATCTGCTCATCAGTACGCATCATCAACCAGGTTGCACCGTGTGTAGTCAGCATTGCGACACTGACTAAACCAGCCAAGATACCAAACGGATTCAACAGACCGAAGAAGTTACCGGTGTAGCTGATACGCATGGTTTCATCAAGCATAAAGGGTACGCCGAGGAACAGGTTACCAAAGGCAACACCAAACACCAATGAAGGTACAAAGCTACCTAGACAGAGTGTCCAGTCCCAGCGTGTACGCCAGTTAGCGTTATCGATCTTGCTGCGGTAGTCAAAGCCCACAGGGCGTGTGAATAGTGCAAACAGTACCAGTAACATCGCCCAGTAAAAGCCTGAGAAAGACGCGGCATAGACCACGGGCCAAGCGGCAAATAAGGCGCCGGCTGCGGTCACTAACCAAACTTGGTTACCGTCCCAGTGTGGCGCAATGGTGTTAATCACCACACGGCGCTCACTGTCTGTCTTGCCAACGAAAGGCAGTAAAATTACTGTACCTAAGTCAAAGCCATCAGTTAAGGCAAAACCAATTAGCAAGACGCCAACCAGTACCCACCAGATGATTTTTAGAGTTTCGTAATCAAACATTTCGTCACTCCCTATACGTTCTTAGTTGTGTTTTGTTCGAAGTGGTAGCGGCCTGTGTGCAAGCAGCTTGGACCCTTACGCGCAAAACGAATCATTAAGAACATTTCAATGATAATTAACACAGTGTAAATCGAGGCGATTGCAATAATCGAACCCCAAACATCTGCTACTGACAGCGATGAAGCAGACAGGAACGTTGGCAGTACTTCACCAATGGACCAAGGCTGACGACCCATTTCTGCAACATACCAACCTGTTTGTACACCGACCCAAGGCAGTGGCAAGCACAGTAGAGCAAATCTCAGTAACCAAGGTTTGTGCTCTTGGTTGTGTCGTGTAGATGCCCAGAACGCTAAGCCAAACAGAACCAACATCAAGAAACCAGCACCGACCATGATACGGAATGCCCAGAATAGGCTAGGTACGTGTGGAATCGTATCTGCTGCAGCTTGTTTGATTTGCTCTTCAGTCGCTTCAGAAATATTTTCTGTGTAGCGTTTCAGCAGTAAACCATAACCAAGGTCTGCTTTAACTTCGTCAAACAAAGCGATGTTTTCCGGTGTATTGTCACCTGAACGCAATGTTTTTAAACGCTCACTGGCAATAATACCGTTACGGATACGCACTTCATGCTGAGCAATTAAGTCTTTGATACCCACTACTTCAGTATCCAACGAGCGTGTTGCAATAATACCCATAGCGTATGGAATTTTAATTGCGTAGTCCGTTGTATGGGTTTCCATATTAGGCAAACCAATCAAAGTAAAGGCAGCAGGTGCTTCTTCTGTATGCCACTCAGCTTCAATAGCAGCGAGTTTGGTTTTCTGTACGTCACCAATCTCATAGCCTGACTCATCACCCAGAATAATAACTGAGAGAATTGCGGCGGTACCAAATGCTGATGCAATCGCAAACGAACGACGAGCAAAGCCCATGTCACGTTTTTTCAGTAAGTACCAGCTAGAAATTGCTAGAACAAAGATTGAACCGGTTACATAACCTGCAGCAACAGTGTGAACGAATTTAACTTGTGCAACTGGGTTGAAGATCAATGCAGCAAAGTCGGTGACTTCCATACGCATTGTTTCATAGTTAAATTCCGCACCGACTGGGTTTTGCATCCAGGCGTTAGCGACCAGAATCCACAGTGCTGATAAGTTTGAGCCAATGGCTACTAACCATGTCACAGCCAAGTGCTGGCGTTTGCTGAGGCGATCCCAACCAAAGAAGAACAAACCGATAAAGGTTGATTCTAGGAAGAACGCCATTAGGCCTTCAATGGCTAAAGGTGCGCCGAAAACGTCACCAACATAGTGACTGTAGTACGACCAGTTAGTACCGAATTGGAACTCCATGGTCAAACCTGTGGCAACACCAATGGCAAAGTTAATGCCAAAGAGTTTACCCCAGAAAAGCACCATGTCTTTGTACACTTCTTTGCCTGTTAAGACATAGACTGACTCCATAATGGCCAGCAAGAATGCCAGACCAATAGTCAGGGGTACAAAAATAAAGTGATACATTGCTGTCATCGCAAATTGAAAGCGGGACAGTTCAATAAGAGATTCCGAGATCATTGTGCATACCCCCGGGGAATGGTTGATACCGATATAACACTGCAAGCTTGTAAGCAGGAATAACCTGTTACATGCACAGAAGTGCTTTGATAGTGAGTGAAGCGATGCATATTTAGCGCTCTTTTAGCATATACGACATTTGTATTATGTCACTTATTGCTTGATGAAAGGCAACTAAACACTGGTGACCTGTTGTCGCAGTGTGCATTTAAGCGCAGTAGGAAAGTGTTAACAAAGTAAATGAGAACGGGTTACAGACTAGTTGCGAGATTCTGCTAAAACACTTTATAAAGACGAACCCGCTCAGTGTATTCACTCAGCGGGTATTAGAGCGGTATTAGTGTTCGTTTAGAGTAAACGCAGTCAAAGTAAAGGTCGGTATACCTATATCTTGCATTAACTGTGAACCTTCAAGTTCGGGTAGATCAATAATGGCAGCAACTTCATAAACGCTTGCGCCCATTCTGCTAATTAAGCGCGCTGCAGCAACAAATGTACCGCCACTAGCAATGATGTCATCAATCAGTAGCACTTTGTCGCCTTCACAGAGGCTATCTGCATGCACTTCTAGAGTGGATTGCTCGTATTCCGTATCGTATGGCTCACTCAGCACATCCGCAGGCAGCTTGCCTTGCTTGCGAAACAGTACCAGCGGCTTGTTCAGCTCATAAGCAATCGTTGAGCCTAATAAAAATCCGCGTGATTCAATTGCACCCACGTGGGTGAAATCGCTTTCTACATAACGCTGAACTAAACCATCAATCACCATGCGCATCGCTTTTGGCGACTGAAAGAGCGGGGTGATATCACGAAAAATAATGCCCTTTTTAGGGAAATCAGGTATGGGACGAATTAAAGATTTAATTGCAAATTCATCAAAAATCATATGTTGAGCCTCCAGAGGACTGGTCAGTTATCTAATTTTCCGCCTGCTAATTCACAGATTTCAATCAGGTTTATGAGATTGATTTCTTTACCTTCTGCGATTAACAGTCCATTTTGCTGGAAGCGAGTAAACACCCGCGACACAGTTTCTACAGCTAGACCTAAGTAGTTACCAATTTCGTTGCGCGACATAGCTAAGCGAAATTGCTGCGGTGAGTAACCACGTGCACGAAAGCGTGCAGAAAGATTGACTAAAAATGTAGCGATGCGTTCATCGGCAGTTTTTTTGGAGAGCAGCATCATCATTTGCTGATCATCACGAATTTCACGGCTCATAATGCGCATGAGTTGACGACGCAACTGCGGTAAGTTAGCGCTGATTTCATCGAGTCGTTCAAAAGGGATTTCACAAATTGATGTGGTTTCTAACGCAACAGCAGAGGCGGGGTAGAACTCTGAATCCATACCCGACAAACCCACTAGTTCACTGGGCAAATGGAAGCCTGTGACTTGTTCTTCACCGTTGTCGGTGACGCTAAAAGTTTTGAGACTGCCGGAACGCACTGCATAGACTGAAACAAAAGGATCGCCTTGGCGAAAGAGGAATTCACCTTTTTTGAACGGCCGACCACGTTTCACAATATTGTCGAGGGTGTTCATATCTTGTAAGTCTAATGACAGGGGGAGGCATAGCGTAGCTAAACTGCAGTCTTTGCAATGCGCTTGGTGCGGGCTACGCACATTGATTATTTCTGCCATGCCAAGTTTCCTGATCAAGATTATAAGTCAATATTTGCGCTTAAGATTACCTTAGGCGGCATAAAGCTGCCACTTTGTTTATTGGGTGGCAGCAAATGCGACTTTTATACAGTCGTTTTGACTGTTTTATGATCAGCTTTAGAAGGGTTAGACCATTTGTGTGCTGATGCTCTAACTTTTAGGCTCTGCAGTTATTAAACAATTGGCAGACGCTAAAGGTTAACAAACGTCCTTGTGTTGTTATTTGCAGAGAGTGATCAGTGAGATGGAGTAGGCCATCGCTGTCCATCTGCTGCAACTGTGGCCACTGCTGTTTAAAATAGTCTTTAGCTTGGAAATTGTAGCGCTGCTCAATAGGAGTGAAGTCAACATAGAATTGGCAGTTGAGGGCCTGAGTAATAGCTAGGCTGATTTTTTTATCAGTGCTGCACAATAAACCCTGTGCAGGGGGCAGTTGCTGAGCATCACAGGCGTTTTGATAGCGAGTCATATCAGGTGTGTTGCGGTAGTAAAGATCACCGATTTGGCTGATCGCCGCTGCGCCAAAGCCAAGATTGTCAGCGTCGGTGAGAGTGGTGTAGCCCAGTATAGTCTGCTGCAAGGTGCCGTCTTCTTGCGCTATGGTTAAATCATCATCAGCCAGAGCAAAACTATCCATGCCAATATATTGATAGCCAGCTTGGCTAAGCTGTTCTAAAGCTGTTTGCAGTATCTGTGCGTTTTCTGCCGAACTGGGTAAGCTTTTTTTATCAATGCGCTTCTGTATGGGGTGTTGCTCAGGGTGGTGATGGAAGCCTTGGAGGATAATGCGGTCAGGTGCCAGCTCTATAATGTTGTTTAGGGTCTGAGTGAATGACGGCACTGTTTGTTTAGGTAAGCCATACATCAAACTGATACTGACGTTACGAAACTGTAATGTGCGTGCGGCCTCAACAAGAGTTTGCGTCTGCTCAGGGTTGTGTAAGCTATTGATTGCACGTTGTACATCAGGGTCAAGCGCTTGCACCATAATATTAATATGGTTAAAACCGATCTCACGCAGTACGCCCATGGTTGCCCAGTCGGTTTCACGCGGGTCAATATCAATACTGTAGTGGCTAAAATTATTGCTAATGATGGTGAAATTATCCTGTAGGCAACGCATCAGCTGCCGCAACTCCATAGAGTTTAAAAATGTCGGTGTACCACCGCCAATATGCAATTGAGTGATCGGTTGTTCGCTGCTGATATGCAGTGCGACCATGCGAATTTCTTGCTCTAAGCTCTTTAAGTAGGCGGTGCTGCGACTTCGGTCTTTGGTAACAGTGGTTTTTTGTGTGCAGTGATAGCAGGCATTGGCGCAAAACGGGATGCTAATATTAAGCGCCAAAGGTCTTTGTGCTGTACGGCTGGCTTCTAAGGCGTTGCAGCGATCCAAAGCACTGACAGGCAGCTTGAATTGCTCGAGTGCAGGGTTATGCTTATCTAAACAATGGTACTTGTTAAATAAGGCAGCATTCCAACCTGTACTCTTAGTCATGATCATCAACCCTTTGATAACTCGCATTTTTAGCGAGTATAGGCTCAGATTAAGGGGTGGCTGTTGATCTGTATCATGCTGTTTTATTTATCAATGATTAACTCAGTGTCCCATCAGCCAGTGTTGGTGTGGTCCAGGTAAAGTCCATAAACCATATAAAATAACCATGGCACCGGCGGCATAGCGAACATTTTGTTTGCGTAAAAATGCGGTGACGCGCTCAGCCGCTAAACCTGAAGCCAGCAAAACCGGCCATGTGCCTAAACCAAAGGTAAACATGAGAAGGGCGCTGGTTGCAGCGTCACCTTGGCTTGCCGTCCAAAATAAGGTGCTGTACACCAAGCCGCAAGGCAGCCAGCCCCAAAGAGCGCCGAGTAGCAATGCATGAGGCGTACTTTTAACGGGGAGTAAGCGTCCGGCGAGGGGTTGAATGTATTTCCAAATATGACGACCCACTTTTTCAAGATGGGTTAAACCATGCCACCATCCTGCTAAATAGAGGCCTAAGCTAATTAGCAGGAGTGCCGCAACAATGCGCAGCGCCTCAGCCGCAGGAGTTTGCTCGACAGCCCAGCCCAGCAAGCCAAATAAGAAACCGGCTACGGCATAGCTACTGACGCGTCCAAGGTTATAGGCAATAATCATACGCAAGCGTTTGTGCTGTTGCTCTGCTGGGATGCTTAAAGTCAGTGCTCCCATTAAACCGCCACACATGCCTAAACAGTGGCCTGCACCGAGCAGACCAAGAATAAATGCTGAAGCTAATAGGGGGAGCAAATCAGTCATGTTGCTGTTTATCCGTCGTTTCGTCAGGCGTACTGTCATGTTTCATGCCTGCGGTGTGCATTGGGTCTTCGTCATCAAATAAAATGCTGTGTGCAGGGCCGTCTAAGTCTTCATATTGGCCATTGTCGACCGCCCAGAAAAATAAGCGAATCGCTAATGCCACAAGAATCAAAGCGGCGGGAATCATTACATATAGAGCGGCCATCGTATGCCTCGCTAAAATAAATTAAAGTGTCTCTTGAAATCAAGTGAGTCGCAGCGCGTTTAAAACCACCAGTAATGAGCTGATCGACATACCAAATGCGGCCCAGCCAGGGGTGACCCAACCAACGGCAGCAAATGGAATCACTAAGCCATTGTACAGCGTAGCCCAGGCCAGATTTTCTATTATCACGCGGCGAGTTTTTTTGGCAACGGCCAGTGCGCTGACCAAACTGCTAAGACTGTTGGATAGTAAAATGGCATCTGCTGTGGTTTTAGCAAGATCACTGGCACTGCCCATGGCAATACTGATATCAGCAGCAGCGAGCACCGGCACATCATTGACGCCATCACCCAGCATTAAAACGTGGCGGCCTTGGCTGTGTAATTCTTTGAGTACTTGTAACTTATCGTCTGGCGTTAGACTGCCGCGCGCATCAGTGATCTGTAGTTGCTCGGCGATCTGCTGCACCATAGGTGAGCTGTCGCCTGAGAGTAACAGTACTTGCCAGCCGCGTGCACGACAGGTTTCCAGTAGGGCAGGCGCGTCTTCACGTAGTTTGTCATCCAGCGCAAACCAAGCCAGTGCGTGTTGCGAGTCACCTAGCAATAGCCATTGACCCGCTTGGTTGGGCATTTCAGGGGTAGGGTAGTCGCCGAGTGCGCTGACATAGTCTGGGCGACCAATGCGTAATTGCTGGCCATTCACCCAACCCTCTAAACCTAAACCGGGTGCGCTTTGTACATCTTGAGCGGTCGTTGTTGTCCGGCCAAATGCCCGAGCAATCGGGTGCTCGGAATGACTTTCCAGTGCAGCAGCCAATTCTAAACACTGAGTTTCATTAAGTTGAGCTAAAAGTGAAACCTGCTTTAAGGTTAATTTACCTTCAGTGAGCGTGCCGGTTTTATCAAAAATAACCGTATCGACTTTCTGAAAACTTTCCAGTACATGGCTTTTAGTAATCAGCAGGCCCAGCTTATGCAGTGAGCCGGTCGCGGCAGTGAGCGCGGTGGGGGTCGCCAACGATAAAGCACAGGGGCAGGTGGCAACTAACAGCGATAATACAATCCAGAAAGCCCGAGAAGAATCAATCTGCAACCAGATTAAACCGACTACTGCAGCAATCAAGAGCACGCTAATTAAGAACCACTGGGCAACAGTATCAGCCAGCTCAGCCAGGCGTGGCTTAAGTGATTGCGCCCGTTCTAATAAACGCACAATTGCTGAGAGTTGCGTCTCTTCACCTAAGGCTAAAACATCAATGGTCAGCGGGCCTTCAATATTGAGCGTGCCGGCAACAACTGTATCGCCAGGTTTTTTAGCTAAGGGCAGGTATTCGCCGGTCAGCAATGATTCATCGATGCTGGATGTACCTGAAGCAATGCGACCGTCAGCAGGAATTAAGCTGCCGGGAGGGACTAGCAGTTGGTCGCCTTTGCGTAATTCACTGAGTAAAATACGCTCACTGCTGCCATCTGCGTTTAAGCGTAGACATGAAGCCGGTAGTAAATTGACCAATTGAGAGGTGGCTGCAGAGGTGCGTTCGCGTGCGCGTCGTTCTAAATAACGCCCTGATAATAAAAACAGGGCAAACATACCTGCTGCATCAAAGTAGAGATCACCTTGGCCGGTCAAGGTCGACCAGATTCCCGCCGCATAGGCTCCAGCAATCGCCAGTGAAACCGATACATCCATGGTTAAGTGGCGTGTACGTAAGTCACGCAAGGCACCATGGAAAAATTCACTGCTGCAATAAAATACGATGGGTGTGGTGAGAATTAAACTCACCCAGCGCAGCAGGCGGTCCATTCCTTCAGATAAATCAAGGTTGAATTCAGGCCACGTGGCCATGGAGGCCATCATCACCTGCATCCATAATAGACCTGCTACACCGAGCTTACGCAGCGCACGGCGATTATCTATTTGCATTTGTTGGCTGACCGTATCGGGTTGCCAAGGGTGGGCGGCATAGCCAATATGACGAATGGTCTTGAGCAGTTCAGATAATACAATCTGCTCGGTATCCCATTGAATCGATAAACGATGGTTGCTGAGATTCAGCGAGGTATCGATAACACCAGGTAGTTGCTTAAGGTGTTTTTCGATCAACCAACCACACGCCGCACAGGTAATGCCTTCGATCAGCAGTTTGGTTTCGCTGATATTGCCAGACATGCTTACAAAGGGTTTTTGAATATCTTCGCGGTCAAGTAACAGCAGCTCGTCCGGCAGGATGCCAGGTAGCGCTTCAGGATTGGATGAAGATTCGCTGCGGTGCAGGTAATAGCTTTCGAGTCCGCCGGCAATAATGGTTTGCGCCACGGCCTGACAGCCTGGACAGCAAAAAACGCGGGATTCCTTTAACACAACAGCCGTAAAGGCATCACCTGTTAAAACAGGTAAGCCGCAGTGATAACAGGGTAAAGGCGCAACCATAATAGTCAGCTATCGATAAGTGAAGCAGCTTTTAGCATGCTGTATTACAGCAAGAGAGCCAGTTGAGCTCAATTGCTTAAACGAATGGATTGACCGTTCTGCAGAGTGTGCTCTTCAAATAAGCGCCAATCAGCACCGTCTTCTTGACCCAGAATTTCAACAAAACGACGACCTTGAATTTCGTCCTCTAAGAGGCCGCGGTACAGGTCAGCGCCTGCCGGCTGTAAAATAATACGGCGGTCTTTCTTTTCTTGAGTCGGTGAAATCAAGTTGAGCACTAACTGCTGGGGACGACTTTGGCCTGAGATCACAAGTTCGACCTGACCGGTCGTGTTATCTAGGTTGAGCGTACCTGTCATTTCGAGTTGCTCAGCGAGCTTTTCGCGCTCAAGAGAGGTATTAATGCCTTTGCCGACATCATAGTAGTTATCGACCACTAGGCTGTCGGCATTACGGATTGCTATCGTCAATAAAGACAGCCCGAGTACCACAGAGAAACTGAGCATACCAATGATAAACCAAGGCCAAACTTCTTTATACCAGGGTAAAACATTGTCTTCGGGCTGCATACAATATCCTTTAATTAACGAATGGTTGGACCAAGGAAGCGACTTTCTGCTGTTCTAGAAATATTTGCATCATCCTCAGAGTGGATTCTGAACTCAATCTTGTTGGTGCTTGAGGGCAAGTCTTCAGGGTCAACTGAGATGGATACAGGAACCGTTAGAATTTCACCCGCTGCAGCCATGACGTGCTGCTTACCTTCAAGAGTTAAGCCTTTTAAGCCGCTGGCCTCAATCATAAAGACATGATCTTTCTGATCTTTGTTCATCACTTTAATAGTGTAAACGTTTTCAATGCGAGCTTCTTGATTTTCACGGTAAGGCGTGCGGTCTTTGATCACGTTGAGCTCAACCAAGTTACGGTTGAAGACTGTGTAGCCAAACAAACTACTCATGACCAGCAGCGCTACAGCGTAACCAATTAAGCGTGGACGGACCATCTTGGTTTTCTTGCCGGATAAGTTATGCTCAGTGGTATAGCTGATCAGTCCTTTTGGATAGCCAACTTTAAGCATGACGTCATCGCAGGCATCAATACAGGCTGCACAACCGATGCAGGCAATCTGTAAGCCGTCACGAATATCAATACCCGTTGGGCAGACATGCACGCACAGTTTACAGTCAATACAATCACCTAAGCCTTGTGCTTTGTAGTCGCTGCCTTTCTTACGAGGACCACGATTCTCACCTCGCTCAGGGTCATAAGAAACAATCAGGGTATCTTTATCAAACATTACGCTCTGGAAGCGTGAGTAGGGGCACATATGGATGCACACTTGCTCACGTAAAAAACCAGCGTTGAGGTAGGTCAGTAACGTGAAAAAGCCAAACCAAAAGTAAGCCCAACCACCTGCAGCACCAGTTATCAACTGCAATGGTAGCTCACGAATCGGAGTGAAATAGCCGACAAAAGTAAAACCAGTCAGCGCGCCGATACTTACCCATAGGGCATGTTTAGCGGTTTTACGCATTAACTTGTTAGCTGACATCGGTGCTTTATCAAGCTTCATACGTGCGTTACGGTCACCTTCAGTGACTTTTTCACACCACATAAAGATCCATGTCCAAACGCTTTGTGGGCAGGTATAGCCGCACCAAACACGTCCAGCGAACACGGTGATAAAGAATAAGCCAAAGGCGCAAATAATCAGTAGCCAAGACAAGAGCATAAAGTCTTGTGGCCAGAATGTTGCACCAAATATATAGAATTTTCGCTCGGGTAAATTCCACCAAACAGCTTGGCGGTCGCCCCACTGCAACCATGCAGTTCCGAGAAATAGAGCAAAGAGAAATAAGCCAGAAACAATACGAATATTACGAAAAATGCCCGTAAATGCACGGGTATAAATTTTTTCACGTTTAGCGTACAGGCTTGTACTTTCGTTGTTTGGAGTGATGTTTTTTACAGGTATTTGATCAGTCATCAGGTTATGCCGGTGCGGTGTTAAAAAATCCGGCCAGTAAAACTGGCCGGAACAAACTTATACCGCTTAGTATGATACGTCTGCTAGCGATGTAGCAGAGAGTGACAGCGTGTCGCAGATATCATGTTACTGATTTTGCGATTCATTTGATAAGCTGTATACGTAAGCGGCTAATAAGTGAACTTTATCGTTGCCTAAAAAGTCAGCTTGAGCAGGCATTTGACCATTACGGCCATGACGAATGGTTTGTTGGACTTGAGCAAAGCTCGAACCGTACAACCAAATTCTGTCTGTCAAGTTAGGTGCACCAAGCATTGGGTTACCTTTACCATCTGGGCCGTGACATGCTACACACATTGTGTTGTATGACTGTTGACCTGCCTCAAGATCAATGCCTTCTGGGTTTTTCAAACCAGACAAACCACGTACATAGCCAGTCACGTTTTTGACGCCTTCGTTACCTAAAGCGGCTTCCCAGCCCGGCATTGCTGCATTACGACCGTTCATAATTGATGCTTTGATGGTTGCAGGCTCGCCACCCCAAATCCAATCATTGTCGGTTAGGTTAGGGAAACCATGGGCACCTTTAGCGTCAGAACCGTGACACACAGAGCAATGTGCAGAAAAGAGGCGTCCGCCCATTTTCAAAGCGTCATCATCTTTAGTAACGTCTTCAATCGACATTGCAGCATATTTAGCAAAAATAGGGCCGTATTGACCATCAGCCTTAACCATTTCGCGATCATATTGCTTAGTCGATGTCCAGCCGCCTTCGTAGCCTGGTAAAACGCCTTTCCAGTTACCCATACCTGGGTAAAGAACAAGGTAGCCGACAGCAAAAATGATAGTGCCGACAAACAACATAAACCACCAGCGTGGTAACGGGTTGTCGTATTCTTCAATGCCATCGTAGACGTGACCTAAGGTTTCATCCGTTGTATCACTGCGTTGACCTTTACGTGTCGCAAAAATGAGCCACGTTATGGCCAGAATAGTACCGCTCGTAAGAATTACGATGTACCAATTCCAGAAAGAAGTCATGGGTTGTTGCTCCTGGATGTGTCTTTGTTCGGTTCGCTACTAGAGCTTGGTTCTTCGTCAGCGAAGGGTAAGTTAGCAGCCTCATCAAAGTTTGATTTACGCTTATTGTTGTAAACCCAAAACACCATTCCAATAAAAGCTACCAGAAGGAGTAGTGTACCTGCGCCGCGAAGAAATCCAATGTCCATTAACGTTACCGTTTACTCTTAATAGATGTGCCAAGTACCTGTAGGTAGGCTACTACAGCCTCCATTTCAGTCTTGCCCTTAACTGCTGCAACTGCACCACTGATATCAGCATCGGTGTAAGGCACGCCTAACCAGCGCATGGCTTCAATTTTAGCTACAGTGTCTCTGCCGTCTAATTTGTTTTCTACTAACCAAGGGTAAGCAGGCATTTTAGACTCAGGTACAACGTTACGTGGGTTGTAGAGGTGAGCGCGGTGCCAGTCATCTGAGTAACGACCACCTACACGAGCCAAGTCTGGCCCCGTGCGCTTAGAGCCCCATAGGAATGGGTGCTCGTAGACGCTTTCGCCTGCTACAGAGTAATGACCGTAACGTTCGGTTTCAGCACGGAAAGGACGAATCATCTGTGAGTGGCACTGAACGCAACCTTCACGGATATAAATGTCGCGCCCTTCCAGTTGCAGAGCCGTGTAAGGCTTTAGGCCCTCCACAGGCTCATTCACTAAGTCTTGGAAAAACAGCGGTACGATTTGTACCAAGCCACCAATACTGACCGCAATTACCATAAAGAGCGCGAGTAAACCGACGTTCTTTTCAACGCGTTCATGACTTTTCATTAGTGAGCGCCTCCAACAGTAAAGCGTGCAGCGGCATTCGCTTTCTCAATGTCTGACGAACGTACAGTGCGCCATACGTTGTACGCCATAAACAGCATACCGGTTAAGAAGAATGCACCACCAATCATACGTACCATGTAACCGTAGTGGTTGGCTTCTAGTGCTTCTACAAACGAGTAGGTTAGGGTGCCGTCTTGGTTAATTGCACGCCACATTAGGCCCTGCATAATACCGTTCACCCACATGGATGCGATGTACAGCACGGTACCCACTGTTGCTAGCCAGAAATGCGTATTAATCAGCGCAATACTGTGCATTTGCTCACGGCCAAAGACGCGAGGAATCATGTGGTACATCGAGCCGATGGTAATCATCGCAACCCAACCTAGAGCACCAGCGTGTACGTGACCAACGGTCCAGTCAGTATAGTGCGATAGGGCGTTAACCGTTTTAATCGCCATCATCGGACCTTCAAAGGTCGACATGCCGTAGAAGGCTAGCGATACAACTAGGAAACGTAGGATTGGGTCAGTACGCAATTTGTGCCATGCGCCCGACAGCGTCATCATACCGTTGATCATACCGCCCCATGATGGAGCCAATAGAATCATCGACATTGCCATACCTAAAGACTGAGCCCAGTCAGGTAGAGCGGTGTAGTGCAAGTGGTGTGGACCCGCCCAAATGTACAGAGAAATCAACGCCCAAAAGTGCACGATTGATAAGCGGTACGAGTAGATTGGACGCTCAGATTGCTTAGGTACGAAGTAGTACATCATGCCTAAGAAACCAGTGGTTAAGAAGAAACCAACAGCGTTATGTCCGTACCACCACTGAACCATGGCGTCTGTTGCGCCTGAGTACATAGAGTAGGACTTAAACCAAGTCACTGGAATCGACATGTGGTTCACGATATGCAACATGGCAGTTACAATAATGAATGCACCGTAGAACCAGTTACCCACGTAAATATGTGATGTTTTACGTTTGGCAATGGTGCCAAAGAAAACAATCGCATAAACCACCCAGACAACGCCCAATAGAATAGCGATAGGCCACTCTAACTCAGCGTATTCTTTCGTAGTTGTGTAACCCAGTGGCAAAGTAATTGCCGCCATTAGGATCACAACCTGCCAACCCCAGAAGGTGAAAGCAGCGAGTTTGTCTGAAAACAAACGTGTTTGCGATGTACGCTGAACCACATAATAAGATGTGGCGAACAGTGCACTACCACCAAATGCAAAAATAACTGCGTTGGTGTGCAAAGGACGGAGCCGGCCGAAGCTGGTCCACGGTAGGTTAAAGTTCAATTCTGGCCATACTAATTGCGCTGCAATTAATACGCCAATGCTCATACCTACGATACCCCAGATCACCGTCATAATGGCGAACTGGCGTACAACCTTGTAGTTATAAGCATTCTCTTGGATTGCTGTGCTCATGCTAAGACTTCCACGGGTAATGGATTGTTTGGAATTAAATCACCGACAAGTATGGGCAATGCATATTGTCATTGCAATCAGTACGTCTTTATTACGACTAAGTTATCAATGCAAAAATGCTGCAAGTCATCTTTATTTCGAAAGTCACTCAAAATAAAGCACATAAAAGCTTGTGTGCTGACTGTTGCTTGCTGCTTAACCTAAAGGTGTGGAGCCCATCTTAGCGCAAATCGGCTGAGAAATAATACTTAGGGTCTGCAATATGACTATATATAGTTAGCTGCTGCTCAATTTAATGTGATGGCTAGGCTTTTTTGGTATGAATGGGATTCATTCTTCTCTAGGTAGTGCTATGTGTGAGTGAATAAAACACTGTGTTAACTTTCATATTGAGTTGCAAGGTATAAATACCCTCAGCTGTTTCGTTATAATATTGCCTTGTTGTTTTTAGTTTTTGATATGGCTTATTAATAATTGAAACTATATGTGCAGGGTTATCATTTTAACAATTCATTGTAATTTAATATTATATGTATAGGTATATTTATTGGTATGTCAGTTTTATATGAGTGTGCACCCGAATCATTCTGTACTTTGATTTTTGCTCACGGTGCTGGTGCGCCGATGGACAGTCCTTTTATGGAGACGATGACGCAGCATTTGTTAGCTTTAAATGTCAGTGTTGTGCGTTTTGAGTTCTCTTATATGGCTCAGCGTCGAATTGATGGCGTGCGCCGGCCGCCGAATAAGCCTAATGTGCTATTGGATGCGTGGCGTAGTGTATTTGATCAGGTACGAGCGCAGACTGCTGAACCGATTGTGCTGGCGGGTAAGTCAATGGGTGGGCGCATGGCCAGTATGCTAGCGGATGAGTTACAGGCAGATGCATTGGTGTGTCTGGGCTATCCTTTTTACCCTGCTAAAAAACAAGACAAGCCCCGTACTGCGCATTTGGCAGATTTGCAAGCGCCGACCTTGATTGTGCAGGGCGAGCGTGATGCGTTGGGTTGTAAAGATGTGGTGCTGACTTATGATTTGTCGCTCATGATTCAATTTGAGTGGATGGAGCTTGCTGATCACGACTTAAAACCTTTGAAGCGCTCAGGCTTTACCCATGAGCAATATCTGCAGCGTGCGGGGCTCAGAATTGTCGAGTTTCTAAAAGCTCATCTGAACTGATTTTGCGCGCTGCATATTGCTGCTTTGTCGAAGTGTACTGTTTTCTGTATTAGCGGTATTCACATAAGTAAGCAGTGTCTTGAGTCATTTTAATCAAAAAACTGCTGTGTGCTTCAACTTGAAAGTGTTCGCCGGCAGATATAGTTTGCCAGTGATCCGTGCCGCTGAGCTTTACCTGCGCGCTGCCGCTGATAATATGCATAATCTCTGCACTTGACGTGTTAAAGGTGTATTCGCCAGCAGACATAACGCCGACGCTAGCTAAACCGGTTTTATCTGTGAAGCCAATTGATTTAACAGCACCTGAAAAATATTCATTTACGTTTAGCATGCTCAGTACTCAAGGTTAAAAAAGATGCGTAGCATAGCGTTGCGAACTGCTATCGTCACTACTTAATCGAACGCTTTTTACTGCTGTGTAACGCTGGATAAATCAATAATAATTTTAATTAAATATCAGGTAGGTGGGCTATGGCGCGTATTGCGTTTATTGGATTGGGTGCGATGGGTTATCCTATGGCAGGGCATTTGGCTAGTAAAGGACATGAGGTTGTTGTTTATAACCGCACGCTTGCTACTGCTGAGCAGTGGCTGCAAGCATACTCAGGTGCTTTAGCGCAGACACCAGCAGAAGCCGTGCTTAATGCTGAATTTGTGATGTGCTGTGTGGGTAATGATGATGATTTACGCACAGTGACACTGGGTGAAGAGGGTGCTTTTAGCTCGATTGCAGCAGACAGTGTTTTTGTTGATCACACAACTGCATCGGCCCAGGTGGCCAAGCAGTTGGCGAGTGAGGCGAGTCAGCGTGGTTTTGCATTTTTAGATGCGCCGGTATCTGGTGGGCAACTGGGAGCGCAAAATGGCGCATTAACCATTATGGTCGGTGGTGAGCACAGCGTGTATGAGCGAGCTGCGCCGATTTTGCAGTGTTATGCGCGTATGCAGCGCTTAATGGGTGAAGTGGGTAGTGGCCAGTTAACTAAAATGGTCAATCAGATTTGTATTGGTGGGCTATTGCAGGGCTTGGCTGAAGCGTTGCACTTTGCGCAGCGTGCAGGTTTGGATGCAGATGCTGCCATGCAAGTGATCAGTAAGGGCGCAGCGCAATCTTGGCAGTTAGAAAATCGCTATCAAACAATGCTAGCTGGCGAGTTTGATTTTGGTTTTGCCGTAGAATGGATGCGCAAAGATTTTGCTATTGTTTTTGATGAGGCGCGGCGCAATGGTGCGTCTTTACCTGTAACAGCGCTAGTGGATCAGTTTTATGCTGATGTTGAAGCGATGGGTGGTGAACGCTGGGATACATCCAGTTTAATTGCGCGACTCAAAACAAACCCGTAATGGAAGGTGATGCAATGCGTGTAACGGCTCTGATAATAAAACGGGTAGTGTGCTAGTGGAATGCCGTATGGGCTGTGGTGCGTGTTGTATTGCGCCGTCGATTAATACGCCGATGCCAAATATGCCGCAAGGTAAGAAAGCGGGTGAGCGTTGTTTGAACTTAAGCGTTGATAATTTATGTGATTTATTCGGCTTGCCCGAACGTCCTGCATTTTGCGGATTGTTTCAGGCAGAAGTGAGCGTTTGTGGTGCAAATCAGGCTGATGCGATTCGATTGATAGGCTGGCTTGAGGGTGTAACTGCAGAAGCGGTGTAGGCGTTTTGGTGGTGTTTAATTGAAAGTTGAAGTAATAAAAAAGGGCTGCTCATTACTGGGCAGCCCTTTTTTGTGCACCTAGACCAATATTAACGCTTGTCTAGTGGCGTGTAGTCGCGCTTGTCGTAGCCGGTATACAGCTGACGAGGACGGCTGATTTTGTATGGGCTTGAGAGCATCTCAGTCCAATGTGAAATCCAGCCTACAGTACGTGACATAGCAAAAATCACTGTGAACATACTGGTTGGAATGCCGATTGCTTTCAGGATAATACCTGAATAGAAGTCGACGTTCGGGTACAAGTTACGCTCTTTGAAGTACGGATCGTTTAATGCGTATTCTTCAAGTTTCATCGCTAGATCCAGTTTAGGATCGTTGATGCCCAGTTCTGCGAGTACTTCGTCACAGGTTTGTTTCATAACTTGCGCGCGTGGGTCGAAGTTTTTGTAAACGCGGTGACCAAAGCCCATCAGTTTGAATGGGTCATTTTTGTCTTTCGCTTTAGCAATAAACTTCTCGATGTTTGACGCATCGCCGATTTCATCGAGCATGGTCAGGACAGCTTCGTTAGCACCACCGTGTGCAGGACCCCATAGTGCAGCAATACCTGCAGCAATACATGCGAATGGGTTGGCGCCAGTAGAGCCTGCTAAACGTACTGTGGACGTTGAGGCATTTTGCTCATGGTCAGCGTGCAGAATAAAGATGCGGTCCATGGCTTTAACAAGGGCCGGGCTGAAACGCTTAATGCCTGCTGGCGTGTTAAACATCATGTGCAAGAAGTTCTCAGAGTAGCTGAGGTCATTGCTTGGATACATGATGGGCTGGCCAATGGAGTACTTGTACGCCATTGCAGCGATGGTTGGCATTTTAGCAATTAAACGGTGTGCTGAAATTTCACGATGTTTTGGGTTGTTGTTGTCCAAAGAGTCGTGATAAAAGGCAGATAGCGCACCAACAATACCGCACATTATAGCCATTGGGTGTGCGTCGCGACGGAAACCATTTAAGAATGATTTCAGCTGCTCGTTAACCATGGTGTGCTTGTTAATAGTATCAACGAATTCTTTTTTCTGCTCTGGGTTAGGTAATTCACCGTGCAGCAGTAAGTAGCAGGTCTCTAAGTAGTCAGACTTAGCCGCCAGTTGCTCAATTGGATAGCCGCGGTGTAATAAAATACCTTTATCGCCATCGATATAGGTGATTTTTGACTCACATGCCGCTGTCGACATAAAGCCTGGGTCATAAGTGAAAAGGTCGCTTGAAATCAGATCGCGTACGTCAACTACATCAGGACCAATAGTACCAGTCAGTATTGGCAGCTCTACGGGGGCTTTGCCCTCGATGATCAGCTGCGCTTTTTTGTCAGCCATTGTGGCCTCCTAGTTATGCTTGGAATCATCACGGCCCCCCACGCAGGGCCCGCGATATAATAGTGGGATAACAGCTAATGTCAATTTGTACTGTGTCTTTATAGTACAGTTTATAAAATAACAAGTATCCC
>Ga0265295_1001403_pt1 | contig 42409 bp, 42 predicted proteins | sample Munlansysbiofilm_FD_192503 | JGI IMG/M metagenome (GOLD analysis project Ga0265295, IMG submission 192503) | Leachate microbial communities from a municipal landfill in Southern Ontario, Canada - Methane capture system biofilm | ecosystem: Engineered > Solid waste > Landfill > Unclassified ... | reverse complement strand
TTGAATTTAGAGTCAACCGAAGCAGGGTTGGCAAGAAGGCCTATCCTGCAATCCTTTCCAAGCTTGATAGGGTTTTGACAGAGTCGTTCAAGCCCTGTCCTTGTAATGGATTTCATTTGTCTCTCCTTTTTGTGGCTTTTTGTCCGGTATATGGTAGACGTAAGACCCTAGGGTTGTCAAGAAAATGGAAGTAGGGACAAAATTTAATTGTCATAATGTTTTTAATCTGGAATATTCCTGCATGAATACCGTTGTCATGTTAAGTAAAACAGTCCTGAACGATGAATTTGAACAGAGGAATATTTTTTAAATGGCACATATCAAAAACCCCATGGAAATCTTCAAGCTTTTAAACGGTTCCAACTGTAGAAAGTGTAATGAACAGACCTGCCTGGCATTTGCGGTGGCTGTGTTTAAGGGGAAAAAGCCGATACATGCTTGTCCCTGTCTGGGAAAAGAGGTGATTGACCTCTATGGAGGAGAAGTTGAAAAACCCAATACCGTTGATGAGTATAAAGCCGAAGCCATCGAAGAACTTAAACAAAAGATATCTTTGATCGACCTTCCCAGGGCTGCCAAACGTCTGGGAGCCGAGTTCTCAAAAGACAAACTGACCATAAGGATTTTTGGCAAGAGATTCAGCGTAGATACCCGGGGAAACCTGTCATCCGATGTTCACATCAACGCATACATGGTTGTGCCGGCGTTGAACTATATTCTCAACAGTTCTGGTAAAGCTTTGCAGGGAAACTGGATTACATTTAGGGAGTTGAGCGGCGGCCAATCCCGCTACGCCCATTTTCAACAGAGGTGTGAACGACCGTTGAAGCGGATCGCCGATACCTATACTGGGCTGTTCAGCGATATGCTTGAAATCTTTGATGGAAAGCAGATTGTGAGCCACATTGGTTCGGATATTTCAATTGTTTTATTTCCATTGCCCCTCTTCCCAATAATGGTCTGTTACTGGAAACCCGAAGATGGCCTTGAATCCAGTCTCCATATTTATTTTGATTCAGTATCTGACGATAATCTTGACATCGAATCCAACTATACCATGAATGAAGGCATTGCCCTTATGTTCGAGAAGATCGCCCTGCGGCATGGTGCTTGATTTCTGTTTTGAACGGCAGAACTTTTTTGAGTGGAACAAAACTCATAAATTTAGTATGTATAGCAAAAAAAGCCTTGATCATCAGTTTGACCATTAAAATGCCTGATTGCGGAGGCGGACACGGGTTGGGTTGAAGGAGCAAACTCAACAATTGTTACGAACGGCTGACATTATGATCAAGGCTAAAAAAAATGAAGATAGTATCCGAGAGGGGGAAAATTAATGATCAATAGTGGCAGGTTGAGTCATCGTTTTGTCACGTTTGCCCAGACAGATTCAGTTTCCAGACAGGAGGGTGAGATTGCAGGAAAGCTTGAAAAAATTTTAAAGGAAATGGGGGCGGAGGTTGTCTTTGATGATGCAGGAGAAAAGGTTGGCGGCGAATGCGGCAACCTGGTCGCAAAGTTCAAGGGCACCGTTGATGGCGAGCCGCTTTTCCTCTGCGGTCATATGGATACTGTCGAGCCGGGCAGGGGGGTCAAGGTCCTTTTTAAGGACGGTGTCTTCACAAGCGACGGAACCACCATTCTAGGGGCCGATGACAAGTCCGCCCTCGCCATCATCCTAGAGGTGATGGACGTGATTTTTGAAAACAACCTGCCCCATCCCCCCATCGAGGTGGTGTTCACCATTTGTGAAGAAATCGGTCTTTTGGGGGCAAAGCATTTTAACTATTCACTGCTGGATTCAAAAATTGGTTATATCCTTGACTCCACGGATACGGACGGGGTCGTGATTCAGGCACCGGGATCCACGAAGTTTACCATCAATATCCATGGCCGGGCCTCCCATGCAGGCGCTGACCCCGAACATGGAATCAGTGCCATCCGTGTTGCTGCAAGGGCCATTAATTCCCTGACCCTGGGCCGAATCGATTACGAGACTACCTGTAACATCGGAAAAATTAAGGGGGGCAATGCGACCAATATTATCCCTGAATTTACCAGTGTGGACGGTGAGGCGAGAAGCCATGACGCTCAAAAACTCAAAAGTATTACCGATACCATAATCAAAGCCTTTTTCGATGCTGCCGCAGCCCTTAGGTCTGAGGGTGAAACGCTTCCCAAAATTGAGGTAAAGCTTGATCAGGACTATCCTGCAACCAATATCCCTGAGGACCACGAGGTGGTAGTGCTTGCCAAAAAGGCAGCCGCAAACCTTGGGCGCCCCATGGAGTTAAAGAGGATCGGTGGCGGGGCAGACGCCAATATCTTTTTTAGTAAAAACATTGTGGCAGGGGTCCTTGGTACTGGTATGACGGCCGTGCATACGGTCAAGGAAAGCATTCGCCTTTCGGATATGGTCAACACGGCTGAAGTCCTTCTGGAGATAATCTCCATCAAAGCCGCCGACCAGTCTGGCTTTAGTGATGGCAATAAAGCAGCTGCCAAAGCCGGGGCAGGGGTAATAAATACATGATTGCCTATTTTGATCTAATTTCGGGCATCAGCGGCGACATGACCCTGGGGGCACTTGTTGATCTCGGGGTGCCGGTTGACTGGCTCAAGGATCAGCTGTCGGCCCTTCCACTCCAGGGTTTTGACATCAGAATCAAAGCCGTGGAGCAGAACGGGATAAGGGCTGTGGATCTCTTTGTGGATGCCGACACAACGGCCCATTCAAAGAATTATCGAGATATCCGTAGATTGATCGAGGAATCGTCCCTGTCGGACGGTGTCAAGGCAAGGAGTCTTGAGGCCTTTAAAAAAATCGGAGTTGCTGAGTCAAAGATCCATGGGGCGGACCTTGAGACAGTTCATTTCCACGAGGTGGGGGGAATAGATGCCCTTGTGGATATTGTGGGGTCGTTTCTCTGTGTCGAGTACCTTGGGATAACCTCTATTCATTCATCGGTTGTTCCTCTGGGTCATGGCTGGGTCAAATGCAGTCACGGCAAAATTCCGGTTCCGGTTCCCGCCACCCTTGCAATTCTCAAGGGGGTTCCTGTTCGTGACGGCGGAGTTGAAATGGAGATGGTGACCCCCACCGGTGCAGCAATTATTACCACCCTTTGCGATTCCTTTGGCCCCATGCCGGAGATGGTGGTCCGGGGCATTGGGTATGGGGCTGGCAAGAATCGAACCGGGACCGGATCTGAACGTGGTCTGCCCAATCTTTTGAGGGTGGTTCTGGGGTCGGCCGCCGATAAAGTAAATTGTCCAGAAAATGGTCAGGAAAAAACAGGCACCATATCCCCGCAACGAGTGTTTGTAATCGAGACCTCAACTGATGACATGAACCCTGAGATAATGGGATATCTCATGGAAAAACTTCTGGAACAGGGAGCCCTTGACGTCTGTCTTATTTCCGTTCAGATGAAGAAGAACCGTCCAGGAACAAGGCTTGAGGTTGTGTGTCACCCGGAAAAGCTTGATTCTCTAATCCAATTGATTTTAAATGAAAGCTCGACCATCGGGGTGAGATATCGTGAAGAGACAAGGGCTGTGCTGGCAAGACAGGAGGTCCTTGTGGATACTTCGTTCGGCAGGGTTCAGGCCAAGGAGATCATCCGGCCCGACAAAAGTGTCGCTCTGATGCCTGAATTTGAGGTGTGTAGAAGACTTGCCCTTGACCGGGGAATGCCCCTGATCAAGGTATATACCCAACTACTAATTGACATGAATTCAAGCTGAATATTAATATCAAATCTATGAAATTTAAGGAAAAACTGATCCTCTGGACTGCCATGGGAGGGGGGCTCGGTCGGATACCGAGGGTTCCGGGCACATTCGGCACCCTCGGGGCAATTCCGTTTATAATCCTGTTTGAAAGATTTGCCCAGGGGTGGGCAACCATTGGTGTTGTAGCCCTCATGGTCGTTTCCATCTGGATCTGTGACAGGGCCGAGGCTATAATCGGATCAAAGGACCCTGGCTGTATCGTGCTGGACGAGGTGGCAGGCTACACGGTTGCCATGGCAGGCATGCCCGTGACTTTTTCAACCCTGGCAGCTGGATTTATACTTTTCAGGTTTTTTGACATTGTAAAACCTGGGCCGGTGAGGTATTTTGAGCGGCGTTTTATCGGTGGTCCGGGAATTGTTCTTGATGATATTGTGGCGGGTCTCTTGAGCGCCGTTGTTTTACGAATATTGTTTAAACTTATGTAGGGTTTGGAGGCATACAAATGGCTGATTTAACAGAAAAAAACAAGGCGATACAGACGGCAATGGGCCAGATTGAGCGACAGTTCGGCAAAGGGTCGATAATGAAGCTCGGGGGCAGGGAGGTCCAGGCCGTTCCCGTGATCAGCACAGGCTCCCTTGCCCTTGACAAGGCCCTTGGGGTGGGCGGTTTCCCCCGGGGTCGGGTGGTTGAAATTTACGGTCCTGAATCATCGGGCAAGACCACCCTTGCCCTCCATGCCGTGGCTGAGGCCCAGCGTCAGGGGGGAATTGCCGCATTTATTGATGCGGAACACGCCCTGGATGTGGCCTATGCTAAAAGGCTCGGGGTAAACTGTGATGAGCTTCTGGTTTCTCAGCCTGATACAGGGGAACAGGCCCTCGAGATTGTGGACATGCTGGTCCGAAGCGGTGCTGTGGATATTATCATTGTGGATTCTGTTGCGGCCCTGGTGCCAAGGGCGGAAATCGAGGGAGAGATGGGAGATTCCCACATGGGACTCCAGGCGCGCCTCATGTCCCAGGCCCTCAGGAAACTGACTGCAACAATTGGCAAGACCAATACAACGTTGATCTTCATCAATCAGATTCGAATGAAGATCGGCGTGGTTTACGGAAATCCCGAGACCACAACCGGCGGTAATGCCTTGAAGTTCTACGCCTCGGTCCGCATCGAGATCCGTAAGGCCACGGCCATCAAGGACGGTGAAGAGATTCTCGGCAATAGAACCAAGGTCAAGGTGGTCAAGAACAAGCTTGCACCGCCGTTTAAAAACATTGAGTTTGACCTCATGTATGGTGAGGGGATTTCAAAGACCGGCGAGCTTCTGGATATGGGTGTTGATCTCGGAATCATTGATAAGAGCGGTGCCTGGTATTCCTATGACGGTGAGAGGATAGGCCAGGGCCGACAGAACGCCAAGGTGTTCTTTGGCGACAACCCGGAGATATATAATCGGATTCAGGCTAAGGTCAGAGAGGCCCTTGGGATAGTTCCCCCGATATCTGTAGAAAGCGGCAAGGAAAACAGCAAGACAAACGGCAAGGCAAAACCCTGATAAAAACTTGATGATCCCTTGATCATCCTCTTGATAATAAATTGATACGAGTTGACACAGGTTGGCAGTAAATTTTAGGAGCAGATAATGACAGGCAATCAAGCGCGCAGGCTTTTTATTGAATATTTTAAGAAACACAACCACCACCATGTGAGAAGTTCGTCGCTTGTGCCGAGTGACGATCCCACCCTGCTTTTTACCAATGCCGGCATGGTTCAGTTTAAGAGAGTATTCACGGGCGATGAAAAAAGAGATTATAGCCTTGCAGTCACTGCCCAGAAATGCGTGCGGGCAGGAGGTAAGCACAACGATCTTGAAAATGTGGGGTACACTGCCCGGCATCATACTTTTTTCGAGATGCTCGGCAATTTTTCATTCGGCCAGTATTTCAAAGATAAAGCCATTGAATATGCCTGGGACCTTTTAACCAACGGGTATGGGTTTGACTGGGAAAAGCTATGGGTGTCGGTCTATCTTGACGATGACGAGGCCTACAGTATATGGCGGGACAAGATAGGGGTGCCGGAACACAGGATTGTAAGACTCGGGGAAAAGGACAACTTCTGGTCCATGGGCGATACCGGTCCCTGCGGCCCGTGCAGCGAGATCCACATTGACCGGGGGAAAAAATATGGATGCGGCAGTCCTGACTGTGCCGTGGGTTGTGAGTGTGACCGCTATCTTGAACTCTGGAATCTTGTGTTCATGCAGTTTTACCGGGATGAAACAGGCACTATGACGCCGCTGCCCAAACCCAGCATCGATACCGGGCTTGGCCTTGAACGGGTGATTTCCGTTCTCCAGGACGTTCCCACCAACTATGAGACAGATCTTTTTCTGCCGATAATCGAGCGGGTAGAGGTTCTTTCCGGCAGAAAAAAAGACGCCTCAGTCGAGAACAATGTAGCAATGAAGGTGATTGCCGACCACTCCAGGGCTACAGCTTTTCTGATTTGCGACGGCATCCTTCCCTCCAACGAGGGAAAAGGGTATGTTCTCCGCCGCATCATGCGCCGGGCAATTCGCTACGGCCGGAATTTAGGCCTTGTGCGTCCTTTTCTCCACAAGACTGTTCAAGAGGTTTTCGGGATCATGGATGAGGCCTATCCTGAACTCAAGGAATCGTCAGCCTTTATTCTCAACGTGGTGAAAAACGAGGAGGAGAAGTTTTCCGAAACCCTTGATGTAGGGCTGCGGCTGCTCAACGAGACTATTGAAGGAATCGAAAAGTCCGGGTCAAAACAGATTGCAGGCGATGTGATCTTCAAGCTCTACGATACGTTTGGATTTCCCGTTGACATCATCAACGACGTTGTTGCTGAAAGGGATATCACCCTTGATATGGATGGCTACAACCGAGCCATGGATGATCAGCGGGCGCGTTCAAAGAGTTCAAAGCAGTTTGCCGGGGTGGGTGAAGCCTACAAGAGCCTTACCTCCCAGGGGGTCAAGACCCTTTTTACCGGGTACGAGGATCTTGAAACCACATCTGAGGTTCTTTTGATTGTTAAGGATGACATTGCTGTTACAGCGGCCGTTGTGGGAGATCAGATCGAGGTCGTTACCGAGGCCACCCCCTTTTACGGGGAATCAGGGGGCCAGGCTGGCGATTCCGGCACGATCAAAAACAAGGATTGCACCGTTGCCGTGGAAAACACCCTTGTGGACCCGTCGGGTCTCAGGATTCACCATGGAAGGGTGGTTTTAGGAACTCTTCTTTCAAAGGCCAGCGTGCTTCTGAGCGTAGACCAGGAGCAGCGGGCCGCAACTGCACTTAATCATACGGCCACCCATCTTTTGCATGCGGCCCTTAGAAAGGTGTTAGGCGACCATGTCAAACAGTCAGGATCACTTGTGACAAAGGATCGTCTCCGGTTTGACTTTACCCATTTTGCCGCCATTACCCGCCAGGAGATCGAGGCGTTGGAAGCTGAGGTGAATTTTCGCATCCGGGAAAACGTGCCCGTATCCACCCAGGAGATGGACATGAACGAGGCCGTTAAATCCGGGGCAACTGCCCTTTTTGAGGAGAAGTACGGTGACAGGGTCAGGGTGGTTTCCATGGCGGGTTTCAGCAGCGAACTCTGCGGAGGAACCCACACGGAGCGTTCGGGCAGTATAGGCCTTTTCCAGATTGTGTCCGAAGGGGGAATCGCATCGGGTATCCGGCGCATGGAGGCCCTTACCGGGGCAAGGGCCCTTGACCACGTTCAAGCAATCACCTCAGAGCTTATGGAGGCATCTCAAATATTGAAGAGCGCAAGGGGAGAGGTGGTGGAAAAGGTTAAAGTTCTGGTCGCCGATCGACGATCTGCAGACAGGGAGATCGCCTCCCTCAAGGCAAAGATCGCCTCAAAATCCGTGGAAAATATAGATGACGATATCCGGGAGGTTGACGGGGTACGCATCGTGTCAAAGCTCGTTCAGATCGATAATCCCTCCCAGTTGAGGGACCTTGCCGACAAGTTCAAGGCAAAGATCGGTTCGGGAGTCGTGCTTCTGGGCGCTGAATCCAATGGAAAGGCATTGCTCATCTCGGTTGTTACAGATGATCTTACCGGAAAATTCAAGGCGGGTAGCATAGTTAAAAAAGCCGCGGCCATTGTGGGCGGCGGCGGCGGCGGCAGGCCTGATATGGCCCAGGCAGGAGGATCAAAACCCGAATTCCTCGATAAAGCCTTGGCATCGGTTTTTGCACCTAAATGACGGCTTATTTCCTACGACGCCTCCTGCTGATTATCCCCACCTTTATCGGCATCACCGTCATGGTGTTTACCATCACGAGATTTGTACCAGGAGGTCCCATTGAAAGGATCATTGCAGATGCAAGGCAGATGCAGACAACGGACAAAAGCGGGGGTGCAGCCAACTCAAGGGCCAGTTCCGGCCAGCCCCTCTCCGACGAACAGATCGAGCAGTTGAAGGTCTACTACGGGTTTGACAAGCCTTTGCTGATCAGCTATTTCTCATGGCTTTTCAAGGTTTTAAAGGGGGATCTTGGCCGATCCACCCGGTATTATGATCCTGTCTGGGATATGATCAAGGAGAGAATACCCGTTTCCCTCTACTTTGGTGTGTTGACCATGGTGATCGTGTACGGGGTGTGCATTCCCCTTGGAATTACCAAGGCCGTTGCCCACAGGAGCGGATTTGACAACCTGTCGTCCATTCTCATCTTTATTGGTTATGCCATTCCAGGTTGGGTGGCGGGGGTAATGATGCTGGTGGTCTTTGCCTCCTGGATCGATCTATTTCCCCTGGGCGGTCTTGTCTCCGACGGCTTTGACCAGATGTCCTTCGTTAGAAAGGCGATGGACCTTGCCTGGCACACCACGCTACCGCTCCTCTCCTATGTTCTAGGTTCCTTCACCGTCATGACCCTCTTGATGAAAAATACGCTCATGGACAACCTCTCATCCGACTATGTGAGGACTGCCATTGCAAAGGGGCTATCTTTTAAACAGGCTGTCTTTCGCCATGCCCTGCAAAATAGCCTGATCCCCATTGCCACCCATTTCGGCAATAATGTGTCGATTATTCTCACTGGATCGTTTCTCATTGAAAAGGTGTTCAACATCAACGGCATGGGCCTTCTTGGGTATGAATCGGTTGTGGACAGGGATTATCCGGTCGTAATGGGCATCCTTGTGATCTCATCGCTTTTGTTTATGCTCGGCAACATTCTGTCGGATATCTGTGTGGCCCTTGTGGACCCGAGGGTGAGGTTTAAATGAGAGTTTCGCCTGCAAAGAAAAAGTGGCGCAGGTTCGTCTCTATCCGCAGGGGCTATGTCTCATTTCTTCTTCTTTGCGCAATGGTGCTCTTTTCGTTGTTTGCCGAGGTGTTCATCAACAGCCGTGCCCTGGTCGTCTCCCACCAGGGCCGTCTGTTTTTCCCAACCTATGGTCAGATGATTCCGGGAACTGAGTTCGGGCTCGATTACGGATATGAGACTGACTATCGGGCCCTCCAGGCCCTTTACCGGGAGAAGGATGAGCCCGGCAGCTGGGTGATCATGCCCCTGGTCCCCTTCAACGCCTATGAGAACGATCTTAAATTCAACAGCTATCCGCCTTTTCCTCCCTCATTTTCCCAGCGCCATTTTCTGGGAACCGACAACGTGGGCCGGGACATCCTTGCAAGGCTTGTGTACGGGTTCAGGACAGCCCTTGGTTTTTCAGTAATCCTTCTTCTGTTCAACTACTCCATCGGCATTTGTCTCGGGTGTGCCATGGGATATTTCGGCGGCAAATTCGACCTTGCGGCCCAGAGAATCCTCGAGGTATGGAGCAACATCCCCTTTCTTTACGTTGTGATCATTGTCTCGTCCATCGTGGTGCCAAGCTTCATGGTCCTGCTCTTTATCATGGCCTTTTTCGGTTGGATTCAGATGACCTGGGTGATGCGCACCATGACCTACCGGGAAAGGGAGAGGGAATATGTGCTGGCCGCCAGATCCATTGGTGCCTCCCACGCAAGGATCATACTTCACCACATCATTCCCAACACCGTTTCCGTCATTGTCACCTACGCCCCATTCGCCATCTCAGGCGGCATCGTGGCCTTAACCTCGCTCGATTACCTGGGATTCGGACTTGCCCCGCCCACCCCCTCCTGGGGCGAGCTTCTCCAGCAGGGCTGGACCAACATGGAGGCATGGTGGATTTCGACCTCGGTGGTGGCGGCCCTTATCGTCACCCTCATGACCGTCACTTTTACTGGTGAAGCCATCAGGGAGGCCATGGATCCTAGGATGCATACCACCTACGGATAGATGCTTTTACACCCGCTCCTTTGCGTCCATCAGTTCAAGATAGTCGTCAAAACCCATAACCCGGTCATTGATTCCCCGGCTTGAGATCTCAATGATCCTGTTGGCAATGGTCGAGATGAATTCATGGTCGTGGGAGGAAAAAAGGATCACCTCTGGGAATGCCACAAGGCCTTCGTTCAGGGCAGTTATGGATTCAAGGTCCAGATGGTTTGTGGGCTGATCCAGGACGAGAACATTTGCGCTTGTGAGCATCATCCGGGAGAGCATGCATCTTACCTTTTCCCCTCCTGAGAGGACAGTGGTCGTTTTCAAGGATTCTTCGCCTGAAAAAAGCATTCGCCCTAGAAAGCTTCTTGAAAAGGATTCTCCCTCGGTGTGAAACTGGCCGAGCCACTCAACAAGGGTCATCTTCTGTTTAAAAAAATCGTCATTCTCCTGGGGAAAGTAGGCGTAGGTGATGGTTGCTCCCCATCGAAAACTGCCGCTGTCAGGCTCCATTTCACCGTTGAGAATCTGGAACAGGGTGGTCGTTGCAAGGGTGTCGCTGCCCACAAAGGCAATTTTGTCCCCCTGGTTCACCACCAGGTTAAAATCCTCGAAAATTGTAACACCGTCGATGCACTTTGTGAGGTTTTCGATTTCAAGGATAACATTGCCGCAGGCTCGTTCGGGTTTGAAATTGATATAGGGATAGCGCCGGGAAGAAACGGGCAACTCATCTATGGTGAGTTTTTCAAGGAGCTTTTTCCTGGAGGTGGCCTGCTTTGACTTGGAGGCGTTGGAGCTGAACCTCTGAATAAAGGATTTAAGCTCGGCAGCTCTGTCAAGAGCTTTTTTGTTGTCATTCTGCCGCTGGCGAACCAATAGTCTGCTTGCCTGGTACCAGAAGTCATAGTTGCCGACAAAAACCCTTATCTGTCCAAAATCTATATCCGCAATGTGGGTGCACACCTGGTTGAGGAAATGACGGTCATGGGATACCACTATTACAGTATTCTCGAACCGGAAGAGAAATTCTTCAAGCCATTGTATGGACCTATGGTCAAGGTGGTTGGTGGGCTCATCAAGGAGAAGGACATCCGGGTTTCCAAAGAGTGCCTGGGCCAGAAGAACCCTTACCTTGTCCGTGGGGTCAAGTTCTTTCATTCGTTTCTGACACAGCTCTTCGCTGATGCCGAGCCCGTGGAGCAGGGTTGCGGCTTCGGACTCTGCCTCATATCCGTTCATGTCCGCAAATTGGGCTTCAAGATTTGCCGATAGGATTCCGTCCTCTTCTGTGAATTCTGGTTTTGAGTAAATGGCGTCCCGCTCGTTCATAACCTGATAGAGTTTCGGGTGTCCCATGATCACCGTTGAAATGACAGTTTCCCGGTCAAAGGCAAAGTGATCCTGCTGGAGCACTGCGATCCTCTCGTTAGGTCCAACACTTACACCGCCCTGGTCTGGTTCTATCTCTCCTGCGAGAATTTTCAACAGGGTGGACTTGCCAGCACCATTGGCGCCAATCAAGCCGTAGCAGTTACCCGGGGTGAACTTTATATTTACATCTTTGAACAAGATCCTTTTGCCGTAGGCAAGAGTTACGTTGGTTGTGCTTATCATTAACGATTCCTTTCATTACCATCCGTGAATTTAAACAAAATAACCGGGATCTCTTTACCCTGGGATTTCATGGTCTGTTTTTTCATGGCAATGGCGTAGTGCTTTTCCATCTGTTTGACAAATGCCATGGTGGTTTTTCTCAACCCTTCGGCCAGCAAAATGGTACCTCCGGGTTTGAGGTAACGTTTGAAAAGAAAAATAAGGCCCGGGATATCTTCCTCCTTGAACACAACTTCAGAGCCTAGGATGTAGTCAAATTTTCCTTCGATCAGAGGTGCGTTCCAGTCAAGTTTGCAAATTGTAACATTGTGGATGTTGTTTAAAACAGCGTTTGCCTTTGCAAATTCAATGGCGTCATCGTTGTATTCGGTGATGGTCATGTTATGGCCGAGTTTCGCGCCGACAAGGCCTGCAACACCCATGCCTGCGCCTATTTCAAGAAAGCGCTGTCCAGGTTCAGGCACAATGGTGGAAAGATGAAACGAGAGCACCGCAGTTGCCTCCCATATCTTGCACCACAGAGGAAAATTTGTAAAAAGGTCATCCTGGTTGATAAATGAATCTATTTTTTGGGGGACAAAGAAAGAGAGGGCGTGACCAGCCACCCGGTAGGGGGTCTCATCCACATCATACTTCTGTCTGAATTTTTCAAGGGAAAACATGCCGTGGGTATATATCCTTTTCGGTAAAAAATGAATCGGGCCTGCACCAATAAGATACAAGCCCGAACCTGATTATGATTAGATTTTTTTTGTTCAAGGTTTGCTGATCCCCTTTGATCTTTTTGATCTTAACCAATCAACAAACCTTTGTTCTTCATTCTTGGTTACTTTATGGGATTGAGCTCTACACGTCGGTTCAAGGCCCGTCCTTCTTTTGTATCATTGGTGGAAACGGGTTTTGAAAAACCAAAAGCCTTGGTGGTGAGTCTGTCGCTTGAAATCCCCTTTCCTTCGAGGTAAGCCTTTACTGCCATGGCCCGTCTTAAGGATAGTTTTTCGTTGTACAGCTTTGTACCCTTGTTGTCAGTGTGGCCCTGGAGTTCAATTTTTAATTCAGGGTTCTTTTTGAGGACTACAATCACATCGTCAAGTTCTTTAAAGCCTGCGGGTTTGATCTCTGACTTATCAAAGTCGAATAGCAGATCACCAAGTGCCCAGCAACCAGCTGCGTTTACTTTTGCACCAAGGGGAGTTCCAGGACACTGGTCGAGGTGATCGGGAACACCATCTCCATCGCTATCCATGGGGGCTACAACGGCGGGTGCAACGGGGGCTGGAACCACAACAGGTTTTACGATTTCACGTTCCTTCAGGAATACTTTTTCAACAAATCCTGCCATAGCAGGTCCCTGGATCAGGTCTTCAGCATTTGATGAAAAACCGCAGGTACCGACATTGGCAATTTCTTCCATAAGGGCCGCGCCTTTTACATCGTTCCCCACAAGAACGGTATAAATGCACAGGGCGGAACCCATTTTATCATTGAGTTTTTTGGCGGCTTGAATTGATTTAGGCGACAGGTCCTTACCGTCAGTCACGATAATCAGGGCTGTTTTGCTGAAAACTCCATCAAGATTTGTAGATGCGGCAGTTATAGCCTTGTCAAGAGGACTGGTTCCTCCCGGTACGGGAATGCTTTCTAATGAAGCGTTAAGCCCGGCAGTGGTGTAGGTTTTTAAACCGTCATCGGCCAGGATCGGTTTTCTGGTGATCGAAGGATCGTGGCCAAAGGATATGAAACCAGAATTCTGGCCCATCTCGGGAATGGTTTGGTTCATTCGATCTACAAATGCCTTGGCAACGGTGAATTTTTCCTGTCCGTTGTTAAGTTTAGCCATGGAGCTTGAAGCGTCAAAAATAACGAGAAAATTATCAACATTAGTGGTGTATGCATTTGAGTCAAAGGTTTTTGGCTGAAATGCGGGTAAAGGGGTAACAGGTCCTTTAGCAGCGCACGCTGCTAATGTCAAAAACAGTGAAGCGACAATCAGCTTCATTAAAATAGATTTTTTCACAACATCTCTCCTTTGTTTATGGGGTGGTAAAAATTCTACATAAAGTGTAGACAGGTAGTTTAACATCTTGGGTGATGTTAAATTTAATTTTTACAACTGTTTTATCTTCTAAATGTTTTATGATTCCGCTTCTGAAAACTGTTATTTAAATTATAGTTTGTGAACGTATAATTTGTTGTAATCTATCCATTGTGCTGCTTACTGTCAAGTACTAAGAGTTACAAATTTATAACCTCAGCTAAATTTCCTGTTGTTTCGAGTGTTTATTCCGTCAATCACCTGATCATCGTTTTGCGAAAGAGGCTTGATCATTGGTTCGGCAATTACTCGTCGCAACTCTCTTTGTATGTGCAGGTCTTGTTTGGACACTTGAGAAACCTACCCTCTTTTTTGGTCTTTTTTTCAATTAAAAATCGAGAGTCGCATTCAGGGCAGGGCTTGTTGACAACCGGATCCCAGGAGGCAAAGGTGCAGTCAGGATAACGGTTGCAGCCAAAAAAGGTTTTTCCCCTGCGGGAACGTTTTTCAACGATCAGGCCAGTGCAGTCAGGTTCAGGGCATTTTGCCCCTGTTTCCCTGCCGCCTGTATCACCTGCCACAGATTCTGTGTGTTTGCAGTCAGGATACCCGGTGCAGGCAAGAAACTCACCAAATCGGCCCTCTTTTTTTACCATGGGTTTACCGCATTTAACGCAGTCTTTTACAGGTGTGTTGTCTGTCTTGGTCTCCTGAATTTCTATGTTGCCCTTTTCATCTCTTACGTAGTTGCTCGAAAAGGTGCAGTCCGGATATCCTGTGCAGGCAATGAAATGACCGTTTTTTCCCATCTTGACATTAAGAGGTTTGCCGCAAAGGGGGCAGGATAGACCCGTTGCAATACCAACTCCCTTGACGCTGAGCATGTTTTCCCTGGCATGGTCAAGCTTTTCCTTGAAGGTCGAATAAAAAGCCTTGAGTACCTCCAGCGAGTGTTTTGTTCCATTTTCGATCTCGTCCAGATCGTTTTCCATGCGGGCTGTAAAGGCTGTGTCAAGGATCTCGGGAAAAGAGGTGACCAGAAGATCGTTCACGATAAAGCCAAGCTCACTCGGTACAAAGTAACGGTTGATGAGATCCACATACCCCTTGTCCCGGATGATGGAAAGGATGGATGCATAGGTGCTTGGCCGGCCAATTCCGTTTTCTTCTAATTCCTTGACAAGGGATGCCTCTGAAAATCTGGGCGGCGGCTTGGTAAAATGCTGTTTGGGAGTGATAGCCTTTCTTTTGAGCTCCATCCCTTCTTGAAGGGGTGGGAGCTTTTGTTTGACCTTGTCCGTTTTTTCATCGCTGGTGGCGTACAGGGCCATGAATCCAGGAAATTTGACTGTTGTCCCGCCAACTGTAAAGGTGTAATCGAGGGCCTGGATGGAAATGGTGTTCTGGTCAATTATTGCCTGGGCCATCTGGGAAGCCACAAAGCGGTTCCAGATAAGCTCGTAGAGTTTGAACTGATCGTCGTTGAGAAAAGATTTTAACGATAGGGGTGTGTTTTGCACAGAGGTTGGACGAATGGCCTCATGGGCGTCCTGGGCCTTGTTTTTGTTCTTAAAATGCCTTGGGGCTTTCAGAGCGTATTCCGGTCCAAATGCCTTCCGGACATGGTCAATGGCCTCATGGGCTGCTTCGTCAGCCACCCTTGTTGAGTCTGTACGCATATAGGTTATCAGACCTTCTGGTCCATCAGTGCCGATTTCAATACCCTCGTAGAGTTGCTGTGCCACGAGCATGGTCTTTTTTGCCGAAAATTTCAGACGATTGATCGAATCCTGCTGTAGTTTACTCGTGATAAATGGGGGCAGGGGGGTTCTTCGGATGGTTTTGCCTGTAATTTTTTCAACCTTAAAGGTTGCGTGTTCAAGGTCTTTTAGAATGTTTTCGGCAGTCTGCTGATCGGGGATCATGGCTTTTTTGTTGTTGATCCTTGCAAGATTGGCCATAAATGCTGGCGGGAGGTCTGCCTCGAGATCTGCGGTTATGGTCCAGTATTCCTCGGGTTCAAAGGCCCGGATTATCCTTTCCCGGTCACAGATGATTTTCACAGCAACGGATTGAACCCTTCCTGCGCTCAACCCTCCCTGGACCCTGCGCCATAAAAGGGGGGAGATTTGATAACCCACTAGGCGATCAAGGGATCTTCTTGTCTGTTGGGCCTCAAACCGGTCGTGGTTGAGCTCCATGGGAGTCTTCAGGGCTTCGGTTATACCTTTCTTGGTCAGCTCATGGAACAGAACCCGGTAGAAGCTCCTTCCCTTTTTTTTTAAAACTTCGGCGGCATGGAAGGCAATGGCTTCACCTTCACGGTCTGGGTCGGGGGCGAGATAGACGGTATCGGTATCTCCAGCCGCACGTTTCATGGCCTGGATTACCTTGGCCTTTCCTTCGATGGTTATGTATTTGGGCTTAAAGTCGTCGTCAATATCTATGCCAAGCTCCTTTGGCGGAAGATCCCTTATATGACCGACGGTTGCCGTCACATTGTAATCTTTGCCAACGTACTTTGTAAGGGTTTTCACCTTTGTGGGTGACTCGACAATGAGCAGGGGTTTTTTCACGTTTACTCCTCTTTGATGGAAAACAGCTTGCCTGGAAGCTGTTTGACCATGCCGTTTAGTTCCAGATCAAGGAGCGCAGCAGATACTGCGCCGATGTCAAGATCTGTTTGTTCAACAATTTTATCGATGTGAAGCGGATAGGGTTCAAGAACCCTTACAATGGCCTGCTCCACCTTGTTGAGCTTTTGTTCGATCTTACCTTCCAAAATGGGTGGAGGGGTGGCGGACTCCAGGTGGACCATATGGTGCAGCTCATGGATGATGTCCCCGTAATCTTCAACAAGGGTAGCCCCCTGGCGTATCAGGGCATGGGTACCATGGCTTCGCTTAGAACTGATGCTTCCCGGAACTGCAAATACCTCCCTTGAGAAATCTGCTGCAAGCCTTGCCGTTATCAAGGAGCCGCTTCGGGCGGCAGCCTCTACAACAATAGTTCCGGTTGATATCCCGGCAATGATCCTGTTTCGGATGGGAAAATTTCTGGGCTCGGGGCGGGTATCGGGTGGAAATTCAGAAATAACTGTTCCTGTCCGGCAGATTTCGTTGAAAAGAGACAGGTTTCTTCTGGGATAGACCCAGTTAAGTCCGCTTCCGAGGATGGCAACAGTTCTGCCCCTTGCGGCAAGAGCTCCCCTGTGTGCGGCCGTGTCAATTCCCATTGCCATGCCGCTCACCACTTGAAATCCCCGGGCGGCAAGGTCATACCCTAAGCGGTAAGCCGATTCAAGACCATAGGAGGTTGCATTTCTTGATCCAACAATGGCGATGCACGGCTGCTCGCTATTAAGGGTTCCTTGAAAGGTGAAAAAGGGAGGTGGGTCTGGAATTTCCCTTAACAACGGTGGGTAGTCTGCATCGTTCAGGGTCTTAAATCCTAGGTTCGCCCGAATCACTGCATCAAGTTCGGCCCTGGCCTTAGGCATGACCTTGCAATGGATTATACCCTGGATCGACTTTTGTGAGATTCTGGGAATGGTCGCTAATTCTTCAGCCGTTGCCCCAAGAATTCCCTCGGGTGTTTTAAATCTATGGATAAGGCGCTTGTATAGATGGCTGCCAATCCCAGGGATGGAATTTACGATAAACCAGGGAAGATGTTTGTCGGTTGCAATCATTGATTATAGCCTACTGAAAGGCTTTGAGTTTTTGTTCTGCCTTTTCACCTTCCTGTGTGGATGGATATCCCTTGACCACGAGTTTGAGATAGTGGTGGGCCCTGTCCGAATCATCGAGAATGAGGTAGGCATAGGCTGTTTTTAAAAGTGCATCAGGAACTTTTCCTCTTCTGGGGTAAAGGGTGGCCACATCCTTAAAAGTCTTGATTGCGGCTTGATATTCTCCCTGGGAATAGTGACATTCCCCCAGCCAGTAAAGGGCGTTGTCTGCCAGCTCGGAATCTGGGAATTGCTTCACATACTCTTTAAATAAACCAGCAGCATCCTGGAAGTTTTCTTCAAGGAAAAGACTCCTGGCTCTGTTGTAAAGCAGGATCGGATTCGTATACACAGGCTGGGGTTCCTGATTGAGAGTTGATTCTGAATTCTTGGTTTTTACTGGTTTTTCAAGGGCTGTAACTCGTGCTTCAAGATTTTCAAGGAGATCGATGCGCTGGTCAAGGGTTATAAGTTTTGTCTGGATTTCTTCAAGGGGAGCTTTCTTGTAGGCGTTCATCCCTGCACTTTGGGCTGTTGTCCCCGGCGTTCCCTCTGGTAGCGGGGACTTTGAAACCGTCGTACATGAGGCTAGGAGCATCACCCCCGCGAACAGGAGTGATGCCGTAATTTTCGATGTTGGTTTGTTATTCATCAGGAGCGTTTGCCCCATGCAAGAAGGATGGGACTTGCAATAAATATTGACGAGTAGGTACCGATGATGACCCCGAATATCATGGAAAAGGCAAAGTCATGGATGATCTCCCCGCCCAGAAAGTACAGGGAAAAAAGTACGATCAGGGTGGTAAGCGAGGTAAGAATGGTGCGGCTTAAGGTCTCGTTGATGCTTCGGTTGATGATAGTTTCAAGGTCGGACTTGTGCATCTGTTTGAGGTTTTCCCGAATGCGGTCAAATACGATGATAGTATCGTTTAACGAGTACCCGATGATGGTCAAAAGTGCGGCAATGATCGTGAGTGAAAACTCAAGATCCAGGATTGAAAAAACCCCAACTGTTATGGTTACATCGTGGATCAGGGATACAACCGCCCCCATGGCGTATTTGAGTTTAAGATACCAGAACAGCACCAGAGTTACGACAATGGCAACTGCTATGAGGATCACCATGCTCATGTTAAAGATCGATAAAAAATACACCGCCGTCATCAGAGCCCCTGCTGTTACCCCTGAAAGCATCCATTTCATCTCAAAACGCCCCGAGATGTAGATGGCTATAAAAAGCAGGGAGTAGAACACGGCAAGCAGGGCTTTTTTCCTTAAGTCTTTGCCCACCTGGGGGCCTACCATCTCGATACGTCTGATATCGGGCGTGATGCCGGTCGCTGCCTTGAGGGCACCTGAAATGGCGTTGGAAAAACCTTCTCCAGCCATCTCAGATACGCTTGTTCGGATTAGAAAGTCGTTATGTTCGATGGGTCCGAAGTTCTGAATTGATGAGTTAGTAAACCCAATCTGGTTGAGCCCGTCACGGATATCCGATATCTCTGGTCTGTCTGAAAATTTGACCTGAACCAGCGTACCGCCGGAAAAATCGATGCCGTAGTTCGGGCCTTTATGGATGATGAGGGAGAGGATACTGATAACGATCAGGACAAGGGAAAAGGCAAAGGCAATGCCCCTCCTGCCTGTAAAGTTTAAATTAATGTCATTGCTGATAAACTGCATTGAATTGCAAGCTCCTTTTAGATGCTTAAGGTAGACATCTTTTTCCTGGACATGAAAAAATCAAACACGCTCTTAGACAGCACAAGGGCCGTAAAAAGGCTTGCGATGATACCAAGACCCAGGGTGACAGCAAAGCCCTTGATCGGACCTGTTCCAAACTGAAAGAGAACCACGGCAACAATAAGGGTGGTCACGTTGGCATCGAGTACGGTCAGGGTGGCCCTTTCAAAGCCTGCCTTGACCGAAGCAGCAGGTGTCTTTCCAGAAAAGAGCTCCTCCCTGATTCGTTCAAAGATAATGACATTGGCATCAACAGCCATGCCGATGGTCAGAATGATGCCTGCAATTCCAGGAAGGGTCAGGGTTGCCTGAAAGGCTGCCAACCCTCCTCCAATGAGAAGAATATTGATGATCAGCGCAAGGTTTGCTATGAGCCCTGCGCCCTTATAGTAGACTCCCATGAAAAGTATAACCAGGAGGCCTCCGACTATCATGGATAAAATCCCCATGCGAATGGAATCGGCTCCCAGGGTTGGTCCTACGGTGCGCTCTTCAAGAATCTTTACAGGTGCTGGCAGAGCTCCTGCCCTGAGTGCAATGGCAAGGTCCCTTGCCTCTTCCGTGGTGAAGTTACCGGTGATTCTGGCCTTGCCCCCTGCAATCCTGTCCTGTATTACAGGTGCCGAATAAACGGTCTTGTCAAGGACAATGGCCAGCCGTTTTTTTATGTTTTCCCCTGTGATGCGCTCAAAGATCCTGGCTCCTTTTCGGTCAAACTCGATCCCCACATAGGGTTCATTGTACTGGGAGTCGATCATCACCCGGGCGTCGGTCAGGGAGCTTCCGTCAAGAAGCACCCTTTTCTTTATCAAAAAAGGGGTCTTTACGGTCTGTCCGGTCCGGGGGTCTGTCTTGGTCTGGTAGAGGATTACATCATCTGGAGGGGGCATACCCTTGAGGGCACTTGCCACATCCCCTGTCTCATCCACTAGCTGGAAGTTGAGCCTTGCGGTTCGGCCGATGAGATCTTTTGCCCGCTGGGTGTCTGTGACTCCTGGCAGCTGGACCTGAATTCGGTTGTCCCCCTGGATTCTGATGTCAGGTTCGCTTACTCCAAATTCGTCTATCCGGTTTCGAATGGTCTCAAGGGCCTGCTGGGTGGCCATTTTTTTTATTGAATCCTTCTCCTGGTCCGGCAGCTTCAGGATGATGGAGGTTGTATCTCCTTGCTTTTTGGTGGAGCTTATAATCAGGGTGTTGAAATTTTTTGAAAGTATCCGGTTAAAACCGTCAATATTATCCTTGCCTGCGAGCACTGCCGTGATGCTGTTGTCAGAATCGAGGGAAATACCGTTATGTTTGATATTTTCCCCACGCAGTTCGTTTTTCAACTCGTGGATGGTTCGTTCGACGGTTGTTTCCACGGCCTCTTCGGTTTGAACTTCAAGAACCAGGTTCATTCCGCCCTGGAGGTCGAGCCCCAGGTTGATCCTCTTGTGGGGCCAGCTGTCCGGAAAGACGGTGGGAATAAGATATATCAATGCTATCCCCAGTACCGCAGTGATCAGGGTCCCTCTCCATGTAAGTATCTTCACTCTGATTGCTCCTGGAATCCGGTTTATTTATCTGTTTTTTTATCTTTTTTGTGGGGAGCTGACCCTTGCATTGCCGCTCCCACATTGCCGCGGTTGATCTTGATTTTTACGCCGTCGGATATCTCAAGGTTGATGATGGTCTCATCAAGGGATACGATGGTTCCGTGTATGCCGCCGGAGGTAATGATCCTGTCGCCTTTTTTCAGGCTGTCTACCATGTTCCGGTGTTCTTTGGCCTTTTTCTGCTGGGGCCTTATCAGCAGGAAATAAAAAATAACGAACATTAAAATCAGTGGTACAAAAGCCGTAAATCCGCCTGCTTGTCCACCCTCTGCCCCTGCCTGTCCCATTGCAAATGCTGTATCTATCAAAAAAACCTCCTTAATTCATCGCCTTTTTATCGGGCTGTTTTTATGCGAAACTCCCACTGAAGCGCCATGGCTTGGGAAGTTTCAATGTTTGTTGCGGCCGATGCCATCTATTGCTCCGGCCGTGCCGGTTGTGTGGGAATCCATATGGTTTCTCCGTCAAACTGGATTTTGTCCACATTGTGATAATCGATCTCTTCTAAAAGAGAAAAAACCTCGTTCATGTTATAAACAACAATTTTGCTGAGGGGATCCAGAAGGTCGATATCCTTTACAACATTTTGTTCAAGTATATTGTAAACTATCACGACGGTTTCTGAAAATTTCAGGAGCTTTCCAACGCCTGAACTATACCCCTCGCCATCTGGTTGATCCGCCGTGGTTGAAATGGTGACACCACGGGTTTTGTAGTAATCCTGAATGATTCCAAAATGGATATTCCAGAGATTGTCTCCCCTCTGCACCACATGGATACCATATTCATCCGAAACTTCCGGAACGATCGCCCCTGATGGTTCAATTCTCTGCTCAAAGATCCGGTCTTTTTTAAGGAGGCTCTTTTTTAGAATATCTCCCATGCGCACAGTCGTTCTGCCCACCTTAAAGGATTCATCGGATTTTATTATCATATCAAGGCTCTCTTCAACTCCGAGCCTCTTTTTCCTTTGATCCATGAGCCGAGTGAGTCTGTTTTGTCGGTCAAGGTCTGCAAAGTTTATGTCTGGCGGCTGTTCAATATTTTTTGTTACTATTGACGTATTCTTCCCGGGTCCTGGTGAATCCAGTATGCTCAGCTCGACCATGGTAGACTTTTTCGTATCTGAAACCTGGCTTAGTACACCCCACAGGATAAGCCCCATTGCTAAGAGCGATACAAGGATCATGGGTGTAAAACGTCCAGTGCTGCTCTTTTTTCTGTTGCCTTTTCGATTGCTTTTTTGGGGTCGCAGCATCACTTCTCCTTGAAAAATAAGCTTGCGACTGTTTGAGATACACAAAACTTAAATGTATGTCAAGCGTCACATATGATTCTGCTCTCGCCAAGGGCCAGGGAGGTGTCACTTTCTATCACCAGGGTAATGTTTCGTTTTGCCTCGATATTCATGATGTCTTCTCTTTTTTTGTTGAGAAGGTAGTAGGCTATTTTTTCAGGAACCAGGGCCTTGACCGTAGTGTTGTCCGCTTTTATTGTTTCAAGGCTGAGTTTTCGTAAAAAAGCATGCCCCAGGGTTTCAGTGTTGGGTACAAGGCCTCTTCCCTTGCAGTGGGAGCAAACCTCAAAGCTGCCAAAGGTGATTGCTGATCTTATCTTCTGACGGGACATTTCAAGGAGTCCAAAGACGGATATTCCGCCAACCTTTGTCTTGGCCTTGTCTGATTTTAAAAATCGTTTCAGGGTTTTAGTCACCTCGGCCTTGTGTTTTGCCTCCTTCATATCGATGAAGTCAATCACAATCAGCCCACCCATGTCTCTTAGTCTCAACTGTCTTGCCACCTCTTCTGCGGCCTCGATGTTTGTATGAAAGGCGGTCTGTTCAATGTTTTTCCGGCCCGTTGATTTGCCCGAGTTGACATCAATTGCCACAAGTGCCTCTGTCTGATCTATCACAATGGCACCACCTGATTTTAACAATACCTTTGTCTCGAAAATAGATGCAATCTGTTCTTCGATCTGGTGTTTGGTGAAAATCGGTTTTTCGCCCTTGAACTGCTTGACTATCTTGGCCTGCTTGGGGGCATTGACCTTCATGAACTCCCTAACCTCGTTAAAGACGTCGGGATCATCGATGAGAATTTCCGTAACCTCTGCGGTAAAGTAGTCCCTGAGGGATCGAACTGCAAGGTTTTGCTCCCTGTAGAGTAAAGAAGGAGCCGGTTCGTTAATGGCCTTTTTATTGATCTCCTTCCAGGCCCGCATCAGGTAGCGGGTATCGTTGGTGAGCATGGTTTTTGTGGCATCAAGACCTGCGGTTCTAACTATAAGCCCGAATCCTTCGGGAAGCTTCAGGGTTTCGGTGATATCTTTGAGGCGTCGTCTCTCTGCCTCGTCGTCAATCTGGCGGGAGACCCCCCGGGTGGTACTTCCAGGCATTAGAACCGACAATCTGCCAGGGAGCGAGATAAAGGTGGTAAGCATAGCACCCTTATGCATGATTGGATCTTTGGTGACTTGAACAATGAGTTCCTGACCCTTTTTGATTGTTTTTGAAAAGGTTCTGTCACCGTCGTCATTGTCCAGAAAATAATCGTTGTGGATCTCCTGCTTTTGTAAAAAACCGTTTTTTTCCGTGCCATAGTCGACAAAAACTGCCTGAAGGCTCGGCTCTACACGGGTTATTACTCCCTTATAAATATTGCCCTGGGTCACTTGTCTACTGGCCGTTTCAATGTGAAATCCTTCCAGTTTATTGTCTTTTATCTGAACTATTCTGCACTCGTCAGAACCCAGAGCGTTGATTAATATCTTAGTTGTCATTAGGCGTGCTTTTGGCCTCCTGCTGCTGTTTAGGACCCCAGATTAATTCAACGTTATTTTAGCCTGATTTGTTCAATCGGCGGTCCTTATCAATGAGAATGATTTTTTAACTCTTTAAACTATTCGATCAAGCGCTTCAAGTCAATTTATTTTATCATGGTTATGCAGGCACCAGTCTTGCTATTTATACAAGATTGTGCCATTTATGAATTCTTTTAAATCATTTAAAGCACAACTTTTATCTATCATTAGTTAAGTGGGCTTTTAATTCAATATTAGACAGGAGTCAGGGAATGGCGTCTTACTCCCATCCCTGTCCCATTACTCGGAGGTTATCTAAGGACTATGGAGGAACGATACAACCCTGAAAAAATTGAGCCCATGTGGCAGGCTTACTGGAGTCAGCACCAGACATTTAAAGCTGTCCAAGACAGTTCAAAGCAGAAATATTATCTGTTGGAGATGTTTCCCTATCCTTCGGGCAAGATTCACATGGGGCATGTAAGAAATTATACCATCGGAGATGTGGTCGTCCGCTACAAACGCATGAAAGGCTTTAATGTTCTCCATCCAATGGGCTGGGACGCCTTTGGTATGCCGGCTGAAAATGCTGCCATTGACAACAATACCCATCCCGCGGCCTGGACTTATGAGAACATTCGCTCCATGCGTGTTCAGTTGAAAAAAATGGGATTTTCCTATGACTGGGACCGGGAGATTGCCACCTGCAGGCCAGAATACTATCGTTGGGAGCAGTGGCTGTTTCTAAAGATGCTCGAAAAAGACATGGTTTACCGAAAAGAATCCTATGTCAACTGGTGCGAACACTGTCAGACGGTTCTTGCCAACGAACAGGTGGAACAGGATCAGTGCTGGCGGTGTGGAGAGGTAGTCCAGCAAAAAAAATTGTGGCAGTGGTTTTTCAGAATAACCGATTTTGCAGAGGATCTTCTGGTTCACTGTGACCGGCTTCCTGGCTGGCCGGATAACGTGACAATGATGCAAAAAAACTGGATAGGCAAGAGCCGGGGAGCTGAGATTCATTTTCCCCTGGAGGCTCCTTCCAATGGGAGCTTGGGTGGAGGTTTGGATGGGCAAGGGGATGAAATCGGGCAGACGATTCCCGTTTTTACCACCCGGCCGGATACCCTTTTTGGTTCCACCTTCATGTGCCTTGCCCCTGAACATCCCCTTGTGGAGGCCCTGTCAAGGGGTACGGACCAGGCCGAGGCTGTGGCCAAATTTACCGCACGTATTCTCAATCAGGAACGTTCAGTAGGCGCCCTTGAAAAATATGAAAAAGAGGGGGTCTTTACCGGGGCTTACTGTATCAATCCTGCAACCAGGCAGAGAATGCCAATCTATACGGCAAACTTTGCTCTTATGGAATATGGAACAGGTGCCGTCATGTCGGTCCCTGCCCACGACCAGCGGGATTTTGACTTTGCACGAAAATATGGACTCCCCATCAAGGTTGTGATCCAGCCCCAGGGGGAGGTGCTTGACCCAGGAACCATGGAGGATGCCTATACCGGTCAGGGAATTCTTGTTGATTCAGGTGAGTTTACAGGGCTTGCCAATCTTGCAGCCATGGAATCCATCACACACTGGCTTGAAAACCAGGGTATGGGCAAGACCACGGTGAGTTTCCGTTTAAGGGACTGGGGAATATCCCGCCAACGCTATTGGGGAACGCCGATTCCGGTCATCCACTGTCCTGACTGCGGTATTGTCCCGGTCAACGAGGAAACCCTTCCGGTGGTTCTTCCAGAGGATGCAGCTCTTCTTAAAAACGGAGGTTCGCCCCTTGCAACCCTTGACTACTTTGCCAGGGCAACCTGTCCCGTGTGTAACCGTAAGGATGCAAGGCGTGAAACCGACACCATGGACACCTTTGTCGAGTCTTCCTGGTATTTTGCACGATACTGCAGCCCAAGGTATGAAAAGGGCATGTTTGACCCTGATGCCGTAGCCTACTGGATGCCTGTAGATCAGTATATCGGAGGGGTGGAGCATGCCATTCTCCATCTTCTTTACTCCCGGTATTTCATGCGGGTACTCAACACCTTGGGGCTGATAGACTTTAAGGAGCCCTTTGAGCGGCTTCTTACCCAGGGAATGGTGTGCAAGGAGACCCTGACCTGCCCTGAACATGGCTATATCTTTCCCGATGATGCAGAGGTGACGACCGACGGGGTGGTCTGCAAGCGGTGCAATGGTGATGTTGAAGTTGGCCGGGTCATCAAGATGTCCAAATCAAAGAAGAACGTGATCGATCCCAATTCCCTGCTCGATCAATATGGGGCTGACATCACAAGACTCTTCTGCCTTTTTGCCGCACCTCCTGAAAAGGACCTTGAGTGGAATGACGACGGGGTAGAGGGCTGCCATCGTTTTGTCAACCGTGTGTGGCGGCTTGTGAATCGTTGTAAATCAACCTATGGGGACCTTGGACCCTATAAGGGGTCTGTAACAGACCTTGAAGGCGACCCTAAAAAACTCTTTATCAAGGCCAATCAGACCATTAAAAAGGTCACGGACGACATCGAGGAGAGCTTTCACTTCAATACGGCCATTTCTGCCGTTATGGAGCTTGTCAATGCCATGTACTCGGTTGATTTTGATTCTGATGGAGCCGATCCCGGAATAGACTCCAGAGCCCGGATGGGTGAGGTTCTTCTCTTTTGTCTGGAGAATGTTGTGCTGCTTCTGTCCCCCATTATTCCCCATTGTTGCGAAGAACTCTGGTCTATTCTGGGGCATGAACCCTCAATTGTCGATCGACCATGGCCTGGGTTTGAAGAGGATGCCCTGAAGGGCGACGAGATTCTCATCGTTGTACAGGTAAACGGCAAGCTGCGGTCAAAGTTTTTCGCTGACCCCTCTGTGTCTGATGAATCGATCCGTGAAACAGCCCTTGCCGACGAACAGGTTGAACGGTATACCCGAGGCAAAAAGATTAAAAAGGTGATCGTTGTCAAGAAAAAACTTGTAAATATTGTGGTGTAGACAATGGGAAAAAGCTTGATGTCAGGGACTCTTGCGGCATTGGTTCTATTGCTCACCGGTTGCGGCTACACCCTTTCAAACAGCGGACCCTTTCCAGGGAATGTTTCCCGGATCAGCGTGACCATGTTTGAAAACCAGAGCTTTGAAACCGGGGCGGAAAGCATCTTTACATCTGCCCTGATCAGGGAACTGCTTCAAAAGAGCGATGCCATGGTTGTGGGCAGAGACAAGGCGGAAGCGGTCATCACCGGCACCGTTCGCTCCATAACCGTTGGGGCACTGACAAGGACTGCAGACGATGCCGTTGTGGAGCGCCAGGTGAGCGCAGTAATCGATCTTGATATGGTTGACTCAAATGGTGAGGTGATCTGGTCTGTGCGCAGTTTTTCATCCAGCGAGGTTTTTACCGCAAGGAGTGATAACGCCATGGATGAGGCAGGAAAGAGGGAAGCCATCCAAATAATAGCTGAACGGATATCTGAACGGATTGTTGACCGGATGCGGGACATGTTTTAGGGGCGTATGGGCAGTAGGGCGTAGATGGAAGGATTGTAGGGGCTCCCCTTGCGGGTGCCCTTTGCGGCGGTCCCAATAAAACCGGGACAAACAGGCTTGTGTTTTAAAAAAGAAACAGGATTTGTCACCTGAAAGTTGAACCTCAAGGTGTTATACAAATCCTGTTTTATTGCAAAAAGTAAGGTGCTGTCTACACGAGGCTTTTAGTGAGCCTTGAAATTTTACGTGCTGCTGTGTTCTGGTGAATAATGCCTTTTTTGGCAGCTTTTGAGATCAGAGATTTTGCCGAGTTCAGCAAATCCGCTGTATTGTCAGTGCCTGCCTCTTTTGCCGCCCTGACTTTTTTGACTGCTGTATTCATGGATGTTCTGGTTGATTTGTTTCTAAGTCGTCTTGCTTCACTCTGTTTTGCACGTTTTATCGATGATTTGTGGTTAGCCAACTTTGATTTGCTCCTTAAGATTTTAATCTGGTTTTAATTTGTATTGTGTATTGACTGAAAATTACTATAAATAGATGATTATAATAGTTTGAAATAGTGGCTCTTGTCAAGGGTTAATAATGTTTCGTTTTGTGTCGAAAAACAGATCCCGGCTTTTAAGTCGATTCAGTCTTGTGGGGGGACTTACCCTGGCCAGCCGAATTCTCGGGTTTGCAAGGGATGCCGTGATTGCTTGGCTTTTGGGGGCGGGTCCTGGCAGTGATGCGTTTTTCCTTGCCTTCAGGTTCCCAGATCTGATGAGAAAATTTTTTTCAGACGGGTTGCTCACCCTTTCGTTTGTTCCGGTCTTTACCCTCTGCCTGATCGAACAGGGACGTAAGCATGCCTTTGCCATGGCTCGATCCTGTTTCTTGTCGGTTGGGGCAGCAGGAGCCATTCTGGCGATTGTCGGCATTGTTGGAGCACCATTCATCGTAAGGATTATAGCCCCTGGTTTTTCACCTGATCTACCCACCTATACCCTGACTGTTCAGCTGGTAAGGGTGATGATGCCCTATATGCTCCTTGTCCCTCTGCTTGCTTTGTCCATGGGGGTGCTTAACTCCATGGGGCATTTTGCCGCTCCCGGTGCAGGTCCCATTGTATTCAATCTGGCAATTATTCTTGGGGCGTTGTCCTTTGGATCTTTGTTCGCATCTCCGGTCCTGGGCCTTGGCGTGGGGGTTGTCATTGGGGGACTTATTCAGCTTTTTTTGCAGATCCCCTTTCTCTGGGCAAAGGGGTTTGCCTTTTTTAAACAAACATCTTTCTTTCATCCCGGGCAGTTTGAGGCAGGAAAGAAAATGGTGCCTTCCCTTGTGGGAGCGGCAGGATTTCAGATAAACCTTTTTGCTGTTACCATTATAGCCTCTACCCTCCCGTCTGGGAGCATCTCCTATCTATACTATTCCGAGCGACTGGTGCAGTTCCCCCTGGCGCTTTTTGCCGTTTCCTTTTCAACAGTTCTTCTGCCCGAACTTTCCAGGGAAAAAATTATGGGTTCTGACCTAGGGGTTGCCCGGATTTTTTCACGATCAATTAAAATAGTCATCTCTTTGGCTCTGCCTGCCATGTTCGGGTTGGCAGCTCTTTCCCTGCCCGTGGTCTCACTACTTTTTGAACGGGGAGCATTTGATCGGGTATGCGTTGTTGAGACTGCATCTGTGCTTGTGTTCTTTACCATGGGGCTATGGGCCTTTGCTGGAACCCGTATTTTTGTCAGCATGTTCCATGCCAGGGGAGACATTGAGACACCCTTGCGGGCAAGTGTCATGGCAATGGGGTTTAACCTTGCGGCGGGCTGGTTTCTCGGACAGGCAATGGGATACAGGGGGCTTGCCCTTTGCGTATCAGCGGCCGGTGCCATAAACTGTCTACTGCTTGTACCAGGAGTTTGGGCATTCATTGATCGGTCATTGAAAAAGAACATTGCTCTTTGGGCTTGCAGGACCCTTTTTTCCTCTGCTATAATGTTTGGTTTAGTTGGATATGGAGTGTCGCTCATACCTGAAGGTATCTCAAAACCTGGGCTTATGGCTTGGGTTGCTGGTGTCTTAATCCTTGGGGTTGTTGTTTATGCAGGTGTGTTTGTTCTAACTTTCAAACGGGGACTTGATCAGATCATGGAAGAATTAGGCGAAAACCAGGGCGATAATTTGAGTGGACAGGTGGAATAATGGGCAAAGGTTTCCTTCAACGTCTGGTGTTTTTTTCGACAATTTCAGTCATGGTGGTGATCCTTTTTATGATTATTTACAGTAAAAATGGGGTGAATGACTGGCAACACTTAAGCCGGGAGCTTTCAGATATCCAGGAGAAAAATAAAGAGCTTGATCTTGCCAACAGAGAATTAACGAGAACCATCGAGCGCCTTAAGACCGATATGGGCTATATCGAACATGTGGCACGCCATGAGCTTGGCATGACAGCCAGGAATGAAGTTGTATTCAGGCTTAAGGAAAAATAAAGGGTGAATTCATTGATTGACAATAATATTAATACATTAGAGCTTGGCCGCATTTATGAGGAACAGGGATATTTAAAAAAGGCGGCGGCCCATTTTTCAGGGGCGTTGAAAAAAGATCCTGGGAATCTAATCCTGATCGAAGCTCTTGACCGGGTCAATACCAGGAAAACCAACCCCACAGATTCCATTGATCGTTCATCCCTTTCTGGAATTATTGAACAATGGGTTCATCTGGTTATCTTGCGACAGCGGGCAGCAAGACTTCTTCATACATCGGAACGATAACTTTCCATGGCCCAGGAACGCAATAAAACTGACCGAAACTTGGTCCAGGATTTTAAAGGCCTGGCAGCCTTGCTGATTGTCTCCATCTGTTGCGCTCTGGTCTTTAATTTCTGGTCAGACTCGGGCATAGCCCTGAAGGGCCAGTGGGACCGCAGTCAGGGGGTTGTCTCATCTAAGGAGAAAAACACGGTAGTGGACGCTTCACGGGAGATCAATGACCTTGATACAATGGTGGAGCTTGTTAATGCTGGGATGTCTACTCTGGTGGATGTTCGTTCAAAGGCCCAATTTGATGCTGGGCATCTTCCCGGAGCTGTTTCATTGCCTATTGAGGCCTTTGACCGGTTGATCGGAGACTTCTTTGTAGAGTATGTCCTTGATACTCGTCTTGTTATTTATTGTGCCGGACGTGAGTGCCTTGACAGCCACAGGATTGCCCATAGCCTGGAGACGTATGGATTTTCTGATGTCCGTATTTTTTCGGGTGGTTTTGCCGAGTGGATGGAGGGGGGATTGCCCGTTGAAATACGATAAAAGGCCGTTGCTGGCCATTTTGTTGAGGCTCTTTATCGGCATCACCTTTGTTGCTGCCTCCATCGATAAAATAGGCGATCCCGGGAAATTTGCCACCATTATTTACGGTTATTCTCTTTTCCCTGGCTGGATCATCAACCCCAGCGCCATTGTGTTGCCCTTTGTGGAACTTTTTGCTGGATTGGCCCTTCTTCTAGGAGTGGTCCCAAGATCGGCGCTGATGATTATCACCTCACTGCTATTTGTTTTTATAGTTGCCATAACCATTAATCTGCTGCGGGGGCACCAGTTTGACTGCGGCTGTTTTTCCCTATCCGAAACCAGCACAGCCCTGTCAGCGTTCTGGCTGCTTGTCAGGGACCTTGCCCTATTTGCCTGTGCAATTTATCTGTTGCAGAAAAATCAACCACACCGGTCAAGGTAAAGAGCATGATCGGTGTGGAGAATATTTTACAAGAAACTTGAAACAAGAGATAAGAAACAAGATCCTGACTCCCTTGTACTGTCGAGTTTCACTCTTCGTTGTGTCAGCCAGGACATGTGGGAATACTATAGGATTCATGGGGATACTGCAGGAATTGCTTGGGTTGTTTAAGGACCCTTAAATCTTAATCTTTAATCTGCATTGATAAGATCTCTGAGTTTTCCGGAACATTTAAAAGTGACTACCCGCCGTGCTGGAAGTATCATTTCCTCGTTTGTTGCTGGGTTTCTTCCCTTTCTGGGTTTTTTCTCATTTACGCAGAATTTACCAAAACCGCTGATCATGATATCTTCGCCCTGCTCCAGGGTTTCTTTAATTATTTCAAGCAGGTCCTCCATTACCTCGTAGGATGAATTTCGGGAAATATTCAGAGCATTTTGAAATTTTTCTGTTATCTCTGTTTTTGTTAACGCCATGTAAATTGTCTCCTGAAGCAAATCTGTTTAGGGGTCAGGAGATAAATAAGTTAAATCCTAACCCCATATTGGTGTCTAAGTTTGTATAATAAATCAAATTTACTTTGAAAACCGATTGTTTGTCAAGGAATTTGAATTGTTGAACGGGTTTGTTTACAGGTTCATTTCATATCGGTCCCCCATGGCAAGTACATGGGTCTCCCATACGCGGTTGAATCTTTCCAGATTTTTTTGGGGCTTTTTGATCATGGCAAGGCTCATTTCCATCTGTTTTGATGTGCTGTTCTCCTTGGAGTAGAGTTGGAGGGCATATTTTGAAAAATCACGGACCATGAAATCGAAAACCTGGTCGATGACATCGTTTTCTACATTCCTCAGCCTTGCATTCTCAATGATCAGCTGGCCATAGGCCACAAGGGAAAAGAGTTCTCCCATGATCAGCAGAAAATCAATATCTTTTGTCTGACTCTTTTCCGGCGGAGCATTCAAAAGAAGGGCTTTCAAGGACTCTATCTGGCCTCTGAAAACGTTGATGTTGGGAAGGTCAAGGCTCGAATAGGCGATTTCAAAGTCGTGGAACAAAGTTTTTGAAAGTCCCCGGGTGGGTCCCTGGTCAAAGAGAAAGTCGTCGTTCCCGGGTTGATCCACAACGGGAATTTCGGGCATGTCTGCAGGGGCAAAAAAGTAATTTGCCATGAACTTTACGATCAGAACCATGTTCACATGGACGGTTCCCTCCAGCTTTGGCAGCCCCCTTATTTCGATAGCTGCCATTTCAAAATAGGTGTCTTTTTCAAATCCCTTGGCCGCAATCACGTCCCAGATCAGGTTGATCACCTCCTCACCCTGGGTGGTCACCTTCATTTTGGTAAGCGGGTTGTAGAGAAGATACCGGCGGTCGGTCTTTGAGGCGGTGCGCATGTAGTCGGAATTTCTCCTTGCAAAGAGCTTCATGGCAATGAGTCTTGACCAGGCATCGGTCATGAGGTGCTTTACATGGGGGAAATCTGTTACGTATTTCCCGTAAAGACTGCGCTTTGATGCGTGGGTGATTGCTTCAAAAAATGCGTGGGTGCAGATGCCGATGGCAGCCCAGCCAAGGTTGTACTTGCCGACATTGATCGTATTAAGGGCCGAATCCCAGGCATGGGGACCCCTTGAAAGGATGTCAGCTTCGGTTACAGGATAGGCACTGAGTCCGAATTCCGCCACATAGGATTGGTTGCTTACCACATTTTTTACAAGATCATAGTTTTTATGGGTGGGATCAGCCGTAAAAAAAACATACTCATCCGTGTCTGAATCTTTTGCAAATACAGATACAAGGCCCGCCTCGTTGGCGTTGCCGATGTAGTATTTCCCTCCGTCTGCCATGTAGCTGCCTTCTCCCATGGGGGTAAGGCTCATTTCACTTGAGTAAAGGTCTGCCCCGTGCTCTTTTTCTGAAAGTCCAAAGGCGAATATATCACCGTTTTCAAGGCGCTGGGCCGTTTCCCGTTTCTTTTCCTCGTTATCGCCCATCCAGATGGGACCAAGGCCGAGTATTGTCACCTGCCAGGTGTACCAGTAGGGAAGGCCGTAAAAACCAAGGATTTCATTAAAGTCACAGATTCTAGCGGTGTCCCAGCGACACCCCTCTTTTCCATATTTTTCGGGGGTAAGAAGCTTTGCAAAGATTCTTTCTTTTTTTACAAACTCTATAAAATCTGCGTACCAAACCTTGCCGTGGTAGTCTTCTTTGAGTTTTGTCTTTCCCTTTGCCTCAAAAAAGGCAATGGTTTTTTTCATTATATCCTGTGAATCTTGATCAAGGTGGTCAAAGCTTTCCTCTTTAGGATTAAGAAGTTTCAATTTTACCTCCGTTCAAAAAAATAATTAACAATAAAAAAGACTGTTTAATCAGCTAGAACCACCATTCTATTTTTAGGTGGGATTGTCAAGTCTTTTTTGTCACAAGGTCAATGGGATTGACTATTCATCCATCTTGAATTTATAATAAAAAATTTGGGTTTCACTTTTTATCAGTTAATGTGTAAATAATTTGTAAGGAGATAACATTGGGGATCAAGGATCTTTCTGTTCTTGATGGCAGATACAGGGGGCTTACGGCAGAACTTGGCGAGCTTTTTTCAGAGTTTGGACTGATCGAACATAGGGTTCATGTCGAGGTTCAATGGCTCAGGTTTATTTTAAAGGATCTCGCCCTCACAGGGGTTGATCCATCTGTGCTTGAAAAGCTTGATCGGTTTTCCATCGATTTTACCGAGGCGGACGCAGCCAGGGTAAAAAAAATTGAGCAGACAACCAATCACGATGTCAAGGCTGTTGAGTATTTTGTCAAAGAACGTCTTGAATCGGCAGGTCTTTCAAGTCTAAAGGAGTGGGTTCATTTTGCCTGTACCTCCGATGATATAAACAATGTCTCCTATGCCCTGATGCTCAAAAAGGGCAAGGAGGTTGTTGCCGATCGTCTGGAAGCTTTGCTTGAGGTTATGGAAAAAGCAGCCCTTGAGCACAAGAGCGTTCCCATGATGTCAAGGACCCATGGTCAGCCTGCAACTCCCACGACTGTGGGCAAAGAATTTGTCAATTTTGCCTGGCGCATTCACCACGAGCTTTCCATTTTAAGAAGGGCAAAGGTCCAGGCCAAGATTAACGGCGCAACGGGTAATTATAATGCCCATTATTTTGTCTATCCTCAAATCGACTGGGCCGGGGCGAGCGAGCGTTTTCTTTCCCAAAACCTGGGGCTTGAGCCCCTTTTATTTACAACCCAGATCAATCCCAATGCATCGCTCTCCTTTATTCTTCATGCCCTTGTCCGTTCAGCGGCCGTAATTGTTGATTTTGACAGGGATATGTGGGGGTATATCTCCCTTGGCTATTTCCGTCAGCAGTTAAGCGAAGGAGAGACCGGGTCTTCGACCATGCCCCATAAGGTTAACCCGATTGACTTTGAGAACAGTGAGGGCAACATGGGGCTTGCCATTTCCATGATGGAACACCTTGCCGTAAAGCTTCAGAAGTCCAGGTTCCAGAGGGATTTGACAGACAGCACGGTTCTGAGGAGTCTTGGCTCTGCCCTGGGATATTATCTCATCGGTGTTAAAAACGCAGTTAGAGGAATGGGCAAGGTTGCAGTAGATCCCCAGGCAATGCTGCAGGATTTAGAGGCCAACCCCGAGCTTCTTGCAGAACCATTTCAAACTGCCATGAGGGTCTTTGGTGAGGACAACCCCTATGAACGATTAAAGGCTCTGACCCGGGGAAAGCGGATCGGACGACAGGATATGAATCTGTTTGTTGATGGTCTTGAAAAGGTTCCTGAATCTTTCAGGCTGAGGATGAAAGAGCTCACCACAGCCCGGTACACAGGACTTGCCGAAAATCTGGTTGATCTCTACTTTCAGCGTAAGGATACTTAGGTTTTTAGGGTCCATTTTTGATAAAAGACTTAGCTGCCAGGATTTGCTGTTACCACCCAATCCCCAAAAACCAGCACCATCTTTTTCATATGAAAAAGAATTTAAGAAGGCGAGTCTGGTGGCAAGCGACTTGGAGCGGCAAATATAAATTGTTGTATTTTTAACCTCCAGGTTGACCTGTTGTTTATGTTTCGCTACTCTTGATTGAAACTGATTTTCCTGGATTTAAAATTTACAGGTGAGGGAACCCAATGGAAAAACTCATAGGTTCAGACGGATCAATCAGGTTCGGTGTTTTCGATGATCCGGTTGAAAGGATCAATTTCATAGACCATCGTCTTTTAACCTGTTCTGGCAAAAAGTGCCTGACAGGGTAAAGAGGTGGCTTTATAAGGGGTTCCATTTCATGGGTATCACCTCCCCTGACATCATGGCAGGGGAGGCCGTGGTTTATCTGGGATATGTTGCCACAGCCTTTGCCTATGTATATCACAGGGATGAGGGCTGGCTCGAAGAGACGAGCGAACTTAAAGCTGTTCCAGGCTGGACAGAGGATCATTTTGCAAGGTGGTAGCAATCAAATGGAAAGTACAAAAATAGAATGTGGTTATTCAAAGGAACAGGGAAAGCTTCTTGTTCTCCTGGCAAGAGTTACAATTGGTGAACGACTCGGCATTGGTTTTGAAGATTCGGGGCTTGAAATGACAGGATTGGGCGGTATGAGGCAGTCCGATTTTAAGCGGCAGTTGGAACATGAGGCATTTAGCCGCAGGCAGGGAGTCTTTGTCACCCTTGAGATTGACGGGCGGTTGAGGGGGTGTATAGGTTCCCTTACGCCCGATGGGACTGTCAGGATGGAGGTGACAACGAACGCCTTGAATGCGGCCTTTAACGATCCGAGATTTCCAGAGCTTACGAAAGATGAGTTCGCCAGGGTGGATCTTTCGGTGAGCATCCTTTCAAATCCTGAGCCCCTGTCATTTAGGACTCCGGAAGAGCTTGTTAAAAAGCTTGTTCCGGCAAAGGACGGGGTGGTCGTTCAAAAGGGAAGGGCAAGGGCTACCTTTTTGCCCCAGGTGTGGGATCAGCTTCCTGTAGTGTCTGAGTTTCTTGCCCATTTATGCACCAAGGCGGGCCTTGCCCCTGATGAGTGGACTAGGCCCGGACTGGAAGTGAAAACCTACCGGGTTCAGCATTTTTCCTAGCATAAGGCTGCCTATAACCCGCATGTCCTTGTGGACACAGTGAAAACCAAAGAGGGCTCGAAAGTAGAGGCTCCCACAGTGATGTTTCGACAGGAGTTCCTTATAAAAAAAGCCTCCAGATTTGGATGTTTGCGGTCCTTACTTCTTTTCTTCGACGACAAGGGTCTTTAGCACGTCTTCCTTGCCAATGATTCCGACAAGTTTGAACTTGTTTTGTTTATCCACAACCGGAATGGTGTGGAAGTGTTTTTCCACCATGAGTGCCGCCACCCGGCTGATGGGTGTATCAGGTTCGACCGTCACAGGATCATGAACCATGGCCTGTTTAACCGTGGTTGCGGCAATTTTCTTGAATTCTTTTTCGAGTCTTTTGGACGATGACAAGGGGATTATACCGTCCAGAAATGTCAGGATTGGCGGCAGGGAGACCTGTTTCTGCTGGAAGATAAGGTCACTCTGACAGATGATTCCCTTGAGGTCTCCATTCTCATCCACAACCGGTACACCGTTGATGTGATTTGAGAGCAGAATGTCGACGGCCTTTCCGATTTCCCAGTCTGCCTGAACAACAATAACCTCACGTGTCATGATATCTTCTGCTTTCATAATACAATCTCCTAGGTTTAAAGGGTTATATCTTTGAGAGTTGGTTTAAAGATTATAACCCAGGGGGATGAAAATCACAATCTTTAAGCAAGTGAAGGAGGGCGGTGGACAATCGGGTTACAGCAAGGGGAATTTGCCAGACGGACTTGTCTCGATTCCCAACCCTGTTGGAACCTGTCCTTATTTCCATGAAATCGATCTTGTAAAGGGCAGCCACCTGGGCTGAGGCCGCCCCCTCCATGGCCTCCATGCAAGGTTGGTGAAAGTTGGAAAAGAGCCATTGTGCTGAAGCATCGCTGGCCGTGACCGTGGATACTGTTATAATCCCAGCTTTCATGATAGTTAATTTTTCCCTGGAGAATCCATGTTTTAAAACTTTAAGTGCATGGTCGGCATGTTTCTGGCTTACGGGAAATCGGCCCTGGCGACTTTCAGGGTTCCCAGGTATAAGATCAAAGGGGAGGGAGCTGACTCCCTGGGAGATATGCGGGTTTTCAATGCCCGTATGGACATAGGTTTCCCATTGGGCAATCCCAATGTCCCCTGGTTCGAGGCCTGCCTGTTCAAATACACCTGCAATGCCCGACTGGATGACAAGTCTGGGCTTGAACCTCTCCAGGGCCATGGTCAGGGCCTGGGCTGTATTGACCAGGCCGGGTCCTGTCACCATGACCAGAATCCTCTGTTGTGCAACACCAAGCTCAATTATGGCCCTTCCAACAGGTGACAGAGTCTCCCTTTTGAAAGTTCCAAGCCTGAGAAAGGGGTCGATCTCCATCCTAGTTGCCGCAAGTATCACAACTTCAGGGTTCATTTCATAAGCTCTTTTAAGGCCCTCAAGGCGAGACTGTACCCCAGGGAGCCAAGGCCCGTGATCTGGGCGTTGACCACACCTGACACAAGGGAAGTATGCCTGAACTTTTCCCTCTTGTAAATATTTGAGAGATGAACCTCGATCACGGGACAGGCGAGAAGTAAAAGGGCGTCCCTTATGGCAACGCTTGTATGGGTGTAGGCGGCGGGGTTTATAATCACACCGTCGATATTTTCTTCAAACACCCTGTGTATGATAGACACAATGGCACCTTCAGAGTTGGACTGAAAGGTTTCTACCTCGATGTCAAGTTCGATGCCAAGGGCTTTTATTTCTTTATCTATACTGTCAAGGGTTGTCCGGCCATAGGTCTCAGGTTCCCGCTGGCCGAGCATGTTAAGGTTCGGGCCGTGGATGACAACTACCCTGGGGTGTTCCTTCTCAACAGTCATATTATCATGCCCCGGTGTCAATTTTAGCAAGATTACGCAGCTTTACAATGGTCTCACCATAGTCGGGTGTTCCAAAGATGGCCGATCCCGCCACAAACGAGGTGGCTCCCGCCTTTGCAACCCTGTCAATTGTGGTCTCGGAAACTCCGCCATCCACCTGGATGATTGCCCTTGAGCCTGTTTCCTCAATCAGGGAGGATAGCTGTTCGATCTTGTCAAGGGAAGATTTAATGAACTTTTGGCCGCCAAAGCCCGGATTGACACTCATGATCAGCACAAAGTCAAGCTCTTCAATGATCCATTCAAGGCAGGTGAGGGGGGTGGCAGGATTTAAGGCCACCCCGGCTTTGACATCTGAGCCCTGGATCATCTGGATGGTTCTGTGAAGATGGGTGCATGCCTCGGCATGGACTGATATGAGGTCAGCGCCTGCCTTGATAAAATCGGGAATCAGGTGATCCGGACGTTCGATCATGAGATGCACGTCAAGGGGCAGGGAGGTTATCTTTTTGCAGGCCTTAACAATTATTGGCCCATAGCTTATGTTGGGGACAAACTGGCCGTCCATAACGTCAATGTGTATCCAGTCGGCCCCACCCTTTTCTACGGCCGAGATCTCTTGTCCTAATATGGTGAAGTTCGCCGACAGTATGGAAGGTGCAATAATTGTCATGAAAATTCTCCTGAATTATATTCTTTAGCTTTTAGCTAACAGCTGACGGTTGTCGTGTTTCATTCTTCGTTGTGTCTATTCGTTGATACTTCTTTTCATGGTGGCAGAAAAAAAGCCGTCCATGCCAAGGGTGTGGGGATAGGTTCTGAAAATCCCATCCTGGTCTGCCAGGGGATGGGTGTTAGAAACAGGGAAAAAATCTTTTCTGGTTTTTAAAAAATGGTCAATTACCTGTTCATTTTCCTCGGGCTCGCAGGAACAAACGGCATAGACGATGATCCCGCCGGGTTTAACAAGGTCTGCAATGTTGTTGAGGATCTTTTTCTGGATAGCTGCAAGGCGGCTGATGTCCTTTTGTGTGCGGCTCCATCTTGCGTCAGGGTTTCTTCTCAATACCCCAAGGCCGGTGCAGGGAGCGTCGACCAGGATCCTGTCAAAGGGTTTTCCCCGCTCTTTTGGATTGATCTTCAGGGCGTCCATTGTTTTAACCGTGACATTGAAGATGCCGAGACGTTTCATCTCCCTTTCAAGTACTGTAAGCTTTCTTTCATCAAGATCCCAGGCTTGAATTTCTCCCAGGTTGTCCATGATCTGGCCCATGTGGCCGGTTTTTCCGCCAAGGCCTGCGCAGGCGTCAAGAATTCGCTCTCCAGGCTTAGGGTCAACAAGTGTGGTGATGATCTGGGTCGCCTCGTCCTGTACCTGGAACAGCCCCTCCTTAAACGAATCTGTAAGATGTAGAGGTGTCTTTGGCCGGGTAACTGATAGACCGTCAGGGGCGTGGACGGTTGGTAGAATTGTTTCAACCTGTTCTTTCAGTGCTGCTGCAAGGGTTGCCCTGTCGGTCTTCAGGGTGTTGGCCCTAATTGTGATGGGGGGAATGGAGTTGATGGAATCAAGGAGAGTGAGGCAGGTTTCAAGGCCGAACCTTGTTGTCCAGCGCCGGGCGAGCCATAGGGGAATGGAGCGGCTTTTTGAGACAAAGAGGGCCTGGTCTTTCTCTGGATCGGGCATGGCAACCTCCATATGCCGGGTGGTTGCCTTTCTCAGTACGGCATTGACAAAGCCTCCGGCTCCGGTGTTTGCGATTTTCTTTGCCATGTTTACCGCCGTATTTACAGCGGCCGACACTGGAATTTTCTCCATGAAAACAGTCTGAAACAGGCCCATGCGAAGGGTGTAAAGGATACCTGGTTCGATCTCGTCTATTCCCCTCTTTGAAAAGGGGGCGATCAGCCAGTCAAGGTGCTCCCTCCATCTGAGGGTCCCATAAATAATGGCATTGGCAAGGGCCCTGTCACGATGGGCCAGGGATTCAAGCTCAGTTGAGTAACGTTCAAGGGTTCTGTCCAGGGGAAATTTCGAATCGTTATTTTCAATAAGTATGGTTAATGCCAGGAATCGAGGGTCATTTTTTTTATCCATGGAACACCGCTCCTGGTTTTACCGGCCTTCCCCTGAGGAAATCAAGGGCTGTCATCCGTCGTCCCGAGGCCCCTTGAAGTTCTATAATGGTTACGGCTCCACTGCCTGCCGCAACCCGGATGCCTTGATCGTCACAGCCGATAACTGTTCCCGGATCAGCCGCTGAAGGCGTTGTGTGACAGGTAACCTTAAAGATCTTGAGGCGTTGACCGTTTAAATGGGTAAAAGCCCCGGGCCATGGTGTCATAGCCCTGACATGGGCTGAGATTTTGTCTGGGGACCAGGCCCAGTCAATTCTGCCGTCGGACTTCTTCAACAGGGGGGCAAAGGTGGCAAGGGTGTGATCCTGGAGGATTGGTGTGAGTTTGTTTTCAGCCAGCAGATCCAGGGTCTTAACGATCAAATCCGCTCCCATAACTGCCAGTCGATCATGGAGGTCCTCGGCCGTATCCGACTCATGGATGGTTGTCTCGGATTTAAGAAGTATGGCACCCGTGTCGAGATCCTTATCCATGAACATGGTGGTCACACCGGTCTGACTGTCCTGGTTGAGGATGGATGCCTGGATCGGAGCTGAGCCCCTGTGGGCAGGGAGCAGGGAGGCGTGTATATTGATGGGGGTTATGGCCGGGATGTCAAGGATCTCCTGGGAGAGCTTATGACCAAAGGCCACCACCACAAAGAGATCGGGTTTTAAATTAACTAGGGTTTCTTTGATTTCTGCTGAATGCATGTTTTCAGGCTGGAGAACCCTTAGCCCCAGGTTCTGGGCTGCCACCTTGACCGGAGGCGGAACCATTTTTTTCCCCCGCCCCTTTGGTCGGTCCGGCTGGGTTATCACAAGCACAATCTCATGACCCTTTTCAGCCAGAGCCAAGAGGGGAGGCACGGAAAAATCAGGGGTTCCCATGAACACGATTTTAAATGGTTTTATCAATTGCCGATTAGCCCCTTTTTTATTTTTTTTTTATACATGTTTCGTTTGAGGGTGCTGATTCTATCAATATAGAGAACACCGTCCAGGTGATCAATCTCATGCTGCATGATCACGGCCAGAAGGCCATGGGCATCAAACTCAAGTTTTTTCCCCTCCAGGTTTAACCCCCGTACCGTGACGGTTTCAAATCGTTTAACATCGCTGCTGTAGTCGGGCACGCTCAGGCACGCTTCATTTTCCGATATAATGCTGCCCGATGATGCTATGATTTCAGGGTTGATAAGGGCCTTGAATTCTTTTTGCTCCTCTTTTTCACCTTCTTCTTCACCCTCTTTTCTATCGGGATTTGCCGCATTAGGGTTGTATACGATGATCCTTTTAGATGCCCCCACCTGGGGGGCAGCAAGTCCTACGCCAGGTGCATCGAACATGGTTTCACCCATGTCGCTCACAAGTTTTTTTAACCCATCGTCTATGGTTTCAACAGGCAGCGCTTTTTTAAGAAGAACCTCTGCCGGGTATTTGCAAATTTCAAGTAAAGCCATAATGTTTAACGTCCTTTAAACCTCTATATTAAATAAGATGTTTCCTTCAAACCATTTAATCTTAGGTCTTTTAATCAGGCCAGAATTTTCCTTGCCAGGTGAATGTCTTTTCGAATTTGTTGGGAGAGTTCTTCAAGGCTTGAGAATCTCTTTTCATCCCGGAGTCTTTTTATCATGTTTACACGTATTCTGGTATTGTATAAATCCTTGGAAAAATCCAGAAGATGAACTTCAATGGTAAAAATATGGTCGTCAAATGTGGGGCTGTAACCTATGTTTGCAACAGCCTTGAACTTGCCAGCTTCGGTTTCCACAGTAACGGCGTAAACCCCATTCTTGGGGCAAAGTTCATCGTGGAGCTTTATGTTTGCCGTGGGAAACCCAAGCTTGCTGCCTCCCCGGGCACGACCCTTTACCACCTTGCCCCTGATCTGGTAGAATCTGCCGAGAAATTTTGGAGTTTCATCCACCCGGCCCTCTACTACTAACTCTCTGATCCTTGTGCTGCTGATTCTCTCCAGTCCGTTTTCCGTATCGTTGATCCAGTTGGCAGTGAGGACTTCAAAACCAATATCCTTGCCTGCCTTTTGCATCACATCGAGGTCTCCCTCCCTGTTTCGGCCAAACGTGTAATCTGAACCTACTACAATTGCCTTCATCCCCAGCTTCCCCACAAGTAGGTCCTTTATAAAGCTCTGGGCAGAGATGGCTGCAAACTCACGAGTAAACGGAAGGCAGAGAATCTTGTCAATGCCGGTTGCCGAGATCAGCTCTATCTTTTGATCCTTTCGCGTGATCAGGGGAGGCCCATTATTGCCAAGCACCTTCAGGGGATGGGGCTCAAAGGTAATGACCACCGATGTCCCGTTGATTTCCTCGGCCTTTTCTATCACCTGGTGGAAAAGTGCCTGGTGGCCCTTGTGAACCCCGTCAAAATTTCCAATGGTAATAACAGCCTTGTGAAAGGGGGTTTTTATTAGTTTAAGGTCTTCAATCAGTTCCATATTTCCCTTTTCTATTAAAAGCATAAATGGGCTTGACAAGGCCCATAAATCTCTATATATAGAACACCTGTTG